>Ga0209521_10000621_pt1 | contig 27778 bp, 31 predicted proteins | sample Rifsed19ft4_FD_184016 | JGI IMG/M metagenome (GOLD analysis project Ga0209521, IMG submission 184016) | Soil microbial communities from Rifle, Colorado, USA - sediment 19ft 4 (version 2) | ecosystem: Environmental > Terrestrial > Deep subsurface > Rock core/Sediment | place: Rifle, Colorado...
AACTCCCTCTTGTGTGTTACAGACCACTGTCTGCGAAGCCACAATCTGATCAACGTTATTGTTGCCGGCAAGCACCCGCTTCCGCAATGGTTGGACATGGACTCAGCTATAAAGCATTGCAGTGCTGGAATCGGTATATGGGAATGGGCAAGCAATGACAAGGGGAGTGAGCCTGATGTTGTCATGGCATGTGCCGGTGATGTTCCGACACTTGAGACACTCGCCGCTGTTGAGATTTTGCGTCAGCAGGTACCTGATCTGAAGATACGTGTGATTAACGTTGTTGACCTAATGACCCTGCAGCCAAAGGAAGAGCATCCGCATGGCCTGTCAAATAAGGACTTCGATACACTATTTACCACTGACAAGCCAATTATCTTCGCATATCACGGCTATCCCTGGCTGATACACCGTCTGACGTATCGCCGGACTAACCATAAAAACCTCCACGTACGGGGTTACAAAGAGGAGGGGACAACGACAACCCCTTTTGACATGGTCGTGCTAAATGACCTTGACCGCTTTCACTTAGCCGGTGATGTGATTGACAGGGTGCCAAAATTCGGGCATATCGCCGCATATGTGAAACAGCTTATACGTGACAGACTTATTGAGCATAGAGAATATATTACTAAGCATGGTCAGGACATGCCTGAAATACGCAACTGGAAGTGGAGTGGTGTAAGGTAAGTGACAATTATAGGATAAATTGAGGACTGGCGGTTACCTGGGATTTCTAACGCCGGTTAAGCGGCTTACCAGCAGACCGATCACGAGAATTAATAATGTTCCTATGACGATAATGAGCAAGTCGTGAAAGGGGCTGCGCAGCCAGGCCGGTAATCCTGTCCACTTGGGTGAGAAGGTCATCCATAGAATGGCAAGGATACCAATTGCAGTCCCTGCCATAGCGCCGGTATTGTTTGCCCGGCGTGAAATCAAACCGAGGAGGAACAATCCCACCATGCCTCCGCTGAAGATGCCTGCGTATTTCCACCAGACATCAAGGGCATTCTTTACGCTGATCATAGCCAGGGCGGTTATGATGCTGAGTATGCCAAACGCAAGAGTAGAAAGCCTTAGTACCCATAGCGATTCACGTTCGCTTTTTGCACGACGAAAATACCGTTCGTAAATATCGCAATGGAGAAGCGTTGCACTACAGTTGAGGTTGGAGTCCATTGCTGCGGCACAAATAGCTGCCAGCACCAGACCTGTTAGTCCGACCGGCAACTGTGTCATGATGAAGTACGGGAACACGGCATCGGGTTTTATGCCGGTGGGTAGAATATCGGGTTGCGGCTGATAGAAGGCGAAGAGCGCGGTGCCTATGAAAAAGAATATGGCCCCGATAGGGAGGTATAGAAGCGCCCCCATCCAGATGCTTTGCCTCGCAGCCCGGTCGGATTTGGCTGTGATATAGCGCTGCACGTAGGCCTGGTCTATGCCAAAGTTTTGCAGGTTAGTGATAAACCCGTATGCCAGCACCACCCAGAATGTTGACTCAGAGATACTGGACGTCAGACTGTAACTTCCCAGACTGAACTTGTCGTATCGGGAGGCGATATTAAAAATCTGAGACGGCCCTTCCGGCATGCTGCCAAGGAGAACTCCTATGCATATCAATGGCCCTATAACGAGTACGAGACTTTGTAGTGCGCCTGTCCATATTACCCCCTCCGTACCGCCCAGCATCGGATAGATAATGACGAGGCCGCCTATGACGATTATGAGGGTCTTTAGGTCCCATCCTAATACAGGCTGAATAGCAAGTGAGAGAAGATATAAAATCGTACCAAGCCTCGTAAGTTGAATGAGCAGGAAGCAGATGACTGCATATGTGCGTGCCCATCCTCCGAAGCGGGTTTCAAGGTGATGATAGGCTGAGATCTCGCCTGACTTACGATAGAATGGTACAAAGTATCGCACCGATAACCATGCCGCAAGCGGCAGTGACAAGGCAAAGACAAAGGGATTCCAGTTGTCTGAGTAGGACTTGCCCGGGTTTGCCAGGAAGCTGATGCTGCTGACATAGGAGCCAAATATGGATAAACCCACCGCCCAGCCTGGGAGCGACCGCCCCGCTGCCATGAAATGCTCGCTCGACCGGTTACGCCGTACAAACCAGCATCCGAAGGCGACGATTCCCACATTATAAATAAGTAGTATAGCCAGATCTATTTGCTGCAATAATATATCCTTGTATCTTTTAGCAAGATATGGACTTGCTTTTTCCCGGCTAAATTAGCAGGCTGATATTCATATGTCAACACCTTAAAAACCGCTTGACATCAATATTTATAGTTGCTATAGTTGTATCCGACTTAATTGGTCGGATACCATTTTAGTCGGATATATAATATAGCAAGAGAATAAAGAATATATGCTGAAGCTTACAAAAAAGGTAGATTATGGGCTCATGGCGATAGCCTATATCGCATGGAATCATGGGGAGCGGGTGGTAAATACAAAGGAGATTGCCGAGGCTTACAGTATTCCTGTAGAACTGTTGGCAAAGATACTTCAGCGTATGGTTAAAGGTGGGTTGATAACAAGTCTGAGCGGACCGAAGGGCGGATATTCCCTGAGTACAAGCCCCTCTGATATTACGGTTGCCCGGATTATTGAAGCGGTAGAAGGAAATATAAATATATTGAATTGTTCAGAAGAAGAGAGCAGCAAGTGCTATCAGTTCGACAGGTGTAGTATCCGTACCCCGATGCAGAGACTGGAGCACAGGATTGTGGATATGCTGAACAAAACGACACTTGAAGAGTTAATAGAAAGATTTGAGTTAAAAGCAGTATAAAATCAGGGTCCCTTGACCCTTACTTTAAGGAGGATTACATGAATTTACCTGTTTACATGGACAACCACTCTACCACAAGGGTTGATCCAAAGGTCGTCGAAGAGATGCTCCCTTACTTTACCTCTTACTTTGGTAATGCGGCGAGCCGTAATCATAGCTTTGGCTGGGATGCAGATAAAGCTGTAGAGGCAGCACGGGAACGGCTTGCGAGGATCATAAACGCAGAGTCAAGGGAGATAATCTTTACCAGCGGGGCAACTGAGTCAAATAACCTTGCGCTAAAAGGCGTGGCAGAGATGTACGTGGAAAAAGGTAATCATATAATCACTCAGGTAACAGAACACCGCTCTGTTCTGGATACGGCCAAACGGCTTGAAAAATCCGGAATGAATGTGACATATCTTCCTGTAGACAAAGACGGACTTGTTAATCCTGATGATGTCCGGAAGGCTATTACTGACAGGACAGTCCTGATATCAATAATGTTGGTCAATAACGAGATAGGTGTAATCCAGCCTGTTGAAGAGATTGGGAGAATAGCCAAGGAAAGGGGTATCCTCTTTCACTGTGATGCCACTCAGGGTGTCGGCAAGATACCGGTGGATGTTCATTCAATGGGCATAGACCTTCTGTCATACACTGCCCATAAGCTATATGGTCCAAAGGGTGTCGGGGCCCTCTATGTAAGAAGGAAAAATCCCCGCGTACGGCTTGCTCCAATGATGGATGGAGGAGGACATGAGCGCGGGATGCGTTCAGGTACTCTGAACGTCCCGGGTATAGCAGGGTTTGGTAAGGCGTGCGAGATTGCCATGGAGGTCATGGCAGAAGAGTCAGCAAGGCTTATATATCTGAGAGAAAAACTGCGTAATGGTATTATGGATTCCTTAGATGAGGTAAGCGTTAATGGTCATCTGACAAAAAGGATGCCGGGTAATATCAATCTTAGTTTCGCATATGTCGAGGGTGAGTCGCTCCTCATGGGGTTAAGGGAGATAGCATTATCCTCGGGTTCTGCCTGTACTTCAGCAACGCTGGAGCCATCTTATGTCCTGCAGGCGCTTGGTGTGAGTGCTGAACTTGCCCACTCCTCCGTGCGGTTCGGACTTGGCAGGTTCAACACAGAGGAAGAGGTGGACTATGTTATTAAAAGGGTTGCAGAGACTGTTAACAGATTAAGGGAGATGTCTCCGTTATATGAAATGGCTAAGGCAGGTGTTGACATGAAACAATTTAAATGGAAGAAGGATTAAAGGGAGGTGTTTTAAAATGCCATACAGTGATGAGGTAATAGACCACTATAATAATCCAAGAAATGTAGGGAGCTTTGAGAAAGGCGCAAAGGATGTAGGGACAGGCATTGTTGGAGCCCCTGAGTGCGGCGATGTCATGAAACTGCAGTTAAAGATTGACAACGGGGTTATTGTTGACGCAAAATTCAAGACATTCGGTTGTGGCAGTGCCATAGCGAGTTCCAGTCTGGCTACAGAGTGGGTAAAGGGCAAGACTGTTGATGAGGCAATGGAGATCAAAAATACCGAGATTGTTGAAAAACTCCAGTTGCCGCCTGTAAAGATACACTGCTCTGTACTTGCAGAAGACGCTATCAAGGCTGCCATTGAAGATTATAAGAACAGGAACGGGAAAGAGTAACAATATCTTTCTGCATATTTTTTTAAGGAGGTAAAAATGGAGACTACTGCAAGTAATCCGGTCACATTGACCGAAAATGCGATTAAAGAAGTAAAAAGGATTATGGAAACCAATAGCGTATCAGGCGGAGGGCTAAGGGTTGGTGTTACAGGGGGGGGGTGTGCCGGATTTACTTACACCCTTAATTTTGATAATGAAATAAACTCAGATGATCAGGTCTACGAGGTAGAAGGGGTTAAGATAATCATTGATGTGAAGAGCTCCCTCTATCTGTTTGGAACCACAATAGATTATGCCAGCGGACTTACCGGAGGGGGTTTTAAGTTCATAAATCCTCAGGCAAAGGGAAGCTGTGGCTGCGGCACATCTTTTTCAGCATAGCATTAAGTGTCGTCTTATAATTATCTCCATGGGAATAGAATATGGAAACAAGGTTAGCTGAATGCAATAAAACTGAGATACAGGCACGTAAAAAAGTTAAAGTCACCTTTCTCCCGCAGAATATTAGTGTAGAAGGGGAGGAGGGAAAGTCTATCCTTGAGATAGCCCTGGAACATGACATTGAACTTCATCATAACTGCGGAGGTAACTGCGCCTGCACGACTTGTCATGTGATCATAAGGAATGGGATGGACAATCTGTCTGAAGCAGAAGATGAAGAAAATGATATGCTTGATAAGGCCGTAGGTTTAACACTAACATCGCGTCTTGGCTGCCAGTCGCATGTTTATGGTGATGTCGTGGTGGAGATACCGAAAAAATGAAAGGGAGATCGCGTGCAACTTACATGGAAAGATTCAGAAGAAATAGGTTTGCAGCTCTTTGATAAATACCCCGGTGTGGATCCCCTTACCATCAGGTTTACCGACATGCATGCAATGATAACTTCTTTGCCTGATTTTTCTGATGACCCGAAGAAATCTAATGAAGGTATATTAGAGGCGATACAAATGGCCTGGTATGAGGAGTATAAGGGCAACAGGTAGGCAGTGGCCAGTTATTAAAAATCCTTGGCCGCTAAAAAGACATACCAAGCCATGGAGCTAAGTTATAAACGGATGACAAAGAAAGGAGGTGTATCATGGCAATCGTTGAGAGAGTAGAGGGTATTTTAAAGAAGAATAATATCCCCTACAAGACGATTAAACATCAGGAGGCATATACTGCACAGGAGATAGCAGCGGCCATGCATGTGCCGGGTAAAGATCTGGCAAAGGTCGTGATGGTAAAGTCAAAGGACCGGTATATTATGGCCGTTATGCCGGCAAGCTGGAGGATAGATTTTAACAAGTTAAAAGATGTGTTACACGAAACAGACCTGAGGCTTGCGACAGAAGAGGAGTTTAAAACAGTCTTCCCTGATTGTGAGGCCGGGGCTGAACCTCCTTTTGGGAATCTCTACCATATAGATACATATGTTGATAAATCACTTGCGCAGGATGAACACATCTTTTTTAATGCCGGCAATCATTACGAGACCGTTGTAATGGATTACACTGACTATGACAAAATAGTCAGGCCCAGGGTAGCAGACTTTGCAGTTCATCTGCATTGAAATTCCTTTTCAGTGTGATATAATCTGCTTCACGCATGAAAGTGACAGCCTTCAAGGATTTCAGGGTACACTACAAGGATGAGGGGAAGGGTGAAACACTCCTTCTTTTGCATGGCTTCTGCGAGTCGTCTGAGATATGGGATGATTTCAGGGATACCCTTTCCAAAAAATACAGAGTTATAACGCCTGACCTGTTAGGGCATGGGGAGACCGTACCTCCTGCTGTAAGAAACATCGACGGTGAATATGTAAATACAATGGAGATGCAGGCTGAGTGTGCAGCCGCAGTCCTGAAGTCTGCAGGCGTGGAAAGATGTACAGTAGTAGGTCACTCAATGGGAGGTTATACTGCCCTTGCCTTTGCAGAATTATTCCCGGAGAAGGTAAAAGGGCTTTGTCTGTTCCATTCAACAGCTATGGCAGATCCGGAAGAAAAGAAACGTGACAGGGATAAGGCCATAGAGGCTGTGAAGAAGGATAAAAAGGCCTTCTTAGAAGGGCTGATTCCGAAGATGTTTGCACCTGCTAATGTGGAAAAGATGAAGAGTCACGTGGATAAGGTGCTGTCTATCGCTATGAACATCCATGAAGACGGTCTTATTGCAGCACTGGCAGGGATGCGGGACAGAAAAGACCGTCAGCATGTACTGGAAAGTGCATCCTATCCGGTACTATTCATCATAGGCAAGGATGATCTGTTAATTCCCCCGGACAGGACGCTTCCACTTATTGTTAAACCTGTGCATGCTGAGGTATTGCTGCTCAGTGGCGTCGGACATATGGGATTTTATGAGGCTAAGGAGAAGACCCTTTTTGCCATAGGGAAATTTATGGAGGAGACGGCCTGTCCTGAGAGAAGTCGAAGGAGTGAGGGTGGGATTTTAAGGTGAATTGTAAAGCATATGATTTCAGATTAAATATTGTACTATTTACATGTCTATTGCTGCTTATGTTATCGGGCTGTGCAGTGACAGGGGAAGAGGAATCCCTGATTACTGTGTCGCCGGGGTCAGCAGTAGTAACGTTAGGTGACACTAAAGAGTTTTCTGTAACCCCTGCAGGGACAGCAGTTACCTGGAGTGTAGACGACATACTGGGTGGAAATGAAGGGACCATAGATGCAGATGGTAAATATACGGCACCATCAGATGACGATACGGCTCCTGAGAAAGTTGTTGTCAGGGCGGCTGATACAAGCGGATCTACTGCAAGCGCGATAGCCTTCCTGACAACATTTGATACGAACAAAAGATTGACTACACATTATACTGCGGGAACATCAAGGGCAAACACATACTCCTCAGGACAAAAGAATATAGCAGTGTTTAAAGAAACAGTTACAGGAGATATCAATGTGTATGCAGTGTGGTCTGACAATTCTTCCGGATCATATAAAGTATACTTTACGAAGAGTGGTGACGGCGGTATCAGCTTTGATGCTCCTGTACTTATTGATGACACATCACTGGGTGAGCAGTTTTCGCCGGCAATAGCAGTGGATGATACTGGAGATGTTTTTATCGTCTGGGAGGATCGTGGGCAGGGAGATGCTGATATATTCTTCCGAAAGTATGACAGTGATGCAGGCTTTGACACAAAAAAACAAATCAATGCTGATACTACGGGGATTTTTGATTATGACACAACTCCGTCAATTGCCAATTCCTCTGGACAGATATATATAACATGGGAGCACAGGAATTACGTCATCGATGATTATCCGGATATCTATTTTGCATGGAGCAGTAATCTTGGTGACACCTTTCCTATTAAAAGTTCGCTTTCAGTATCAGGGAGACGTCCGGTTGTGGCTATGGACCCTGCGGGTATTGCCTATGTCGCTTGGGAATATCTGGGTGAACTTGTCCCGTTTCCATCTGTTCCAACCCATATAAGGCTTATAAAGATAAGCGGGGGTACGCCAGGGGCTGCCCTGGATCTTGAGGTGACACAAGGTTACAATGCAAGGTTTCCAGCCATTGCCGTTGATCCTGTCTGCAATACATCATCTGGCGACCCAATTTGTGAGGTATATGTCGTATGGCAGAGGGCACTTATTACTGACCCTATGTTTGTGAGTGAGGTTATTAATTCATATGATATTGACCTTGCAATTGTAAATGGCGGGACACTCGCACTTATCAGTACGACGCTATCTGTAACTGATAGTGGAAGTTCAGGTTTCTTCGGTGGTGCGGCGTATCCAGCGATAACTGCTGATGATTCAAATATCTATTTGGTATGGGATGATTGGCGAAACGGAGTTAAGGATATATATTTTGCAAAGAGCAGTGACGGTACAGATTTTACTACCAATAGGATTGTTAATGATGATACAGATAACAGCAGCGGAGTTACATGGCATGAAAAGCCGGGTGTTGCTGTGGCTGAGGGAAAGGCATACGTTATCTGGACAGATTACCGCAACACCCAATTATCAACGACGGCAAGTCCGAATGATGTATTCTTTGCGGTCGAACAATAACTCCTTGAGGTTATAAAAAATGGATTTCCGATAAAACCATTCGGGAATGACGTCTTTAGACTTGTGCAAAAGGCCATTAAGTATAAAGAGTTAGGGGGGGAATTATATATGTCAACTGTTGATCAAAAAAAGTATATAGAATCTCAGCGCCAGAACTGGGATCGCGTCGCCCCTGCGTGGGAGAAGTGGGATAAGAACCTTGAACAGAGCCTTACCTTTGTCAGCTACCGGTTGATCGGAGATGCGCGGATTTCTCCCGGTCAGCGGGTGCTTGACCTTGGGTGCGGTACAGGATACCCTTCGATACTTGCGGCACAGGCTGTCGGCAGCAGTGGGGGGGTTGTAGGCCTTGACCTGTCGGAGAATATGCTGGCAGTGGCCAGGAGGAAGGCAGAGGGGGCTGGGGTAAAAAATATTTCATTCCATGCAAATGATGTATCTTCACTGCCATATGAAGCCGCCTCATTTGATGCGGTTATCAGCCGTTTTTGCCTTATGTTTCTCCCTGATATCCATGGTGCATTGAAAGAGATTTCAAGGGTACTCAAAAATGGAGGTTATCTATCGGCTGCAGTGTGGTCAACATCAGACAAGAACCCTTTTATCAGGATACCAATGGAGGTATTGAAGAGGTTTATTGATGTGCCTGCCCCGCTTCCTGATCAACCCGGCATATTCAGACTTGCAAAACCTGGAGACCTCCTTGGGATGGCAGGTTCCGCCGGCCTGTCAGGCCTGACAGATGAGGAAATCTCAGGGGAATCCATATTTGACTCAGCCGAAGATTACCTCGCAAATGTAAAAGAGCTGGCGGCCCCGCTCCAATCACTTTTTGCAAGGCTTACAGGGGAACAAAAAGAAGCTGTTGAAAAAGAAATAATGAATGCCGTAAGTAAGTATCAGAGTGGAGATCAGATAGCCCTGCCTATGGTATTCAGGGTCGTTGTTGCCAGGAAGCCATCGGCCTGACAATCGTTCGTAATGGGGTTAAAAATTCACGTCCTAAAAATTCACTTGACGTAAAATAATGGGATAGGGTAGTATGAGTGACCCTAATCTCGCAAGAAAAAGAATAGGGATAGTTGTCCGTAAACATGAAAATAGCGATTGCATCTGATCACGGTGGTTGTGAGCTCAAGGAAAAGATAGTTGAGTTACTAAAGGAAAAGGGGTTGGAAGTAATAGATTATGGTGTGGATAATCCTGAGTCTGTTGATTATCCTGACTATGGGATCAAGGTAGCAAATGCTGTCTCTAAGGGTATTGCAGAGAGAGGGATTTTGTCCTGCGGTACAGGTATAGGGATGTCAATAGTAGCAAATAAGTTTCCTGATGTAAGGGCAGCATTGTGTTACGACATGTTTACAGCGAGGATGAGCAGGCTGCATAATGATGCAAACATATTGGTACTTGGCGGCAGGGTTCTTGATAAGGAAGTTGCCCTGATGATGGTGGATGTATGGCTCAGGACAGGCTTCGAAGGCGGCAGGCACCAGAGGAGACTGGATAAGATAAGTGAGATTGAAAAAGGTTTATTTAACAATAAAGGTAATTAGAGGGGTGTAAGGATGTCAGATTTACAGAATGTAGACCCTGAGGTCTATGAGGCTATTCAGAACGAGATAAAGAGGGAAAATAACAATATCCTCCTTATTGCCTCTGAGAATTATGCCAGTAAGGCAGTGCTCGATGCCCAGGGTTGTGTAATGACCAATAAATATGCCGAGGGTTATCCGCATAAGCGATATTATGGAGGCTGTGAGCATGTGGATGTAGTGGAAGACCTTGCGATATCAAGGGCAAAGGCAATTTTTGGCGCTGAGCATGTTAATGTACAGCCGCATTCAGGGACACAGGCTAATATGGCCGTATATTTTGCTGTACTTAAGCCTGGTGATACGATAATGGGGATGGACCTTGCACATGGCGGACATTTGAGTCATGGCAGCAGGGTAAATTTTTCCGGCATATTCTATAATGTTGTGAGCTATGGTGTTGGCCGTGAAACAGGGACGATTGATTATGATGAAGTAAGAAAACTGGCAATAGAACGCAGGCCTAAGATTATAGTCATCGGGGCAAGCGCCTATGCAAGGACACTTGATTTCAAGGCATTCCAGGCAATTGCCAAAGAAATAGGCGCCTATACACTTGCAGACATTGCGCATATAGCAGGTCTTGTAGCGGCAGGTGTTCATCCAAGCCCGTTCCCTCATTGTGACTTTGTTACTACAACGACTCATAAGACATTAAGAGGTCCAAGGGGCGGGATGATCATGTGCAAGGCAGATTATGCCAGGTTGATTGACAAGAGCATTTTCCCTGGAATTCAGGGCGGCCCTCTGATGCATGTCATAGCTGCTAAGGCTGTAGCCTTTAAAGAGGCGATGACACCGGAGTTCAAGGGCTATCAGGAGCAGGTTGCGAAGAATGCAAGGCGTCTTGCAGATGGCCTTGTTAAGCGGGGATACAACCTTGTTTCAGGAGGCACGGATAATCACCTGATGCTGGTAGACCTTAGGAATAAGGGCATTACCGGCAAGGATGCTGAGACAGCACTGGATGCTTCAGGGATAACACTGAATAAGAATTCCGTCCCCTTCGATGATAAACCGCCTATGGTTACGAGTGGTGTAAGAATCGGCACTCCGGCAGTAACCACCAGGGGTATGAAAGAGGGAGATATGGATAAGATAGCTGAGTATATTGATAAGGTGCTTGGCAGCATAGGCAGCGAGAATGTCTATAATGAAGTTCGTACTGCTGTAGGGGATTTGTGCAGGAAGTTTCCTGTTTACTGAGCGTGGAGAGTTTTTATGAAATGTCCATTCTGCGGACATATTGAGGACAAGGTTGTAGATTCAAGAGAGGGGAAGGAAGGGAGCTCTATCCGCCGGCGGAGGGAGTGTCTCAGATGCAGGAGAAGGTTTACTACTTATGAGCATGTTGAGGACGTTCTTCCTGTTGTAGTAAAAAAAGATGGACGGAGAGAAGCCTTCGAAAGGAACAAGATACTCTCAGGGCTTAAAAAGGCGTGTGAGAAAAGACCTGTGGGTATGGATGCCCTGGAAGAATCCGTTTCAAGGATAGAGAAAAAGGTTCAGGAGAGTGGAGAAAAGGAGATACCGAGCACAATGATCGGGGAAGAAGTAATGAGAGAACTCCACACCCTTGACGAAGTCGCTTACGTGAGATTTGCCTCAGTATACAGAGAGTTTAAGGATATAAATCAGTTTATGGAAGAGCTGAGGGATATTTTGAAGGATAGGAATAAGAAGTAAGTATTTATATGTGGACTATAGCCGGCGAAGGAATACACCCAACAGACAGTAAAAGCGCGACATCTTCTATTCCTATTGCTGATATAAAGCCGCCTGCCAAGGTCGTTATCCCCTTGTCTCAGCATATAGGCGCTCCCTGTGACCCATTAGTAAAGATAGGGGATATTGTAAAAAAATATCAGAAGGTGGGTGAGGCTAAGGGAGTTGTCTCATCGCCTGTACATTCGTCGGTCTCCGGAAAAGTTTTAGCTATCGGCAGGTTCCCTCACCCATCAGGTAATCAGTCTAATTCAATCGTAATTGAGTCTGACGGAAAAGATGAGGCTATTGATTCCCTCAAAGAAAACAGTGATTACCTTAACTTGGATCCTAAGACATTGAAAGACATCATATTGGAAGCCGGGATTGTAGGGATGGGCGGTGCTGCATTCCCCACGCATGTGAAATTAAACCCTCCAAAAGAGAAAAAGATTACCGCTGTTATACTCAATGGTGCAGAGTGTGAGCCCTTTTTGACTTCTGATGACAGGCTTATGGTTGAGAAATCCCGTGAAGTGATTGAGGGGATGAAGATACTGATGCACATAATGGGTGTAAGAGATGGGTATGTTGGTATTGAAGATGATAAACCGGGTGCAATAGAGGCAGTTACGAAATCTGCATCAGGTACAAATATACGTGTCACTTCATTGGAGAAGAAATATCCCCAGGGCGCTGAGAAGCAGCTTATCAAGAGCGTAACCGGTAAAGAGGTCCCTTCAGGCGGGCTTCCGATGGATGTGGGTATAATAGTTCAGAATGTTGGAACCGCAGTTGCTGTTTACAATGCCGTCCGGTATGGAATCCCACTCGTTGACCGTATTGTTACTGTTACCGGTAATGGCATAAACAGACGGGGTAATTTTAATATACCTGTCGGTACCTTGCTTGAGCATGTAGTGACAGAATGCGGTGGGCTTGTTGGAGAACCTGGCAAGATAATCTTTGGCGGGCCGATGATGGGTATTGCCCAGTACTCGATGCTTGTGCCCATATTAAAAGGGACATCAGGGATCCTTGTAATTCCAAAAGGTGATGTAGTTCTCGAGGACTTTCGTGCCTGTATACGGTGCGGGAGGTGTGTGCAGGCATGTCCGATACGCTTATTACCAAATATGTACAGCATCCTCGGTGAGGCCGGTAAGCCTAAAGAAGCAGAGCAGTATTATGTGTTTGATTGTATTGAGTGCGGCTGTTGCACATATGTCTGTCCGTCGCGGAGGCCGATAGTGCAGCAAATCCGGTATATTAAAGCAGAAATGAGAAAGGCAAAGAGCAAGGTCGCATAATAATGCGGACGCTTAAGTAAGTTGAGATGGCAGAGGCAGCAGCAGAACAGGAAGAGAAAAAGGGAAGATTAGAAGAGCCTACCCCAAAGCTTATTCTGACGTCATCCCCGCATCAAATCAGTCAGGACTCCATTGAGAGAATAATGTGGACTGTTGTACTTTCATTGGCGCCTGCATCACTGGCAGGTCTATACTTCTTCGGATGGGGTGCGTTTTATGTACTGATAGTATCGGTATGTTCCACAATGGCAGCCGAGGCAATTTATCAGAAACTAAGCGGGGAGAGGATTTCTGTTACAGATGGAAGCGCCGCAGTCACAGGTCTCCTCCTGGGACTTACTTTGCCCCCTGGTTCACCATGGTGGCTATGTGTAGTTGGCGGATTCTTTGCAATAATAATCTGCAAACAGCTTTATGGCGGACTTGGATTTAATCCCTTTAATCCTGCCCTCATGGCAAGGGTCTTCCTCCTTATAGCATTCCCATTACAAATGACGACATGGCCGGTTCCCAGATCATTCTTTTCAGGTATAGATGCTAAGACCGGAGCTACTCCACTCGGAGATCTTCAGGTGGCAAGACTTACTGGTAAAGGGATAGGCAAGGCCGCAGAGCTTAATATCCTGGATGCGTTCATAGGAAATATAGGTGGATCTATAGGTGAAGTTTCTGCGATTGCCCTCCTGATTGGCGCTGCCTATCTGATTTACAAACAGTATATAACATGGCATATTCCTGTCAGCATGATCGGTACGGTCATGATATTCAGCGGCATATTCTGGATGATAGATCCTTCCAAATATGTTAACCCTGTATTTCATCTGTTTACAGGCGGTTTGATCCTTGGCGCCTTCTTTATGGCAACTGACATGGTAACGTGCCCTGTAACCCTGAAGGGGCAACTGCTTTTTGGTTTTGGCTGCGGACTCATAACTGTGATAATAAGGATATGGGGCGGATATCCGGAAGGGGTATCCTTTGCAATAGTATTGATGAATATAGTATCACCTATGATTGACAGGTATATAAGGCCGGTCAGATACGGCGCGGTCAGGGTAAATAATAAGAAGTTGGCGGCATAATATGGTAAGATTAATCCTTGTTCTAACGATTTTTTGTTTGGTTGCAGCAGCGGCTTTGGCGAAGGTCTATGATATTACAAAGGGGCCGATTGCTGAGCAGGAGCGTCTTAAGACTATCAGTGGCCTTAAGGCTGTTTTGCCTGCATTCAACAATGACTTAGACAAGGAAGCCACTGAGGTAATAGTAGGACAAGACAAAAAAGGACGGGACATAAAGATAAAATTTTATAAGGGCAAACTGGATGAGAATCCAGTCGGAACGGCATTTCAGGTAATCGCCCCTGATGGTTATGCAGGTAATATTTCAATATTGATGGGTGTTGGGCCAGATAGAAAAGTCTCTGGCATTGAGATCATAAGTCATAAAGAGACACCCGGTCTTGGGAATAAGATACAGAAAGACGAATGGAAGGGTCAGTTTAAGGGACGGTCATTAGACGATGGTCCTAAGCTTGCCGTGAAAAAAGATGGCGGTGAAATAGACCAGTTCAGCGGCGCCACCATATCCCCCAGGGCTGTTGTAAATGCCGTTAAAAAGGGGCTGGAGATTTATAAAAAGGAGTCTGGTAATGGCGGATAGGGAGATCTCAACATCTGAAATGACTGAGGCTGTTGAGGCAGTAGAGGCTACCTCCTGGCTTGATATTAAAGAACTCTCAGGTGATCTTGTCAGGGGACTATGGGAGGAGATCCCGTTATTCCGTCTTGTTCTGGGTACATGCCCTACCCTTGCTGTAACTACTTCTGCAACAAATGGCGTAGGGATGGGTATTGCTACTATGTTTGTTTTAGTTGCCTCTAACATAATGATTTCCATATTGCGCAAAGTAATACCGGATATGGTCCGAATTCCGGCATTTATTATTGTTATAGCCTCCTTTGTAACAATAACCGACCTTATGATGGCGGCATTTACGCCTGAACTGCATCACTCACTTGGCATATTCATTCCTCTGATAGTCGTTAACTGTATAGTGCTCGCAAGGGCCGAGGCATTTGCATCAAAGTATAATATTATAAGATCAGCCGCAGATGGACTTGGTATGGGCATAGGGTTTACTTTAGTACTTATCCTGCTTGGTTCAACAAGGGAGATACTGGGCAATGGCACCTGGTTTGATCTGCCGGTGCTTACAGGACTAATGGGACTGTTTAACTATGAGTATCAACCGATGATCGTTATGATTTTGCCCCCAGGGGCTTTCATAGGGCTGGGGCTTTGGGTTGCCCTTGCAAATAAGATAGAAGAAAAGAGAAAGGGAAAGAAGTAAGATATGGATAATGTCATTGAAATATTACTCATACTTGTAAGTACTATTTTTGTTACTAACTTCGTATTAGCCCGCTTTCTCGGTATCTGTCCTTTCCTCGGTGTCTCATCAAGGATAGAGACCAGCATCGGCATGGGAATGGCAGTTGTATTCGTTATAACACTTGCTGGCATCTGTTCATGGCTTATAGACAAATTTGTGTTAATCCCCCTTGACATTGTCTATCTCAGGACCATAGTTTTCATCCTCGTGATCGCAGCGCTTGTGCAATTTGTAGAGATGGTCATCCGCAAGACAAGTCCGGCCCTGTATAATGCACTGGGTATATTCCTGCCATTAATTACAACAAATTGTGCTGTGCTGGCAGTTGCATTACTTGTTGTTCAGAATGAGATGGACTTTTTCCCCATGCTTTTCTTTGCATTTGGAGCTCCTGTAGGATTTACCGTCGCATTGCTCCTTATGGCCGGAATCCGGGAACACACTGTTCATGCGAAGATCCCAAAGGTTTTGCAGGGTACACCAATCTCACTTGTTACAGCAGGATTGATGGCTCTGGCATTCTTAGGGTTTGCAGGATTGGTAAAGATGTAGAAAGAAGTTGCTCAATTAAGGAGTCATAGTTTATAATGAATGATTAAAGGTAATAAACTGGAAAATAACATCATAATCTAAGAGGAATAGTAATATGTTATCTGCCATAATTACAATGAGTGCCATGGGTGCCCTGGCAAGTTTAGGGCTTGGCATTGCAGCCAAAAAGTTTAGCGTTGAAATAGACCCAAAGATTGCTGAAATTGACAGTTTCCTGCCTCATGCTAATTGTGGAGCATGTGGTTATGCCGGATGTATGGGCTTTGCAACTGCTCTTGCTGAAGGCAAGGCCGCTGTCAGCGGATGTCCGCCAGGTGGCGCCTCTACAGCTAAGAAGATATCAGCCGTAATGGGTGTTGCTGCCCCGGAGATGCCTGAGAGGATGCTTGCAAAGATCTATTGCCTTGGGGGACATCAGGAGGCTGTAGAGAAATTTCAGTATCATGGGATTCAGGATTGTAATGCTGCGGTACTTATATCAGGTGGTTCAAAGAGCTGTGTCTATGGGTGCCTCGGCCTTGCAAGCTGTGTAAAGGCATGTCCTTTCGATGCCATGTATATGAGTGAAAACGGGCTTCCTGTTGTTATAGATGATAAATGCACCGGCTGCGGACTCTGTATTCCGCCATGTCCCAAAAATCTCATTGAGCTTATCCCTGAAAATAAAGACGTCCACATCTTCTGCCGTTCATTGGATAAAGGCTCTGATACAAAAAAGGCATGCAATATTGGATGTGTTGCCTGTAACAAATGCGATAAGGTATGCCCTTATGACGCCATAACCATAGACAGTTTCCTTGCCCGCATAGACTATAATAAATGCACCGGCTGCGGTCTATGTGTCCCTGTATGTCCGACAAATATTATATCTGACATGATTCCGGTAAGAGAGGTTGCATATGTACATGAAGAGTGCATAGGCTGTCTGATATGTAAAAAGGTCTGTCCGGTTGATGCTATAACAGGAGAATCAAAACATTTGCATTTAGTAGATCCTGTCAAATGCATTGGTTGCACTATATGTGCTGACAAATGCCCGCCAAGGGTAATAGAGATGCGCTTACCACAGCCAAGGTATAAGTCTAAGATGGAGAGGGTAATAAGAGCGGTCGCTTAACCAATCTGCATACCATATTCTCCTTGCTCTATTTTTTTTGAAATAGGGCTATTTAACCCGGAAGGAGGTGAAAAAAAATGAACATGTATGAGTCAATCTTTATCCTGAAGCCCTCGATTAGTGACGAGGACGTTCAGAAGACCATCGTTAAGATGGAAGGCATCGTAAAACAGGGTGCTGAGATTCTTGCTACTGAAAACTGGGGAAAGAAAAAACTTGCCTATGAGGTAGCGAAGGAAAAGAGGGGAGTGTATGTACTACTCCGTTTTCAGGGAAAGGGTGACAATATCTCAGAGCTTGAGAGAAACTATCGCATAGATGATAATGTCATTAAATTCCTGACTGTAAAATTAGACAAGAAGGAGATTGAGCAGTTAAAGAAGAAAGAGGCAGCAACCGCTGTCGCTCATGAAAAAACTGCCAAAGAAAGCGAAGAAGGAAGCATTGTGTAAAAGGAGGGAAGTGTTATGAGTGGATTCAACAAAGTTATTCTATTGGGGAATCTTACTAAAGACCCTGAAATCCGTTATACCCCGAATGGGACTGCTGTAGCAAATTTCGCACTTGCCGTGAACCGCCGCTTCAAGCAGGGAGGGGATATTAAGGATGAAGTCTGTTATGTAGACATTGTTGTATTCGGAAAACAGGCCGAGAGTTGCAGTCAATATATTAATAAGGGGGACTCAGTCCTTATTGATGGTAGACTGCAGCAGAGACGATGGGAGACAGAAGACGGTCAGAAGAGGAGCAGGATGGAGGTCGTTGCACAGAGCGTACAGTTTATGCCAAAGCGTCAGGGTGCTGCCACTGTCCCCCATGACTTTGTGCCTGAAGATGTAGGAAGTGGGGCCAATTCAGCCGGACCATTTAATGATGTGGTTGAGGATGATATACCGTTTTAAATTAAAGATATAAAAATGAAAAGTGCAAAATTACAGTTCAAGATTCAATATAAGGAGAAATAATGGCATTTAGAGATCGTGATAGAGACAGAGACAGGGGGCGGGATAGAGAAGATCAGGAATTTAAACCTTATTACAGGCGAAAGGTCTGTAGATTTTGTACAGATAAGGTTCAGGTAATAGACTATAAGGACGTACAGACATTGCGGGGCTATGTTTCTGACAGGGGAAAGATAATGCCGAGACGTATATCCGGTGTATGCGCAAAACACCAGAGGGAGCTTAACACTTCTATAAAACGTGCCCGCAACATTGCTTTACTTCCCTTTACAGAGAGGGTGTAAAAACAGGGAGGTTGTCACTGGCAAAGACTTCAGACTTCAGTATGATTATCCGATGAAGACGGCGAGAGACATTCGGGTCTGTTGCTATTTCATTCAAGTTAATCGTCTGAGGTCTGAAGTCAGTGCGGAACTACTTAATTGCAGGAGTAACATTCATAGTATCTTTTAGTCTTGCCGTATCAGCCTATCTGCAGGATTATTCCCCTATAACACTGAGTAGTCCAAAAGAGTACCAAAACCAGAACCTTGTTCAGTCTCTGCCATATCCGTCATCTTTACGGGTTGAGAAACCAGAGGTAAAAGGGATTCATGTCACAAGCTGGGTGGCAGGTGACAGGAGATACTTCCCTGATATTATAAAGCTTATTGACGAGACAGAGCTTAATACCATAGTTATAGACCTTAAAGAGGCGGATGGGAGGATTGCATATGATGCGGATATCCCGCTTGCAAGGTCGTCAGGTTCTATCCAGAAGAGGATCCGGAATTTAGATGGTGTCATAGAGGAATGCAAGAAACACAATATTTACAAGGTAGCGCGTATAGTCCTCTTTAAGGACACATACCTTGCAGAAAAAAGGACTGACCTGGCTGTCATGAATAAGGCGACGAGGGGGATATGGAGGGATTATAAAGGTGAGGCATTTACTAATCCATATTCAAAGGAAGTCTGGGATTACAATCTCAGACTTGCTGAAGATGCTGCACGCCGCGGATTTGATGAGATACAGTTTGACTACGTCAGGTTCCCAAGTGACGGGCCACTTAAGGACATCTCTTATCCTGAGGGCCATAATGAGGATAAGGCGGTTTCGCTGATATCTTCTTTTGTAGAGGAGGCTGACAGACGCTTATCCCAATATAATGTAAAACTTTCCGTAGATGTATTCGGTCTTACAACCCTGCGCGATGATGTTGGCATTGGGCAGAATTTCAAACAGTTGATAGACAGGGCAGACTACGTTTCTCCGATGATATACCCGTCACATTACTATAAAGGTTCCTATGGCTATAAAAATCCTAATAACGCACCGTACGAAATAATAAGACTTTCCTTAAAAGATGCCATCAGGAAATCTGTAGACCAGACGCAGAGTGAAGCAGTTATAAAAGAAAAGATCAGACCATGGCTGCAAGACTTTACCCTCGGTTATCCCTCATACGGCGCTGCAGAGGTCAGGGCACAGATTAAAGCGGCAAATGACCTCGGTATTAAAGAATGGCTCCTCTGGAATCCCTCTGTCCGCTATACAAGAAATGCCCTCCTGCCGCACTGGAAGGCAAAGCCGGCTGTTGAAGCCGTAAACTCCCAGCCCACGGCACCGGTGCAGCCTCAGACGCAGGGTTCATGACTTCACTTTGTTGAGAATCAGATTTCCCGCATTGTGAGCCGGATCTTTACCCCCCACTCACCGCCTTCTTTAAGGCCGAATCGCCAGTGTGGAATCAGGACTGAGCTTTGGTATTCCTTCTCAAATCCGCTTTCAGATTGTGATACGGTCTCTATTGGGAATCTCCATAATGTGCAGACTTCAGAGAAGGACAGGCCTATATTGGTTGAGATGAGTTTGTTTTCTATGCCGAAGTATGTGATTTCTTTGCTTTCTCCCTTACTTGTCTGACATGAATCTTCAAGGAAACCGCCTTCCGCATAATATTTACAGAACTCGGATTTGCCATTAAGCATGGCAAAATTAAATTCAGGGCCGAACCATATGTCCCGCGGCTCGCCCGATACATGCCTTATTGCATAATTGATTTCCATGTCAGGGCTTCCATGCTCAATCTTTATATTCTTCGTGATACTGATCTTTGTTCCATGTATAAGCCCTTCGCCCGCAAGTGCTACAACCTTTCCATTCCGGACATCCTTTATTGAAGATGTATAAGGTATAAAGGGAAATCCTCCAATCTCCTCATGCTTGTTCTGCATCACGGACTCCAACGTTGTATTATCTCCGAATATGTGATCTATCAACATGCCCCGCCGGTAACTGTCATAGTGCAGATGGAGATGCAGGTCAGCCTCTTTGGACCTTGATATGTCATGTATGGATGCCGGGCCTCCTTCCCCGTGACCTCCGCTATTCGATGCGATGATCTTTTTATGATAAACTTCAGGTCTTCTGGCAAGGGTATTAAGAATATTAAATGATGCAGTCCTGTAATCAAGTTCTGTCAGCATTCCTCCTTTATGAGTGTCAATGACTAAGGAAACAAGAGGAGTTGTAATTAATACCTCATCGCTTCCGTCACAATCGAAATCAAAGTTTTCCACTTCCATCCAGTTATGCTTTCCATGCCGTGATTCATCTGCGATACGTTCTGAGCTTATGAGATGCCTGTAAACAGCCGTCCTCAGATGTCCTAAGTATAGCCCGCCGAATATCCCATGCCAGTATGGGCAATTTACCTGTCCTCGCCATAACTCTAAATATGCCTCGTATATATTTGGAGGAAGTCCTTCCCCCTTACGTGCAACACTCCTTCCGATGTAGTCAGGGGTGATAGGTTTATCGCTGCCATTTGTAAGTCCTGCTACTTTATTACTTACCCTCAGCATCTTCTTGTGCATGTTATTTGATTCAGGATACTTCTCAAGGAAATTACGCCAGAAACCTCCGCGGATGAATGGGGCATAATAACCTTCTTTACCGCTATTGCGTATATCCTGAAGGACATTCTCAAAATGAACGCCGCTTTCATTAGGCAGCGCCCATTCCATCATCTCTCTGTAAGATGCCGTTGGTATGTATACCCTTCCATGTGAACGGGTATTCTTAGATACCTCGCCAATAGTTGTAACATTTATCCATGAAGACTCCCGGCGAAGCGCTTCAAAAAAACGTTCAAGCCACTTCTGGTTATATACCCAGTTGTATGTATCCGGCCACAGACCGAACTTCTCTCCATCGTCGCCATATATCAGGACACGGTCCCCCTCTTCAGTAGCTACACTGTTAAGATAGTCTATCGTTTCATGGACTTCTCTGAATGGGATCGAATATCTCAGCCTCTCACTGGATGGAAAAAGATAAACTACCTTTCCCTCATCCTCCGTTGAATAATAGCCATAGAGCTGGTCTTCGAGGAGTCCTGCATAACGGAAATGGATGTCGTCAATAATTATATACTTTATGCCGGAATCATGAAGCAGGCTGGGGAGGTGAGGCTCCCATATCCGTTCGGTAAGCCACATCCCTTCAGCTTCAGTGTGGAATTTATTTTTTATATATTCCGTTAACATACTAATCTGCCCGATAGAATCACGGCGGGGTATGACGCATACTATCGGCTCATAGAAACCGCCTGTCATCATCTCCACCTGACCATTTGCGACTAATCCTGCAATCCTTTTTATCAGCTCCGGCCTGTTTGACTCGATCCATTCCAGAAGGCTGCCGGAGTAGTGAAGGGTAACTTTGATATCAGGAAAATTTTCAAGAACATCAATGAATGGCTTATAGCTCTTCTCATATGCCTCTTTGAATACGCTGTCAAAGTTATCAACAGGTTGATGGAAGTGCAAGGCCATTGCGAAGTTAATTTTTTTCACGAAATCCTCCCTGATCTTTTCACTTCAAATAGATCAAACTCTCCCTGATACTGCTCATTCTGTACATCTACCGATTCGACTATTGCGGCCGGTGGTCCTTTATGGCACCACTGGACCATTTTATCCAGAGAATCCTTTTCTCCTTCAGCCACTACTTCTACACGGCCATCCCGCAGGTTTCGTACATAACCAGTAAGTCCTATAGATTGGGCTACCTGCTTTGCAGAGTCTCTGAAGAAGACACCCTGTACCATGCCGCTGATGAATAGATGCACCCTGGTTTTCATCTACCCGAAAAATGTCTTTGCAATCTCGTATACATCCATGTCCACGGTCTTAGCCCGTTTCACACCTTCTTCCAGGCTGACCGCAACTATCTGGTTACCTCTCAGCGCTACCATCTTTCCAAAATCCTTTTTTTCAATCAGGTCAACAGCAGCAATCCCATAACGAGTGGCGAGTATCCTGTCAAAGGCTGTAGGACTTCCTCCGCGCTGGAGATGTCCCAGGACTACATCCCTGCACTCAAAGCCGGTACGTTTTTCTATTTCTGTGCATAAAAACTTTCCTACACCGCCAAGCATGACGTGTCCGAAGGCATCTTTCTTGACATCCTTTGTAATTACTACTTCTGTCTCTTCTAACACTGCCCCCTCTGCGACAACAATTATGCTGAATGTCCTCCCTGTTGCATGTCTCCTCTTAATGCTGTCACATACTTCATCTATAGTAAAAGGTTTTTCAGGGATTAGTATGTAGTCAGCTCCACCGGCAAGTCCTCCATATGTGGCAATCCATCCGGCATGCCTGCCCATAACCTCTACCACCATTACCCTGTGATGGGATTCCGCTGTACTGTGAAGATTGTCAAGGGCGTTCATTACGATATTTACAGCAGAGTCGAATCCAAAGGTAAAATCAGTAGCCGAAAGGTCATTATCTATGGTCTTGGGTACCCCTATTGTATTGATGCCCATACCGTAGAGTTTGTGTGCTACACCGAGCGTGTCATCACCGCCGATAGCGACTAAGGCATCAATACCTAATTTTTTTATGTTATCCATAACCTTCTGCGGACCACCTTCCTTAGCAAAGGGATTGGTACGTGATGTGCCAAGTATTGTGCCTCCCAAATGAAGGATTCCTGACGCAGAACCTGTATTAAGCTCTATAAAGTTCAGGTCAATCAGTCCCTTCCAGCCATCACGGATACCTACTACATGATGACCAAGCTTTGAGGTTTTTTTTACGATTGCCCTGATTACAGAGTTAAGTCCCGGACAGTCACCACCACCTGTCAGTATGCCAATGTTCATGAAAAATCCTCCTTTTGGTTGATAAGACCCACCCTCACCCTCCCGATACTTCTTTATAAAGCCTGACATATTCCTTTGCCGGCCGTTTCCATGAGAAGTCTGATTTCATTCCGGCTGTGACTATTTTTTTCCATGTTTGCTTATCTTCATATACAGAAAGTGACAGCAGAATAGCCTTTAACAGGTCATCAGGGCTGTAGTGGCTGAACAGAAAACCTGTAGCTTTATTATTAGCGATAGTTGAAGGGGTATAATCAGTTATTGTATCCGCAAGCCCCCCTGTCTTATGTGCAACCGGTACAGTCCCGTATTTAAAACTATAGAGTTGACTGAGTCCGCATGGTTCGTATTTAGAAGGGATGAGGAATAAATCTGAGCCTGCCTCTATCTTGTGCGCCAGTGTGTTGTCAAAGAACAGATTAACTGACAGCTTGTCTTTATATTTTACTTTAAATTTCTTCAGGATGTTGTGAAATATTGTTTTACCAGTGCCCAGCATTACCATCTGGATATCCAGATGCATTAATTCATCCATTATCTCTACCAGAATGTCGAGCCCCTTCTGGTCGTCTAACCTTGAAATCATGCCAATTACCGGTCTGTCAGTTAACGGCAGGCCGCAATTTTTCTGAAGGTCTTTTTTACAGCCCTTTTTGCGTCCGATTGATTTGATGCTGTATCTTACAGAGATGTGATTGTCTGACGATGGGTCCCACTCATCATAATCAACGCCGTTAATTATACCGTAAAGGTCTTTACTGCGCTCATTCAGTACACCCTCAAGTCCATATCCGTAATCTTTGGTTTGTATCTCCTTGCTATAGACAGGACTCACAGTGGTTACAATATCGGAAAAGATTATGCCGCCTTTAAGCAAATTTATCTTTCCGAAATATTCAATCCCCTTAATATTGAAAATGTCCAAATCCAGCCCTGTTAAAGAAAGCTTCTCCTTGTCAAACAGACCCTGATAGCCTATGTTATGGATCGTAAAAAGGGTGCCAATCTTTTTCTCTTTGAAGGTGGTCTTTAAATATAAAGGGATTAAAGCGGTCTGCCAGTCATTGCAATGAATAACATCCGGTTGCCATCCCAATTTTTCAATGGAATGGAGTACCATCATGGAGAAAAATGAGAATCTCTCGAGATTGTCTTCATAGTCTTTCCCATTTTCCTGGTACATCTCTTTTCTGACAAAATATTTGTCGCAACTTACAAAGTAGACCGGAACTTTACTGCCGGGCAATTTACCTTCATATAAACTGCCGGCCTCATCCCTTTTCCCGATCTTGAATGATATGGAATCAATGACCTTCTTTAATTTATGTGTAGATTCTTTGATTCCTGCATACTTAGGCGTTATAACCCTTACATCACAACCTGCCCCTGCAAGGGCCTTGGGCAGACTTCCTGCCACATCTCCAAGACCGCCTGTCTTGGAAAAAGGGGTAACTTCAGGGGAACAGTAAAGAATGTTTAGCTTTTTATTCACTCGAAAATGTTCCTAACTGCCTGTCATTCCTGCGAAAGCAGGAATCCAGAATCAGGCCAGCGGTCTGGATTCCCGCTTGCTCGGGAATGACTTTTTATGGTTCTTTGTGAGCCACTTTAGATATTATGAAGTTCCCAGGTCTGCCTTCAGTTTCAGCATCTGCATTATATCACGCTGACTGATTATACCGGCGACCCTTCCGTTCTCAAGCACTACGAGCCTGCCACGTTGGGTATCAAGCATTTTGTCCAGGGCCTCGAGTGCCCCGCTCTCAGGTGAGATAGTAAAATCTGCAATCTTAGTATACATTATGTCCCGTGCAATAGTAAACGGCCATTTTTCTTTATCTACACCCTTTATGTCATGAATGGAGATGGTGCCTGCCATATTGTCCCCGGATATAACCGGGAAACTGTTGAAGCGGTAACGGAAGAAAAAATCATTTACAATATGGTCAAGTGTCATATTGTCATCAACTACTACAGCAGGTGAGACCATAATATCCCTGATCTTAACCGAAGAGAGTGTACGATGAAGGAGTGTCTGCCTGTATCCCTGATCGGCAGCCTGCTGCAGGAACATCCCGACGAAAATCAGCCAAAGGCCGCTGATAAACACGCCCTGAAGTATATGCCATAGTCCCCCGATAATCAGCAGGATAGCAAATCCCTTGCCTATGCGGCTTGTTATAAGAGTCGCCTTATTCAGGTTATTGGTCCGTTTCCATATAAATGCCCGTAACATTCTCCCGCCGTCCAAGGGGAAACCGGGTATAAGATTGAACACTGCGAGCATCATATTGGTAGATGCAAGAAAATAAGAAATTGCCAATACCGGTGAGGTTGCCATGTCCCGCTTTAACACAAATACGATGAACCAGAATATCCCGGATAGGAACAGGCTTAATGCAGGTCCTGCAGCAGCTATCTTCATCTCTCCGGAAGGTGTGCGGCTCTCTCCAACCATCTGCGCTATACCGCCGAATATAAAGAGCGTTATGCTTTTTATCCTGATGCCCTGTTTCTGTGCTACATAAGAATGTGAAAGTTCGTGAAGCAGTATGGAAGAAAAAAGCATGATGGCGGCTGCAAAGGCCATGATCCATCGGAGAAAAGGCTCATAGTATGGGCCAAAGTATGGGAAGTAGCTTACGGCAAGAGTATATACTACAAGGGAAAAGACAATAAACCATGTGTAGTTTACATATATGGGTATTCCCAGTACTCTGAGAAGTTTGAATCCGGAGGTAAACATTTACCGATTTCCGCTCTTAAGTTTCCGGAGGGCATCCTTCACGAATTCCGCGTCTTCACCGCCCGGGGGGAGACCCTGAAGGGCGCTCTTCCAGCTATCCTCCGCTTCATCATACCGTTTCAGATGAGTGAGGGCAACACCTTTGTAGTAAAGGGCGGCCGGCAATCCGGGGGACAGCAATATTGCTGCATCGAGATGACGGATGGCCTGTTCAAAGCTGCGTGGATCTCCTGAGTCAGCGGTTTCGATCATGAGATAGCCTATGCTATATTGCGCCTCGACATTGGAAGGGTCGAGCTCGACGACCTTGTTCCATGCATTCCTCGCATCTTCAGTCCGTTGAATTGTCATGTAGGACCTGGCGGCCATTATCTGCCCCTGCAGATCGTTGGGATTCTCCCGCAGTTTACGTTCCAGACGTGCGACCATTTCAATAGGATTGGGTGCGGGTTCCGGATTATGTTCCTGAAGCCTGACATTCTGATAATAATAAACTCCGGAGGCACCGCCGGCGATGAGGATGGTCAGGAGGAAGAATCCTGCCATGTTCATCGTCCGGAATCGGTGAGCAGGCTCCCGGGTGTCTGCCATCGTTTGGTTTCCGGTATTTTCCTTAGTTGCTGCGGCTGCGGTGTCTATTCTGTCCAGGATTCCCGCGAGACGGTGTTCATCTATGTCCTTCAGCCGTTCATAGTCGGTCTGTGAGAGTGTACCGCCCTGCAGGTCCGATTCCATGTCCCTGAGAGATGTGAGGATATCTTGTTTCTCAATTTCGAGATCGGGAGATTCCTCTCTACGAGCAGCATCTATCCCAGGCGGGAGCGGTTTCGTGCTATTCCGGAAGAGCGGCCATGCGATGAAAGATACTACGACTATTACAAGTACGGCCGCTATGACGACGAACATTTTTAATCATCCTCCTGTAATATTACTAATCGAAAGATTTCAGTTCCTCCTCTATACGTTTCCGATGTGCCTCATCAAGTGGTTGGAGTTCTTCCATGCGGATTGCCGGTGTCCGGGCGACCCAGCGGCGCAGCACCAGGTAGAGGATTATTCCACCAACGCCTAAGAGGACGAATGGGCCGGTCCATAGAAGCCAGTTCATTCCGGACTTGGTGGGTTCAAGCAGGATATAGTCTCCATAGCGGCTCTGGAAGTACGCCTGAATTTCTTCCGGGCTTTGCCCCTGTGCAAGGCGCTCCCGGACTACCTCCCGCATCTGCCTTGCCAGGTCGGCTTTGGAGTCCCATATTGATTCATTCTGGCAGACCGTACATCTCAGTGTCTTGGCCACATCCCGGGTCCTCGCATCAAGAGCGGTCTCGTCCCTTAATTCCGCAGGAAGAGTGCCTGCATGAGCAAATAACAGGAGAAAAGAGATGACCCATAGCGCTTTTTTCATTATCGTTGAAGCTCCTTCCCCTCTAACAGGGGACGGATGATTTGATCCGTTATCTGAGAATAGACCGGCCCAACTATTGGTCCGACATATTTGAAACGTATCACCCCGTTGCTGTCTATGACAAACGTTTCCGGTACTCCATAGACGCCATAATCAATTGCAATGGTACCCTTGATGTCACGGACGTGAGGATATGTACTACCGAAGTTATTGAGAAAACCAATGGCATCTCCGGGCTGATCCTGGTAATCTATACCAAGCATTACAAAATTAGGATAATTCCTGAACTGTCCATTAATGGCAAGCAGGTTTTGATGTTCTAACCGGCATTCCT
>Ga0209521_10000626_pt1 | contig 27672 bp, 19 predicted proteins | sample Rifsed19ft4_FD_184016 | JGI IMG/M metagenome (GOLD analysis project Ga0209521, IMG submission 184016) | Soil microbial communities from Rifle, Colorado, USA - sediment 19ft 4 (version 2) | ecosystem: Environmental > Terrestrial > Deep subsurface > Rock core/Sediment | place: Rifle, Colorado...
ACGCTTCTTTGACCATCAAATTCAGAAATAAATTTTGGGCGAAGTGTCTGCTCCAATATTTTTTCTTCTTCAGTTAATTCCGGATTTGTGCTTGGGGATTTTCTCATCTGCAAAAATATTTTAAGTGATTATTTCTTTGTTTCTTATCTTTAAACGATGAATAACTACAACCATAATAGTCATTGTAATAATCATTAAAAAAGCCGAGACAGTAGTATTCCAAACATTCAAACTTTTATCAAATAATAAAATCAAGCCAGGACTCCATGCACTGCCAAAAAGTATTACTAAATGAGCTACATATATCGATAAAGTATTCCTTCCTATCAGCACAAGTAATTTGGGTATACTATTTAATTTTAAAGATACAAAGGAAACAATTGAATTTAATATTAAAACAAATCCAACACGCAGAGAAAGAAGTCCGTAAGAATCTGTTAGGTATTTGATAACTTCATTTTGTGTGCTGTTGTAAATTATTTTGCTGATGGCAAACAGAAAAATCAGCAGCGATCCCATTATCGCAAGCTTCAAACTAAACCGAGTTGTTTTGAATATAAAAGGTTTTTTAGCAAGATAACTGCCGAGCATTGCACCGCAAAGTAAATATCCAACCCAGGGGAAAAGAGGAAATAACGACCCGGTTTTCTCATAAAAATATGCCGCAATTGGTACCGGGAAATAATTGGTCCAACTTATCTGCACAATAAATGGCCAAAGTCCGAAAAAGAAAAGTGCTCCTAACGAAAATATAAGAGTATCTCTGTTCCCAACTTTTTCAGAAATGAAAGCAAATAACATGATAAAGAGGATTCCGAATCCAATAAGATGAAGTACATCGACAGTGAAAAATATAGCCCATTGTTCAGGTGTTACATCAGAAAAAACTACAACTGTTGCAGTGGGATAACGGATTAGATATCCCAAACCGACAAGCAATAAAAATCTGAAAATTCCTTTTTTAACTCGATGGTTCTTGAGAAAAGGTTCTTTTGCTAATCTTAACAAATAAGTAAATACTGTTCCCGCGGTAAAAAGAAAAATAGGTGCGGTCATTCCTCGCATAAAAAACCATATAGAAAATATGGTGGAATCAAAATTTCTATAATCATTTGAGAGAAGAACATCTACCGTATGTCCCTGAACCATTTGAAGCACGGCAAATGCTCTTAAGAGATCGATAAAGATTATTCTATTCTTCTTAGAATTAAATGTCATTTAGAAATTAGAAACTCAATTAACTTGATGTAAAATAAGAATTCAGTTGAATAAAGTGAAATGAATTATTTGGTGAAAGAATATTTGTCAGTTTAGTTAAATTTTATCTATAGACATTATGGTATAAAAATAAAAAAGCCCATCGCAATGATGGGCTTTCACATTCATCTATTTTAGAGCTTATCTTACGCTAATCGTTCTTGGTTTTACTCTATCATGTTTAGGAAGCTTTACAACAAGCTGACCGTTCTCAAACCTAGCTTCGATTCTTGTTTCATCAATACTATTTGAGATATTAAACTTTCTGTAGTAATTACCAATTTCATTTTCGTTAAGAATATAATTTCTTTTGATTGCTTCAGAGAAATTTATTCTTCCGAAGATAGCAAGAGAAGTATCTTCCAGTTTAAGCTGTACGTTCTCTCTTGGAACTCCCGGCATATTTGCTGTTAAAACAAATTCATCTTCTGATTCATAAATATCAGTCAATGGCGCTAAGAAAGTTTCCTTCTCAAGAATTTCATCAATTGATGGATGCTCAGTTTCCTTTACTGAAACTAGATCTTTATTATTATTTTTTTCGTTATTCATATTATCCTCTTGTAATTTTTATAATTTTCAATTAATTAATGTGTTATTGCTTTTTCTTATTCTTTTCGTTTTCATCATCTACAACTTCGTATGAAGCATCCTGCACTTCTTTCTCATCTTTTTTTGTCTGTTCGCCGGTTTCTTGTGGACCGCTTTGTGGACCTTCGTGAGGAGCTTGTCCGGCAGCACCAGCTTGTGCATAAAGTTCGGAAGCTACTTCACTCCATATTTTGTTGAGTGATTCGGTTGCAGATTTAATCTGATCGGAATTATTTGTAGCGATTGCATCTTCAACCTTTTTAATTTCAGTTTCCAGTTTAGCTTTTGAAGCTGCAGACATTTTATCACCCATTTCGCTTATCTGTTTTTTAGTCTGGAATACCAAACTATCGGCTTGATTTTTTATCTCAACTGCTTCCTTTTTATTCTTATCTTCAGCAGCATGTTCGGTTGCATCTCTTCTCATTTTTTCTACTTCTTCTTTTGATAACCCGCTCGAAGAAGTAATTCTTATACTTTGTTCTTTATTGGTAGCTTTATCTTTTGCAGCAACATGAAGAATACCATTAGAATCAATATCAAAAGTAACTTCAATTTGAGGTACACCTCTAGGAGCAGGCGGAATTCCATCTAAATGAAATCTGCCTAATGTCCTGTTATCTGCCGCCATTGGTCTTTCACCTTGCAGAACGTTAATTTCTACTGATGGTTGACTGTCAGAAGCGGTTGAAAATATTTCACTCTTTTTAGTAGGGATAGTAGTGTTTGCCTCGATCAATCTGGTCATTACACCACCAAGAGTTTCAATACCGAGAGCAAGTGGAGTTACATCCAGAAGGAGAACATCCTTGATATCGCCCGTTAATACACCGCCTTGAATTGCAGCTCCAATTGCTACGACTTCATCCGGATTTACTCCTTTATGGGGCTCCTTTCCAAAAATGTTTTTCACTAATTCCTGAACCATGGGAATTCTTGTTGAACCTCCAACAAGAATTACTTCATCAATATCTTTTGCGGAATAGCCTGAATCTTTAAGTGCTGTCTCACAAGGTACTTTTGTTCGGTTAACTAAGTCATCAATTAGCTGTTCAAGTTTGGAGCGTGAAAGCGTAATATTTAAATGTTTAGGACCATCCTGGGTTGCAGTTATAAAAGGAAGATTAACATCAGTCGAGACTGATGAAGATAATTCTATCTTAGCTTTTTCAGCAGCTTCTTTTAATCTCTGTAAAGCCATCGGATCTTTGCGTAAATCTATTCCCTCATTTTTCTTGAATTCATCTGCAAGAAAATCAACTACTCTTTGATCGAAATCGTCTCCGCCTAAATGTCCATCGCCATTAGTAGATTTAACTTCAAATACTCCATCACCAAGTTCAAGAATCGAAACATCAAAAGTTCCACCTCCAAGATCATAAATGGCGACCTTATGATATTTTTCCTTTTTATCCAATCCATAAGCTAAAGCGGCAGCAGTCGGCTCATTAATTATTCTTCTAACATTTAATCCTGCAATTTCACCGGCATCTTTTGTTGCCTGTCGCTGCGAATCATTAAAATAAGCCGGTACTGTAATGACAGCCTCGGTGACAGGCTGACCTAAATAATCTTCGGCAGTTTTTTTCATTTTTTGAAGAATCATGGCACTGATTTCCGGTGGTGAATAAACTCGATCACCTATTTTAACTCTGGCGGAATTGCCATCACCGGGAATTACTTCATAAGGCACTTTAGTTTTTTCCTCACGAACCTCATCAATAAATCTTCCCATGAATCTCTTAATTGAAAAGACTGTGTTTTTAGGATTTGTTATTGCTTGTCTTTTAGCAGGTTGACCAACTAATCTCTCGCCTGTTTTGGTGAATCCGACAACAGATGGAGTTGTTCTTCCACCTTCTGAATTTGGTATGACAACCGGATCGTTACCTTCCATAACCGAAACACATGAGTTTGTTGTTCCTAAGTCTATTCCGATAATTTTTCCCATTAAAATTTTCTCCTTTTATAATGTACTATGATAAAATAATTTTATAATTAATATTTTTTTACTTGATTTGAATCTGTCGTTCTTTAACAGGTTTGTGTGTTGCTTTTTCAAGACTTATTTTAAGTATTCCATTCTCAAACTCTGCATTAGCAGAATCGGGATTAATTTCTTCATGCAAAGTGAATGATCTTGCAAATGGACCATAAATTCTCTCATTTCGAATTAATGCCTTCTGCTTTTTATCTTCACTAAATTTTTTCTCACCTTTGATGGTAAGAATATTATCTTCGAGTGAAATATTGATATCCTCTTTTTTGAGACCGGGAATTTCAGCTTCGAAATAAATATTTTTTTCATCTTCGGAAATATCTATCTTTGGTAAGAATGTATTATTATAATCGAAGTTTGAAGGAAATTCTCCGAAAAATCTGTGGACTTTGTCTCCAAGATTTTCGAAATCTCTTAAGGGTTCAAATTTAATAAGTGTCATTTTCGTTTCTCCATTGTTAGTAATTAATTCTTTTATTGCAAATTACTAATAAAGATATGTGCCAGAACGGGAAAGTGCGAAAATTGGCGTTAACATGGACTTTCTGGTTAAGGACATTTTAACGAATTTATTCAACTTGGCATAAGATGCGTCTAAAAGGCAGAGATAATCAACTTATGGCTGTATGTCAGCCACTTTACCAATGAACGATAAATCTGAAAAAACACATGGATAGCTTATTCAGGATTGATGATTTTGACATAAAACTCGATACCGAAATTATCGGGCGTAATTTTATTTATTGCGAAGAGATTGATTCTACAAATGATTATCTCGGTAAACCCGAGTCAGATAAACTTCCCAACGGAACCGTTCTTTTAGCCGAGTATCAAACTAAAGGTAAAGGAAGAAAGGATAGAGTATGGCAGAGTCAAAAAGGGCAAAACCTCACATTTTCTATTCTTCTTAATAATAGAAAATTTCTGCCCGAAAATTTGAACATTCTCAATTTCACTGTTGCTCTTTCCATAGCATTGCCTCTTGAGTATCATTACCGATTGAAGGCAAACTTGAAATGGCCAAACGATGTTCTTATTAATTCTAAAAAAGCGGCAGGTATTCTACTGGAGTCTGTTTTTGAAGGATCAAAAGTGAAACGGCTGATAATCGGAGTCGGAATAAATATTAATCAAACAATTTTCCCGGCCAAATTTATTTATCCTCCGACCTCTTTAAGAAATGAACTTGGCAAAAATGTAAAGCGGGAAATCTTTCTTGCCGAGTTTCTTAATTCATTTGAAGAACTGCTGCAAAAAACAATTCACAATAAACATACTATTCTGAATGACTGGAAAGCACGCTGCGATATGATCGGGAAAAGAATTACCATTGTTGAAGGTGAGAAAATATTAGATGGCATATTTGAAGACATTGATGACAATGGGTTTTTGCTCCTAAAAGTAAAGGGAAAAACTGAGGTTATTCACTTTGGAGATGTAAGCGCTAGACGGTAAGATTTGTGTCCAGCCCCGTTACTTTTTGCACCTTCTTGCCATGTTATTCTATAAAGATGCTTACACAAGCAATTGTAAAATGTTGGAAACCGTTTCTTTCATTTCTTTTCTTGGAACTATAACGTCTATAAAACCATGTTCTAGAAGAAATTCGGATCTCTGAAATCCTTCAGGTAAATCTTTTCCAATAGTTTGACGTATAACTCTTGGTCCCGCAAAACCGATAAGCGCTTGTGGTTCAGCGATATTAATATCGCCAAGCATTGCATAGCTTGCGGTTGTTCCACCCGTAGTTGGATCTGTAACGATTGAAATGTAGGGAATTTTTGCTTCGGACAAACGGGCTAATCTTGAACTTGTTTTCGCCATTTGCATAAGCGAAAATGCTCCTTCCATCATTCTTGCACCGCCGCTTGCAGAAATAATTATCAGCGGGATTTTATTTTTATAAGCTGTATCTGCAAGTCGTGCTATTTTTTCACCAACCACTGAGCCCATACTTCCACCGATGAACTTAAAATCCATACAGCCAAATGCAACATCCTTTTTATTTAGCTTTCCGGTTCCGGTTCTGATAGCATCGTACAATCCTAACTTTTTAATCGTATCATTAATTCTACTGGAATATTTTTTAGTATCTACAAATTCAAGAGGATCAGCCGATCGCATTTTCTTGTTTATTTCTTTGAATGATCCTTCATCTAACAGAATCTTTATATACTCATAGCTTCCAATTCTAAAGTGATAATTACATTTTTGGCAAGTCCAAAGATTTGTTTCCAACTGTTTCTTATGAATTATTTCATTACAGCTTGGGCATTTTTCCCACAAACCGTCTGGCAATTCCTTTTTAAAAGTATTGGGAGAAATATTTTCTTTAGATCTTTTGAACCAAGCCATTAGTTGCTCGCTTTATTTACATCTGCGAAAATTGTAATAACCTTGTTTGGTTCTTCAGGATCATTTGATGAAACTGTAATTGTTCGGCTCATTCTTCCTTGCCTGTTTTTAGTGTCCAGATCAACTTTGATCGTACCATCTTTACCCGGCTCAATTTTTTTACTGCTTACCAATGCTGCTGTGCAGCCGCATGATGTTTTGATATCCTTAATATCTAAACTAGTTTTTCCATTATTAATAAATTTGAAAGTATGACTGACAACATTACCTTCCTTAACTTTTCCAAAATCAAATTGTGTTTCGGGAAAGTATATCTTTGGTAATTTTTCTGAAGTTAGCGAAGTACCGGGAGCTAAAATGTTTCCGCTTATCTTCAACCTAATTTCTTTATTGGATGGATCGCTAGTTACGACGTAAACATACTTCTGTTGTGCTCCTAATCTTCCTGAAGAATTAAATGCAACTTTAATTGCTGTTGATTCACCCGGTTTTAATTCTGATTTATCCGGTTTTGCTGCAGTGCAGCCGCAGGATGCACGGACATCAGTAATTTTTAATAGGTCGCCGCCTGTGTTGGTAATCATAAAATTATATTCGACCATTTTACCCTGTTCGATATTACCAAAGTCATATTCAGTGCTTTGTACTGTCGCTTTGGGTGACATTAATTGAGCAAATGTAATTGATAAACTAATAAATGATAAAGTTAGAACTTTTTTAATCATAGTGTTTTATCCCTTACAATAAATTTTTTAAGATAATTTGGTTCAAGAAAATCAAATTCATTTTTTAGTATCTCATTGCCAAAGTATTTAGCCCACTTTGCAACATATTCCGGTTTCGGACTGTTAATTGCCCGCTTTTGATTAACCGGTTCAGAACTGAATGATGCATTACCGTAAACCGGACAATCTTTTTCAATGTTAATTTGATCAGATGCTTTTACAATCTCCAAAACCCGTGCAAATATATAATTATTAGCTCTAACTTTAAACTTAGCAAAATATATCTCTTCTGAATTTACCTTATTGGCTATAACGAATTCTGTACCATCTTTTAATTGATTTGATAACTGAAATGCGAGCGCTTCAAATGTTGGTACAGGAATTATGGGAAGTGATGCTCCAAACGCTATGCCCTTTGCCGCTGACATACCGATTCGTAATCCGGTAAAAGAACCCGGTCCAGCCGAGACTGCTAAAGCTTTTAAATCTTTTAATAAAATTCCGGATGCTTTAATAACGGAATCAATGATTTCAAAAATCTTTTCAGCGTGAGAATTTTTAAGATTTACATTCATCTCGAAGAATTTATTCTCATCAAAGTAAACACATGCGCCGCAACAGCTTTGCGATGTTTCAATTGACAATATTGGAAGCTTATCAAGCATTTCTAAGAATTCGTATTTCTCTGCTGTTATCTGAATTCATTTTGAAATTTATCTCGATTCTTTTATGTGGTAACACCTCAGGAAATAAATTCCCCCATTCAATAAATACAATTGCATCTTTATCATTCAAGTAATCATCAAAACCGATATTGAAAAGTTCTTTTATGGATTTTAATCTATAAAAATCAATATGATAGAATTTGAAGGAATTTTTGTACTCATTTACAATTGCGAAGGAAGGGCTGTTTACCCATGTTATTCCATAATTAATCAATGTTTTTTTAACGAAAAAAGTTTTTCCTGCACCTAATTCACCAGATAAAACAACAACTTCACCTCCGGTTAAAACTGCAGCAAATGATTTTGCGATTGTTTCAGTTTCACTTTCCGATTCAACAACCGCTTTAAATGGAAATTCCATTTTACTTTGGTTCCATTGTTATTACGGGCAGTAACATTTCATCAAGCGAAACTCCGCCATGTTGAAATGTATCTTTGTAATGAGTTAAGTATTTGTGATACTCAGTGGGGTAAACAAAATAATAATCTTCTTTTGCGATGATGTAGTTGATCGTAACACCGCGTTTAGGAAGTTTATAATCCCCAGCATTTTTAATATAAATTGCATGTTTCTCATCAACTTTGAGATTTCTACCATACTTAAAACGTAAGTTTGATGATGCTTCCCTATCACCTAAAACTTTTGCACCTCGTAAAGCTCTAATACTTCCATGATCTGTTGTGATGATTATTTTCGATTTCTTTAATGAAGAAATAGATTTTAAAGTTGATAACAGCGATGAATGTGTGAACCAGCTATTTGTTAACGAACGGTAAGCAGACTCATCCGGAGCAATTTCTTTCAAAATATCTGAATCTGATCGTCCGTGTGCGATCATATCTAAAAAATTAACAACAACGGCAGTGAGATGAGTGTTCTGATATGATAAAATATTATGTTCAAAATTTCTACCGACTTCCGGATCAATGATTTTAATATACTTCAAATCATTTTTTAATTTAATTTTTTTTCGATCAAGGAAAAGCTGCAGCAATTCCCTTTCATATTTGTTCATACTGTTTTCATCATCATCACCGCTCTGCCATAATTGAGGATAGTACTTTTCTATTTCTGATGGATATAATCCGCCGAAAAGAGAATTTCGAGCATAGGGAGTCGATGTCGGTAAAATGGAATAATAATAGCTTTTATCAATTTTGAAATAATTTGTTAAGTGCTTTTCCATTACAAGCCATTGATCTAAACGAAGACAATCCAAAACGAAGAGAAACACATTATCATGATTTTTAATTTCATCAACCAGATATTTGTTCAGAATATCTACGGTCAAAGTCGGCCTGTCATATTCTACAGATGAATTTATCCATTCACGATAATTGTGTTCAATAAATTTTGAAAATTCTTTATTTGCTTCCCGCTTTTGATCTATGAAAGTTTGGCGCAAACCAATTTCCGGATGAACATCAAGCTCAAGGTCCCAATTGACAAGCTTTAAATAAATTTCAATCCACTCGTCAGAATTTAGGTTTTGTAACATAGCTTGCGAAATCTGGTTAAAGTCATGAAGATAATCCATCGCTGCATGTTCACCGGTGATTTTTTTGCCTTCAAGAATTTTTTTACATACTAATAAAACTTGACTGGGATTAACAGGTTTCGTTAAATAATCGGAAATTTTATAACCAATTGCTTCATTCATCAATCTTTCTTCTTCATTCTTAGTTACCATAACAACGGGAATGTTTGCATTGTAATCTTTAATTTGTGAAAGAGTTTCCAATCCGCCCATTCCAGCCATCATTTCATCAAGAAAAATCAGATCATAATCTTTTTCCTTAACAGATGAAACTGCATCTTCACCATTTGTTACAGTATCAACGGTGAATCCTTTTTCCGATAAAAAGATAATATGAGAACGTAAAAGCTCTATCTCATCATCAACCCACAATATTCTATTCTTCTTTATCATTTGACCTTTTAGTATTTAATTATGAAAAATTAGTTTGCAAAATTGAAAACTTAAACCCAAAGAACGTTACCTAAAATTTTTTTAATAATTGGTGGGGTGACCAGATTGGTCGACCTTACAAAATTAAAGGTTCAGAATTTTCTACTAACCCCGTTCCTTTAGAAAGAGTCGCATAAGCCAGAAAAAGACATTGCGAGTCCGTTAGTTAGCGGACGAAGCAATCTCAGATTTAGTTGGAATAATTAATTTAAGATTGCTTCATCCCGATAAACCTTACAGCAAAGCGAAAAATCGGGATTCGCAATGACAATACAAATATTTTGCAACACACCTTTTAGTTTGTGTGGTAATCTTTCAAGACGACATGGATTAATTCAAACCATAAACCACTTGCTTAGTGTAAATTACTGAATTGAAATATGAACATCTAATCCGGCTTCGTTAGTTGTTGTCGGAGGAATTCTTGCTGCTCCTTCAGGTTCAACTGATGATCTGCGATAGAAAATAGATAATGTAACCTTTGAACTTATGGTATATTTAATTCTCGGTTCGAACGTAGTTCTTATAGTACCATCTTTGGGAGTACCGTCTTCAATGAAATCGGTCATGTCATAAATTACAGTAGAATTTTTAGTGCTGCTATAAGAAAATGTAAACTCAATGTCGTTCTTTAACGAAATTCCGAATAAGGGTAGTTCAAATCCGCTCTTTGAATATCCTGCAGTTATTCCAATATCTTTTGAAAATGTCTCGGTAATATTTCTTGTGGAATTTCCTAAATCAAAACTTGTTCGTGTGGAATATTTAAAGCTGCTGATTAAGCTGCCGCCCCAAAGATCCCCAAAAGTAAAATTAAAACCTGCTAAAGGTGCAAATGCATAATCAATTCTTTGAGTTAAAATTTCTTTATTTCCATCGGGTGTTAATTTCCATCCTTCAGTGTACCCAGATTTATATTCGTGCGTCAAGCTAACTCTTTTAGCAAAGGATTTGAATAAGAAGAATGTTTCCAAACCATCCCACGATATTCTCCAGTTTGGACGGGGAACATATTTTACAAAATCCTTTAAGAATCCGAGCTTTGAAAAGATTGGAAAGCTTTCGAATCCTTGGACAAAAGCTGCAGATAAATTTTCTCTTGGATTGGGTGAATCCGGATTATATAATTCGTTTACATGTTTTATCCCGCTTTTGAAAACACTTAAAAACAATGAGGGTGGAAACGATAAAAACGATCTATCTATTGTTCCTGAAGAAGTAATGTTGGTAATGGTAGTTGTGCCTGTTGCATCGGATCGTAAATTGGTGCTTCTATTGATTGACCAGCCAACTCTCCAATTAAGATCTATTTTCGCTCCCTCCCAAAGCGGCCGAGAAGTTTTGAAGTCAAAACTATTTTTTTGTGAGAACACGTCTTGTAAATTTCCATCAGGAGCGCGGGGACCAACATCATCGTTCAATCCCAGCATGAATCCACGTGAAGGTCCGTTACCGGCGTTAAACATTATTCCCCAAAAATTATAAAAACCAGTTCCCTTTCCGGCAATTCCAGATTTCGAAACATTGTTGTCACTGGAAAAACTAAAGTTGATTGTTTCATAATCAAACAAAAGAACCTTGGTAAATGTTTTTAAGAATTTTAGGGCATTTACAATAATTGATTTTTTAGGTGTTCCATCAATCAGTGAATCTCCGACCATTGATGAATCAGATAGAATGGTTTGAAGCGAATCAGCTTTGATTTTATTCGTGGTATCAGGTGATTGTTCATTCTTGGTTTCTTCACCTACAATCCTTTCTCTTCCTCTAGTCCGATTAGTTTGCGTTTGGGTCTGAATAGGTGGCGTAACCTTTTCTTCAGGAGTTTCCTGAAAGAGCGGCTGCATCAGAGATTTAAGTTTTAAAGTGAGTGTTGCATTCACTTTGCTCCCGAATCCCGCTCCTCTTCCTAAAACTTCCTGTCTGAAATCATTACTCCAGCTATAGCTTGCAGAATATCCAGCACTTACGGTGAAGAACTTATTAATATCCCACAATGAAGGAAGTCTTGGCGAAGTTCTGAAATCAACAGATTGCTGATACTGATAATCTTTACCGAAAAATTTTCCGGAAAATATTTCTCTCCAAATTTCACTTTCGGATCTTTGTTGACCAAATTGATCAGTTTCAATAAACGCCAGAGATGAGCTAATGTTAACATTGTAATTGGTACTGAGGTTAAGCAATCCGCCTTCGGTAATTTTCCATGCAAGATTAAATCCTCTGGAAGTTGTAAAATCTCGCGAGATAATTTCCTTTGCCTCAATATTATTTTGAGGACGCGATAGATTTACATTTCTATTTCTCCTTGCTGTTAGATTAAGAGAAAAATTCTGTGGTGTGAAATATATTTTTGTATTTCTATAATCAACAAGCAATGAAATTATTGAACCAATAATCGGAATGTTCGCCGGATAAATAAAATAATCCGGACTAAGGTTTAATCCATAGCTTAGATTCGCATTCCAAATCCAGCTCTTATTATTCATTACGGTCGGATTTCTGCTAAATGTCTTATTATAATTAAAACCCATCGTGATTGAATTAAAAGAATCTCTTATGAACCAAAGCTTAGTAGGTATTTTAAGCTTTATGTTTGAAAGAGACCATGAATCCGAGACATTTACAGTTTGCGATTCAGAAATTAATTGCTCTGGAGTTTTTGTAGTTGTCTTTGCTGAATCATTTCTAATATTTCTAAGCTGCTGCGCTGCTTCATCAACTTTCACGTCAGTTCCTGGAAGATAAAGTGGTTTTCCAATTGATTCTGAGTGCGAATAATTTATTCTAAGATTACTTTCCGGCAAATTTATCGGCAGTAACTTTAAAATGTCGAGGTCTGCAGACGCTGCCCAATTTTTTGATTCAACTCGAGAACCGAACCTGTCTGCAAGCCGATGAAAATAAGGATCAGTTCGACTCATGTTGAAATTGACAGAAAGCAGATCTGCCATTTTGATTGAAGTAGACATGCTGTAAGCCCAACCAGGCGTATCTTCTGCTCCGATGACACGGAGTTCGTTAACCCAAACTTCTCCTGATATGCTTCCGATTGAATTAGGATTTGTAGTGTTGTAGATTCCCACCATTAAAAATTTCACTTGAGTTAAAGTCGGAATTCCTTTTACTAAATAGAAATGACCGGGTAATCCCGTCACCGGTATTTTAACTCTTTGACTAATTGAATCTCTTCCTTGTTTAATTGAAGTCAATTCGGAGAATAAAATATTTATCTCATTCCATCCAGGTCTAACCGGTTGACGATATTCATAATAATTGTTTGAATCAGTACCAAACCTGAAGTAAACTTCTGCATTATAATTTTCATCAAGTGAAGAAACTGAAGTTGGGCCAGGATTATTATCGCCGTGAATAAATAATTTCATCTCTTTGTAGTTAAAAACATCGAGCGGACGATACATATATCTTACAGCTTCTCTTGATTCCCCATCCGGAAGATTCTGAAGAATAAGATTTAATGACTGTTCATTGCGAAATACTTGCTCATCAGGTTTGGTTCTGTCTCTCTCTTGATTGACACCGGGAGGAATTTCATAATCCGGATTATCCTCATAGCTGATTACTGAGACAGATAATACCGTATCCTGTGGGAGTACCTTTTGCCACTGGCTTCCAACAAGATTAAACTCTGCAAAACGGAGATGAACTGCTTGATCAACACCTGTTACAAAAAATCTGATAGCTTCAACAGTAGTAAAACTCGGATCACCAACTTTTGTAAGAGTGTCCTTCAAAGGAATGCGGTATAAATACCAGCCTGCATTGTCACCACCGCCGGAGATAAACTTATTTGTTGAGGCGCTCGTATCAAGTGGTATTTCATATCTAAAAAAGCTGTTGATTAAATTTATGTTACCATTTCTATTTAAATCTTCAGTATCGGGCAATCGTCCAATATCGCTTAATATTGCGTTACCTTGTGCACCGTTAATGCTGTAATAATCAAAAATAGACTTAATACTTGCGGTTTGTGTAAAAGTGAAATTATCACCACTCGGATCAGAATCTGTGCTATTGAAATTTACTCTTTCTTGATCGTCCGTCAAACCGTCAATTCCTGTATCTTCCTTTCCGTCAACATCAATTGCATCGTTGCCATCCTTATCTTCAGTGTCAAGTGTTCTATTGGGAATTACATCTTCACTTATTCTTCCTATATCAATATAAACTTTTGAATTTATTGGAGCGTTTTCAACCTTTAACCAAAATTCAATGAACTCAACATTTTCTTCCACAAGATTACTTGCAGTTGATGAAAGCAGCTTCATAATTCCACCCCAATTTTTATTACGATCTTGTAAAGACGGAGTGTAGTTATAAGTTCCCTGTGTGTCAGGAAGAAAAACATAATCCATTACCGTAACATTATCTTCCTGTTTAGATACACGTTTTCTTGATCCCCAAATATCCTGAACACGAACGTCTGAAGGCGTTGCTGTGTACCAAAAACTTTTTGCTTTGAAGTTCATCAATTCTTGATCTGAAAATGCCGGTAAAGTCGGAAGCTCCCGCGGTGGACTAAGTTCTTTCCATGCAGTATAGGAAACACCAACGGGAATAATTCGTTTTGCGCCTTCAAAATCATCTATGTAAGCAATGCTGCTTCCATTATCAGAAACTATTGTGCTTTTCTTCGTGTTTGGATCCGGATTGATATAAGCAAACTCACCCTGCAATGTAAAACTTGACATTTGTTTAGTTGATATTACTTTATCTAAAAGCTTTGTGAGAAAAGGAAGATCACCGCTTGTGCTAAAATCCAAACCGTAAATGGTATTACTTAACGGCTCTTCACCAATTCTTACTTTATCGCTTAAAGTTTGTTGATTTAGATTTAGAACAGAAAAACCGAGCTTTGTTTTCTGTGAAAAATCAAAAATTCCCCTGGCTCCCAACAATGTTTTTGATGCAAGCTGGAAAAGATCATTCTGTTCGTAAGTAATTTTTAAATCAGCACCGGGAACAAGAGCAGCATCATTTCTAATTGTTAGCTGTCCGATGTTATAATCAACTATGTAATCAATTCCTGGAGTCAATTCTCGTCCGCTTAATCTTACACGGACAGAATTTTCAACTACATTAAATCCTAATTGATAGACCGAGCTTGCCTCACCGGAATATTTTCCTGTAAGTATCCATTTATCTTTTACTTTTTGCTGTTGAGCAAAAGTTTTTGTTGTGTCATAAACCAATTGAAACTTAAGCGAATCACCATTTTGCAAATCGGTTGGAATATTTCTGCCAAAAGGTTCGAGCACAGGAAAAATAATTTCACCGGTTTGAGGAATGATGGTTAAATTAGTACGCCAATCAAAAACGTTATCAGGATTTGCTTGATCCGCAGCGTCATAATTATCAAAACCAAATGCATTCAGTAATCGGACATTTCCTTGTCCACCGGGTAATTCGACAACAGGATCCTGACCTGAGACTTCATACTTAACCTGAAATTCAAATCCTTCTTTTTTAATGTTTCTTCCGCCAACCGGATAAATATTTTTTAATTGGAGTTTCCATGCTTGTGCAAAATTTCCGCCAGGTTGGAGATTTGCCGGTTTAATTAGTTTCAATATCAGTCTTTGAGAATCTGTGGCTGCAGAACTAATAAACTCACCATAATAACCATCATCTTGCGCTCCCGGACCATTTTCAACTCTATATGCTACTGCAATTATATCATCATTATTAATTTGAGTGTTGAACGTTAAAAATCCCGTGTATTCGTTAAGGTTGTAGTCATCACCTTTAGTAAGCAAACGAAACCTTCCTGTTTCACTTTCACCCGGTTTAGGTGTAATTGCTAAACGATTAGTGCTATCATATTTTTCATTAGAAAGTATCTGAGGCAAATTAATATATGCATTTGCCAATCTTTCTTTAGCAGGATCTTTTCCAATAGTTTGTATTGATTTCCAAACTTCAATGTCTTTGATTAAAAAACGTGTATCAATTTCAGGCGTTGCATTATCATAATATCTTTGAAATAGATTGAGATCAGTGTTTTGGCTTGCATAAATGGTATCAACAAAATAATGATTGGTTGAATAGTCGTAACCTCTTTTTTCAAATGTTTGGGATGTTGTTCCGCCCGAAACTGAAACTTCTTTTACTTCACCTTTTTTTTGGCTCGCTATAGTTGTTAGCGATAAGGGACCAACCTTAAAGTTGGCTTTAACGCCAAAGAGAGCTTCACTTCCGCCAACTAAAGGAGAAGTCTGTAATGAAACGTTTCCAGCTTCAACACTTTGAACTATTTCATCTTCATAACCGGTGTATTTTATCTTTAGCTGATTTTCATATTCAAATGTTCTTTCAGTATTCCAATCGGCAACAATATTAAGTTTATCTCCTATCGTTCCGCTTACATTAATTTGCACTTGCTGCTTGAAGTCCGGTTCATTTCTTGTGTTGCCAAGACGTGAGGCGGTCACACCTTCAGTAGTTTCATTTCGCCAAGCACCGTGAATATCGACCGCGCCACCGATTCTTAAGCTAATTTTTGGCTCACCGAAAATACTGAGTACACCAACACTTGGAAGAGGAATTTCGAGATTAGTTATATCTTTAATTAATTCACCTAATTCCTTTTTAGTTTCCTTTAGTTCATAAGCATAGCCGATGCTTTCCCAAATCTCGCGTTCCCTTAAACCAAGCCGCATTTGAACATAATCATCAATGGTCATTCGTAAAATTATCTTTGTCTGTTGTCCGGCAACTTTCTCAATAATCTCAACATATTGTCCGGTCGAATCAATCCGAATAGAACGAGTTATAAATTTTTGGTCGGGATACGCAAAAAACTTTGACGTCTTCTTTCTCTTTAATTCAACATAAGGTTTATCTTCTCGATGGTATTTGAAATATTTTATTCTTGCGGTCGAGTCAAGTGCGGCTGAGTCCACTTTCACAGTATCTACAAGTGATAAAAGTGAATCCGAAATTATTTTAGTTGTATCTGTACGAACAATTTTACCATTTAGTGTATCTTTCAATTTTCCTTCTATTTCGTCTTTCACGTCAGTCGTGTCATCGGTAAAACAGGTAAAATCGATCGGTTTACCTTTAAGTGAATTTTCAGATAAATAGTTGGTTGAGTTAGTTGTAGGTGAGGGAAAATTATTCTTCTGTGTGGTGCTTAATTGCAACAATGCATCAACCCAGAGTTCCTTGTTGACCTGGGAATGATATTGAGAGAAGAATCCAAAATTTGTTGCGACATAAAATAGAAATACCGATGCCGCGAGGACTTGGAGGAATTCCCTAAATAGATTTATTTTTTTACGTCTGATGATAATCCTAATTACTAAAAATAAAACTGTTCAAACTGTAAAAAATTCTATAAAAATCCTCCAAATGTTTATTATTTCGCCGAAAAAATTAGAGAAATAATGATTTAATATCAAGAATAATATTAAAAACAATAATTACGCCAAAAACTTATGAATTTGCCAGAATTGAAATAAGGTAATTTTTTACGACTGAACTTAGAATAAGATATGCCAGATTTACGATTCGGCTAATCGTGCTCGAAAATCTGGTATATCTAACGTGACGGAACAACCAGGAGGTTGTACCCTACAATGTAAATTTTGTAATGACTTCTTTGTACTCAGGAAATTTTGATTTTATCTTTGCATGTTACTAGATTGTCAAGAACCATTTCGTAACAGAGATAGAGATAAAGATATGCCAGATTTGCACTGCCAAGACTTGCTTTGAGAAATCTGGCATATCTAACGTCGGTACAACCACCGCCAGAGGCGATCAAAAGGAGGTCGTTCTTTACTTTACTGGTTGTCACTGACGAAAACACCTAAAAAATAATCGCTGTCAACTATCACATCATTTGTCACTATCGCAACAAAACCATTTTTTTTGTGTTACTGTACTGCCTTGTCCTGCTTTCAATGGGATAAACTTGCAAGCGATAAAAATATACTCCGCTTGCTAACTGGTATTGCTGAGTGTCGAATGATATATTGTAAGCTCCTGGACTCAATTCTTCATTTACAAGAGTAGCAATCTTTTTGCCTAGAATATCGTATACTACTAAGTTAACAAACACACCCCTTTCGTCCCCTCTCAAGAGGGGAATAGCGTACCTTATTGTTGTAAATGGATTGAACGGATTTGGGTAATTCTGAAATAACTCAAACTTCTCCGGTAAAATATTTTCATCGATCGCATCTGCAACTATATAAGCACGATTTGTCGTGAAGTAAAATGTATCTGCCGGAGTAATTGGTCTCTTCGTTAAAACAAGATTTGTATCCCCAATATTTGGTAAGATAATTTCTCCAACCGGAACATTTGAATTTATTTGTGCATGAGTGTTAAAAAGATTTACCTGATATGGCGGCGGGGTGATAAAAACAATGTCTTCCTTTGGATCCCACTTAAAATTTTTTGTTGATGCTAATTCCTTAACGAGGATTGTGAGTTTAGAATTATCGTTTAGATTTCTTGTGATAAAAGGAACGATAACATTTTTTTGTCCTGTTATTGATAGTGCCGTATCAAGAGGAGCAATATATTGTCCCGTTGACAAAGTATCGGTTGAGCCCCAAATAAGTCCAACATCAATTGGTGCGATAAGCTTTTGCCCGGAAGTTGGAAGCACATTCGTAAAAATTAAATTACTGCCTGAATTATTTATGAAGTAATTATTCAAATCCAACTCCAATTTGAATTGAGGAAGAAACTCAACAGCCGCACCATCGAAAACCGGAGTCAAGTAAAATATATTCTCTCCTTTGTTGATTGGGAAATTCTGAATTTTTATTTGAGAATTATTTTGATCTTCAATTTTAGCGTAAACGGTATCGGAAGAACCGGGAACTTGAAATGAAACTCGATATGTGTGTTCAGTTAATGCAGTGGAATCCACAACATGAGTAACAATCCTCGCAGTTGTTGTTCCGTCTGGATGAATATAAAATGATGGATTGATAACACCTTGAGGTTTGTTAAGTTTAATTCGTTTGCCAACAATATCATAATCACCTCCAAATTGTTCCCAGCTTGACCAAACAACCAATATTTCATCTTCAGCAGTTACAATAAAATCCGGTTCCCATTGGAATGATTCTGTATAATTATTAACTAGAGTTTCAAAAGTGTATCGCTGATTGTTCTCATCAATAAATGCTGCAACTATTCCTTCACGACTTCCATCTTGTTTCCAACTTGACCAAACGACCGCAACATTTTTGCCGGTCAATTTTTTAATTTTTGGCAGCCATTGATATTGCGCCGTTGTTTTATTCACACGAACTTCGTCTCCAACTTTCAAACCGGAAGCATTAAACCGCTGAACATAAATTCCGCCGTCATCTCCATCTTGTTCCCAGCTGCACCAGGCAACAATGAAGGAATCATCGTCAAAAACCTCAACATCACCGTACCATTGGTAATCTGTTGTGTAGGTGTTGATTTGAAATTCGTTAATGAACTCCGTTCCGTCAGCGTTGAATATTCTTCCATACATTCCATAACCAGAGCCATCCTGCTTGAATGATTCCCAAATGATGATGAATTTTCCATCGGAAAAATATTTTACTCTTGGTTTTGCTTGGCTGTACGCAGTTGTGGTATTTGCTCTTAATTCGCTTCCGACTTTGTTTCCACCTGCATCGAATCTTTGAGCAAATACTGACCTATCTCCACCATCTTGATTCCAGGAATCCCATGCAATAATAAATTCTCCATTAGTTCTAATAGCTGCAGAAGGATTGCTTTGAGAATTTGGTATTGTTGTATTTACGAGTATTTCATTTCCTTGATGTAAGTTTTGATTGAATACCCTTGCTTTAATATCATACACTGAAGCAAGATCGGTAAAGGATGACCAAGTAACGACGCTTCTACCAGTTGCATTCGTCGCAATTACAGGTTTTTCCTGCTTGTTTCCCGTCGCTTCATTAACAACGATTTCACTACCGACTTTTACATTATTTGAATTAAACTGCTGAAGACAAATAGGATATGGTGAAATTGATGAAACCAGATTAATTGATTGCCAAACCACATAATAATTTCCATCACCATCTTTATCAATTGATGGCCACCTTTGTGTTGAATCTTTAAAAGTGTTTACTAAAAACTCATCCTGTGAAAGAAGAAGAGTTGAACTTAAAACGATTAATAAAAATATTTTTTTCATTTCAACTCACCTTACTTCATTTGAAAATCTAATAATGGTAAGCTTGATGCTCCGCTGATTGTATAATGCCACCATTCGGCATCATATGGAACAAATCCTCCAACTTGAGTCATCATATTGTACAGCAGAGTTCTGTCTGCAATAACATTAGCAGGAAGATTCATGTATGAATGAGATGCTTCCTGTCCAAACCAATCAAACTCAGTAGGCATTGGAATTTCTTGCCCGGTCGCCATATCAATTATGGATACATCAACTGCGCCACCGCGATTGTGAATAGAACCTGAATTTGGATCAGCAACATATGTTGGATTGGGAAAAATCTCGAACATTAGATATTGAACAGCACGCGGGCGATATCCATCGTAAATTTTTATTCCAAGCCCTTGCGGATAATTTATTCCGTTATGTGAAGTAATCTGCTTCAGACTGTCATGCACAAGTTTTAATTTGATAATAGCCCCGATTGAAAGATATGCTTCATCAATCGAATAAAGTTTTTGACCTGTAAAATTATTTACTGTGCTGTAGCGAAGATCTAGTCCGATATCTGGAATAATCTGCTTAACGGGTACAACCTCATCTGATGCCGATTGTGGTTTTATAATAACTGTTGTAAGTATTAGATAAGCTGCTAAGAATGTCTTCATATCATCCTCAACTTGGTGAAATGTTGATTTACTTGTTGTAAATATAGTCAATAATATTTTTAAATATATCCATTATGCTTTCATGATCGTCTTTAGGATTTACCTGTTTTGATTTGACCAGCACACTTGAATTTTTTTTGTCAAATTATGTAATGACTCTGTGCCTACTCTTGAAGTTAAAACGTAAAAACAACATTAAAGCAGATGCAGTCAGACCAATGAGCAACCCAACCCAAACTCCCTGAACTCCAAGTACGAATGTAAAACCAAGAAGATAACCAATTGGCAAACCAATTATCCAGTATGCGATGAATGTAATAACAGTGGGAACTTTTACATCAGTAATCCCGCGCAGAATTCCAATTCCAACTGCCTGCGTTCCATCGGATAATTGAAATAAAGCGGCAATAACTAACAGCGAAGATGCAATCGAGATGACGTCTTTATCAGAGATGTATAAGCTTGGTAAGTAATTTCTTAAAAATATGAAAATCATTCCCGCACAAAACATAATTGACGCGCCTAAAATAATTGCTGAGAATCCGGCTCTTCGAGTTTCTTTTGTATCAGCTTTTCCAACTGCATTACCAACACGAATTCCACCCGCAGCAGATATTCCTGTTACTGCCATAAAAGAAATTGAAGCAAGGTTAATTGCAATTTGATGTGCGGCAAGTGATTTCGCCCCAAGCCAGCCAACCATCACAACCGCAAATGAGAATGCCCCGACTTCAAAGAAATATTGGAACCCGCTTGGGAGTCCTAATCTTAAAATCTTTTTAATCATGAAATGATCAATCTTTTTGATAATCAGTGAAAGATCAAACTCTTTAAATCTTTTTGATCTATTTACATAAAGGATTAATACTACCACCATAAATATTCTTGATGACGAGGTTGCAATACCTGCCCCATCTAATTCAAGTCTTGGAAAACCAAGGTTACCAAAGATCAGAATCCAATTCACAAAAGCATTTACAATATTTGCAATTATTGTAACAACCATTGGAGGTTTAGTTATGGAAAGCCCTTCAATAAATTGCTTGTAGCTCTGATAGATCATCCACGGAATTATTGAAATAGCTAATATTTTTGTGTAAGAGGAGGCATACTTTACCACCAATGGCGGTTGATTCAAATATGGAATTAATTCTGAGCCAATTAAAATTAAAATCGTCATGATGATTCCAAAAGCAGAGTTGACAATCAAAGACTGCTTAAATAAAACTTGAGTTTCATCTCGCTTCCCTGCACCAATACTGATTGCAACCAACGGAGTAACTGCCATCGAAACACCTAAACCGATAATCAGAATTAGAATAACCACATGGTTTGCCAATGCTGCGGCGGCTAAATAATCGGCGCCCAATTCGCCAACCATTAAGCTGTCCACAACACCCATCATGATTAAACCTAACTGTCCAATGATAACCGGAATTGCCAGAGTTAAAGTGCTTGTAATATGTTTTTTGTAAGACAGCATTTATTATTTTTTTCTTCACAAAACTATTCTATAACTAGTTTTAGTATTCGGAAAGAAAGTTATCGAATCGGTTAGAAAATAAAAAACCCGGAACCTTAAATTCCGGGTCGTTCACATCATTTGATGGAAAATAATTGAAAGAGCTTAACTTAATTCATTTAACAGCTAAGCCGATCGAATCTTTTGATTGATTGTAAAACGCTTGGTAAAAAGCTGCACATAGTTTTTGGACTCTTTCGCTCTCATCAAACCTAATTGCCTGCTTAATAGCAAAAATACCTTTTGCATTACCAATCTTTAAAAGCGCAAGAGCTGCCACAATCCTCGCATCTTCACGATCTTCGCTCTTTAACATTCGCATGAGCGGGATGACACCTTTTTCACATTTCAATTCCCCAAGCATGTAAGCAGCACTGGTTCTAAGACCGAAGTTATCAGAATTTACCCCCATGATTAAACTCTCAATCGAGCTGGTTTTTATTTCATCCCCTTTTGCATTTAATGTATTAGCAGCAATGGTTACAATTGCTAAAACCACAAGGATTAATTTAGTCATGATCTTACTCCTTTAATTATTTGAAAAACAATTTCATTATCTACGATTCAAAAGTAAGAAACGATCGAAGTGCAGAGTAGCAATTAATGATAGGGGGTTTATAATACGGTTCGAGTGGAATGAAATCGCCGTGATAGGAGAAATGTTAATTGCAGAGATAGAGGGATTCTCAGCCAGATGCTGATGAACCTTCGGCTCAAAACCTTTAGATCTTTTCGAAGTATTGCGGAGAGACAGGGATTCGAACCCTGGGTCCACCTAAGGCGAACACCGGTTTTCGAGACCGGCCTATTCAACCACTCTAGCATCTCTCCGGTTATTATTGAATATATTTTAAAATGCTTTTCCACCTTTGTAAGATTTAATTTGCCTTTCCCTTTTGAAAGCTTCGTTTCGAGTATTGAATGATTCAGTATAAATCATTTCCCACAGTTCATATGCTTTAGTAGATTTTACTTTCCCACTATTGTGTTCGAATAGTCTTCGTTCCAAATCATTAGTGGAACCAATATAATGTTTCTTAGATATCGAACTCTTCAAAATATAAATGTAAAACATATCGCTTACCAAATAGTTTTTTCCGCCTTTGGCGGAACCCCGCTGAAAGCGGTGGCGAGACCGGCCTATTCAACCACTCTAGCATCTCTCCGGTTATTTAATAATAGTTTCTTGAATGCTTCTCCACCCTTATAAGATTTAATTTGTTTTTCTCTCTTGAAGGCTTCATTTCTAGTATAGAACAATTCGGTATAAATCATTACCCATGGTTTATATGCTTGAGTAGATTTTACTTTACCGCTATTATGTTCAAATAGCCTTCGTTCCAAATCGTCAGTGGAACCAATATAATGTTTTTTACATATCGAACTATTCAAAATATAAACGTAAAACATTTTACATACCAAATGGTTTTTTCCGCCTTTGGCGGAACCCCGCTGAAAGCGGTGGCGAGACCGGCCTATTCAACCACTCTAGCATCTCTCCAATCGGATCAAAAAGTTTATATCGTTTTTAAGATCTTAAAGTATTTATTGATTAATCACTAAACAAATTTACTAATAGCCAAAATTAATATTAACCCGATACTAAATGAACTAATAACCAGCTTTTTATGATTCTTAAACATTTCACCGAGAACTGCATGAGATGATAAAAAGATAAATCCACCTGCAACATGTGCCATCATCGCATTAATTAAAATTTCTGAAACATAAAATTTTAACACAATACTACCACTAATAGCCCCAAGAACGGTGATCATTTCAACAGATAAAACGTACACAAGAATTTTTTGTCTTGAATAATTTGCACTGAACATTAATGATGCTAAAGCCAATCCTTCTGGAAACTTATGAGTTAGAACCGCAATAAATACTGAGGCATTAGAAATATTTTCAAAAACATCATTTGTTGAAACTGCGACTCCATCTAAAAAGGAATGGAGGGAAAGAGCTATCAACAAAGCCCTTACAATTTCTGAAAATTTTTTGGCTGTTCTCTCATCAAAGTGAGAGGCAGAACATGCGGGACAAACATGGGAGTAATACTTTGTTAATAACCAAAATATTATATATCCGCTCAAAATTCCTAAAATAACTTCTAGAGTATTCAGCGAATGCAGTGACTCTGGAATTAAAGCAAATATCGCTGCTCCCAAAAGTCCTCCGGCAGAAAAAGAAATCAAGGCACACAATTTTTTATGGTTTAACTTAGCTAAGAAAATTACTGCAGCCCCGATCATCGCAGAAAGAACTGTTAATAGTGATTGAATTATAATCGCAGAATCCACGTGATGCTATATCATTAAATTTAGTTGCAATCTATCAAAATAAATATTGAATTAAAATTTCAAACTCAAAGTTTTTAGAATTATTTAGAATTAGTGCTTGCTGATATCTTTGGTTAACGCAATCGAAATTTTTATATTTGATTTGTGTTTGAAAAGATGCATGAGTGTCAACCTTAGGTTGATGGCACGTCTGAAACCAATAAAACAATTTAGGGAAAGATGCAGGAGTGGTTTAACTGGCACGCCTGGAGAGCGTGTGTCCGCCTTAGGCGGACCGAGAGTTCGAATCTCTCTCTTTCCGCGAGATGTTTAGTGTTTATGTACTTTGGAGTGACAAACTCCATAAACGTTATATCGGGTTTACTTCTGAACTAACCAAAAGATTAACCGATCACAATTCAGGTAAATCTCATTTCACTAAAAGAGGCATGCCCTGGAAATTAATCTATGCTGAAGAATACTTGACTGAAACTGAAGCACGTAGAAGAGAAAAATTCTTGAAAAGTGGTGTGGGCAGAAAATTCCTTGACTTAAAATTAAAAGATGCAGGAGTGTCAGCCTCAGGCTGATGGCACGCCTGGAGAGCGTGTGTCCGCCTTAGGCGGTCCGAGAGTTCTGGGCCGGAGGTACATCAGCCTCTGGCTGAGAATCCCTGTCTCTCCGCATAAAAAATGTTTGACATAAAAATGGGAGCCGAAGCTCCCTTAAAAATCATTGCAACAAAACCATCTTCTTCGTATTAATAAAATTTCCAGCTTGTATTCTATAGAAGTATACTCCGCTCGGTAAATTCGTTGCATGCCAAGTAACCTCATAAGTGCCTGCTGGTTTTTCTTCATTAGCTAATGTTTCTATTTCATTACCAAGAATGTCAAATACTTTTATAATAACTTTAGAAGAATTAGGTATTGAATATTTTAAAGTTGAAGAATTGTTGAATGGATTTGGGAAATTTTGACTCAAAGAATAATTCGAAGGTAATTCATCAGCTTCTTTAACACCCACAGTTGCACTGTCGCCGGGGAAGAAATACTCAAGCGCAATATCTAAGTGTGTTCTCCAATTACCCCAACTATGATATTCGTGCCATTCCCTATAAGTAATATCATACCCTTTGCTTTGCACAATGTCGTAAAATTCACGGACAGCTAAAAGCATATTTAATCCACTAACTTGTTTTTCATATGTGCCAACATCAATATATAATTTCAGATTCTTTTTATCTCCACTGTATGCAGTATTGTCATCACCATTTGCACCTGAAAATGCACCGACATTACCAAAAATATTATTGTAGTTATAACCAATCAATAAAGAAATATAAGAACCGGCAGATATACCAATTGTAGCTCGCGATGAAGGATCTTTTTTTGTTTTATATTTTGAGTCAATATAATTCATCAAATTGTTTGCAATAAATTCCGAGTATTCATTTTTTTTACCTCCACCATATTCTGCATTGCGATCAACCGGCGGTATGAATACAGCTATTACAGGTTGAATAAATTTTTTATCAATCAAATAATCAAGAATATTCTTAGCTTTTGCTAAATTTATGAAATCTGATCCATCGTGGAATATTGCAACAACATAACTGTCTGTGCTGGCAGGGTCATATCCAGGCGGCAAATATACACGGATCATTCGTGAGTTAGCCAGTTGAGGACTATAGAAAGTGGTATCAAATGTTGAACCGTGTAATATTCCAGAGTAATATAATATTTCTGGAGCATCAATATAATCCGGCATTGCTAATTCCGAATTATCTCCAAATCCACCAGGACTTCTTCGCGGATTTTTAGGATCAAATATCCAGTTGGTTTCATTTATTAAAAATTTATAATCGATTCTTGCATCCATCTCGAAAGTTTCTGCCTTAAACCATAAATCGGTATCTATTAATTTATACATAGTCCAAGCACTATTATGCCAAGCATTTACGTCACTCGGGATTGTTATAATATTTGCTGAACCCCTATAGATAAAGTGAGCTATAGTGTCCTCATTAAATGGTAATACTGGATTAGCAGTCATAAAGCTATCAACGATGGTATTCTTTTGAGGAATTGTACTCGCGTTATTTACTTTATCATAGAACATTTGAAATTGAGGTCCAAGCAAAAAAACATTCCCAGTTAAAGAGACTGATGCATTTTGATTAATCGTATCACTATTTGAAATGACAATAATATCATCGTATACACCGTAGGTAGTTGGATTAAAGAAAACTTTGAACATAATTGAATCATAAGCTACAAGAAATAGAGGCAAAACAGGTATGTTTAATAAATGGAATGCCGGCTGGCTGTTTGAAATTGAATTAATATTAACAGTCTGAGAACTCTGATTTTTTACAACTATAGAAATCGTATCGCTAAATTCTCCTACTTTAAAATTTCCGAACTCAATTACATTTGGAGTAATTACAAGCGCAGAATGGGGTTTGACTATTCCATCAAACTCATCTGCACCAATATCGGTAGTAAGTGCATTTCTTGAATCTCCATCAAAATCAGAGTTAATTTCCGTAATTGGTGTTCCTCCAGATTCAATATAAGTTGGAATGACTTGATTGATATGAAGATCTTCTTTAATAAAGTTCGGCATTTCGGAAATACCGTGTAAATCTTTTCCTGTATTTTGCCAAGCTGCTAGTGTCTTATATTTAGCACCGGATATATTTACCAAACAATTATTTGCATTTGATTCGGAATAAAGATCGTTATAATCTGAGTTAGTTATGCTTGAGCCAGAAAAAAGAGCGGAGGCTGTATACGGTGATTCATCTCTTGTATTTACTAAAATATTGTTTTTTACTTCTGCTCCAGAATTTGCTGATTCCATATACAATGCCGCAGAGCCATTAGAGTTAGCCCCACTTCCAGAGCCAGACAAGTAAACCGAGTTGAAATAGATTTTTGGATTAGTCTGATTCAGAATGTGTATCCCAGCTACCAAATTTGATGAGCTTCTTATATCATATACCATATTGTTATAGATCAAATTACTATTGCCATTTTCATATATGAATAGCCCGCGAGCACCCCACGCTCCACCACTTGTATATATATTGTGAACAAAATTGTTTCGAATAATACAATTATAATCCCAGTCACTACTTATACCAGGGTTGGGATAATTAATTTGAAGGTATCTTACATTCTGAACAATATTATTTTCGACAATTGAATTTTTAGTGTAATCGGTATGAATTCCCCAGGCAATCATACTATCAGTTCCTGAACCAATAAAGTTCCCTCTGATGATATTGCCTTGTGGTCTTATATTATTATTATGAAAATAATTCCCAACATAGATTCCCTGTCCCACTTTTTTCATAAAGTTATTTTGAATAAGGTTGCTATCAGGAGTAAAGAGAGAAGAAGAAT
>Ga0209521_10000629_pt1 | contig 27639 bp, 30 predicted proteins | sample Rifsed19ft4_FD_184016 | JGI IMG/M metagenome (GOLD analysis project Ga0209521, IMG submission 184016) | Soil microbial communities from Rifle, Colorado, USA - sediment 19ft 4 (version 2) | ecosystem: Environmental > Terrestrial > Deep subsurface > Rock core/Sediment | place: Rifle, Colorado...
AGGGCTTCGAATCGGCGGCCTGCCAACCACATCCGGCAGTATCATCACATCCATCCTAGCCGGGTTGGCAGGTTTGGGATTTTTAGCGGCTGCATTGGGCCTGTTCTGGACGGGTATCCCATCCTCCTGGTGGCCAGTCATCGTGATCGTCTCGGCGGCGGCCTCCGCAGTGCTTTATATCCTGTACTTTGGCGTCTGGGCGATCCTACCACTTCTTCTCGATCTTGCGCTCTTATGGGGCGTTTTGCTTCAGCATTGGACTGTCTCAAGCCTGCGCGGCGGTCAGGCAATCTCATGACTCGATCCACTTTTCGCATATTACTTGCCATCTTCCTGATCGCACACGGATTGGTTACCATGAGTCTGGCCACTGTGCCAGTTCCTGCAGCCGGGACTTTACGCACACCTTACTTCCCGGCCTGGTGGCGGGTGGACGTAGACAGCGCCTGGCCGGTCAGCCGCTTGTGGTTGAAACCGAGCGTGGTTCGCACAGCAGGCTGGGTGCTTTGGCTGGCTGCATTGATCCTTTTTGCGGCGGTGGGTATGGGATTGTTGGGCCTATCTGGGCTGAGTGGACTCTGGCAGCCGCTGGCAGTGATTGCCGCAGTTCTCTCATTGTTTCTACTTTTGTTGTACTGGCATCCCTGGCTGGTGCTAGGCGTTCTGTTAAATGTTGGCATCCTGGCTGGAGTGTATGCCGGATGGTTCACACGCTGGTTCAACAGATAAGAGATGAAATATGAAAGAAGACAATTTTGGCAATAGCTATTACAGCTATCTACTCTCGTGAAGTTGGGAATTGATCTATGAGTAAAACTGCCATTTATCTATCTACTACCATTGCTGTATTGGCGACCTTCGCTTCTGCCGGCGGACTAATGCTCGAAGACCTGTACCGCGACAACGCCTTAGTACGCACAACCTGGCTGGGCAATGATGCGGTGACTCTTTTCCTGGCGGTTCCTATCCTTGTCGCAGGGATGGTCTTAGCGAGGCGCGGCTCGCTCAGGGCCTGGCTCATCTGGCTGGGCGTGCTGGACTACATGCTGTACAACTACGCCTTCTACCTCTTCGGGGCAGCCTTCAACGCCTTCTTCCTGATCTATGCCGCCCTGTTAGGGCTGTCGATATTTGCCTTGATCTTTGGGCTGGTCAACCTGGACGCGAAAATCATCCAGCAACAATTCAATGCTCGCACGCCGGTCAAATGGATTGGCGGCTATTTCCTGTTCGTGGGGGCAGGATTGAGCCTGATCTATGTGGCGCAGTCCTTCGCGTTTATCGCCACCGGGCAGCTTCCGGCGATTGTCACGATCACCGAACATCCCACCAACGTGGTCTTTGCCCTGGACCTGACGCTGCTCATCCCCTGGCTGGCGGTGGGGGCATTGTGGTTGATGAAGCGCAAGCCGTGGGGCTATGTAATCGCCGGCATTCTCAGCGTCAAAGGCCCGCTGTATACCCTTGTCCTGGGCGTGAACAGTGTTCTGGTGGTGAGCGCAGGGATTACGGAAACCTCTGAACTGCCTTTATGGGGAACTTTGACCGTGCTCGGCCTGGTGGCTGGAGCATTGCTGTTTGGAAACATGAGGCCCACATTGAACGAACAGTTTGAAAAGAGAGAACTATGACAGCCAGAGATCACCCCACGGCAAGCACTGAATTATCCGGGAGGACATCGAACCAGGTTGGTTTGTACTCCTCTGTCTTTACAGCAATTATTACCATCCTCACCTTTGGTTTTGCCATCACGGCGATCCCTATCTCCGGTGCAAACTGCCGTGAAGGCTGCATCGAGTATCCCTATTTGAATACCGTCATGCAGTTTCCGAAGGATTACATGTGGATGATTCCTGCAATCGTCTTGATGTTAATCTATTTGATCTGGATGATTTCCATTCATGCTTACGCTGCTCCATCCAAGAAGATTTTCGCTCAGATCGGGCTGTCCTTTGCCATTATGGCGGCGCTCATCCTGGCTGGCGACTATTTCATTCAGTTCTCTGTGGTGCCGGTCAGCCTGATGAGCGGAGAGACGGAAGGGATCACGCTGCTCACCCAGTACAATGCCCATGGAATATTCATTGTCCTGGAAGAGCTGGGTTATCTGCTGATGAGTCTCTCGTTTGTGTTCATCGCGCCAGTGTTTTCCAACAGTAACCGCCTGGAAAACTCCGTGCGGTGGATATTTTTGATTGGCTTTGTCCTGGCATTCGTTGCCCTGGCTATATTTTCTGCCATTTATGGCCTGGACCGCCAGGATCGTTTTGAGGTTACGATCATCTCCATCGATTGGTTGGTATTGATTGTCAACGGCATCCTTTTAGGGATTTTGTTCAGAAAGCAACTGAAGGCAGGAAGCGTATGAGCAACAAGATTCTCGTCACCTATGCCAGCCGTTTCGGTTCAACCGCCGGCGTGGCTGAAGCTATTGGCAAAACCCTGGCAGAACAAGGCCTTACGGTAGAAGTGCTGCCAATGAAAGAAGTGAAAGATCTCTCTGCATACCAGGCTGTGGTCGCCGGAAGCGCCATCAACGGCGGGGCATGGCTGCCGGAAGCAATGCAGTTCGTGCAGGCGCACCAGGCTGAGCTGCGCGTCAAACCTTTTGCAGCCTTCCTGGTCTGCATGACGTTGAGCATGAAAAACGGCGAGCAGTATCGCAGCCACGTTACCACATGGATGGACCCGGTGCGGGCGCTCGTGAAGCCGGTCAGCGAGGGACTGTTCGCCGGGGCGCTGGATATCGGCAAAATCCCATCGTTCAGCGACCGGTTGAAGTTTCGACTGAGCGTATTATTTGGTGCCTGGAAAGAGGGCGACCACCGTGACTGGAACTCGATCCGCGCCTGGGCAGCCGCGCTGCCGCCACTGCTGAGCGCCTGATGCGCTTACGCTCCGCTTAGAAAAGAGACCTTAATGAAACCTATACTGATCGTTTTTTCCCTTCTGATCATCCTGTTCGTCATCGGCTGGCTGGGATTGCGGGTAAAGCCAAAACCCTTTCCTCTAGCAACGCTGCCGCAAGCGGAAATTAAAACCGTCCCGCTGCCGCAGGGCCTGCCAGCGCCGGTGGAGCGCTTTTACCGGACGGTCTACGGCGACCAGATCCCCGTCATCGAAACGGTCGTCATCACCGGGCACGGCAGGATTCGCCCTTTCGGAGTCTGGCTGCCGGCGCGCTTTGTTTTCGTGCACAAGGCAGGGAAAGATTATCGCCATTACATCGAAGCGACATTCTTCGGCTTGCCCTTCTTGAAAGTCAATGAAGGCATCCTGGATGGCAAGAGCTTTTTCGAGAGCCCGATGGGCAACTACCACGACGACCCCAACACCAACCAGGGCGCCAACCTGGCGCAGTGGGCTGAGGCCGGCTGGTTCCCAGCGCTTTGGGTCACTGACCCGCGCGTTCGCTGGCAGGCAGTGGACGCGCACACTGCCATCCTGTTCATCCCCTTCGAAGGCGGCGAGGATAGCTTCGTGGTGCGCTTCGATCCCGAAACCGGGCTCGTAGACATGCTGGAGTCCATGCGTTATCGGGATCCCGGCCAGGGAAAATCTAAAATTCTTTGGATCACGCGCAACGAGCCGGGCGTTTTCATCCCAGGGACGAAGATCAGCGCGGTCGGCTCCGCAACCTGGCTGGACCAGGGTAAACCATGGGCATTCTTTTCGGTAGAAGAGATGGCTTACAACCTGGACGTGAGCGCCTATATCCGGGCGCGCGGCAAATAAGCTTGGGTAAAGCCGTGAAAAACAACCGCTTTCAATCTTTTGCCCCTGCCATCCTCAGAGTCTATCGCCGCGATAAGGAGGCTTTTTGGGCGGCAGTGATGGCTCCCTTTATGTCGGAGACAACATTCCTGAGCCTGTGGCAGCACCGCAAAGTGACCGCTGACTTGTTCTTTGCCTTTCAAGGCCTGGACGATGAAGCCCGCCAAGTGCTCAAGGATTTCAGCGCGCCACTGGGGATCGATGTCACAGGCTGGAAAAATAATCGTACACAGTACTTCAAGGATGCCTATCCAATCTTTGCCTTCCTGGCGGTGTGGATGGACGAATCGGGCTTGACAGACTTCCTGACCCAGTTCGACGATATCCTGCGCTCCGCCGTTTACGGCGTGGCTGGTTATGGCATCCTGGACATGAACGTGGATGGCAGCGCCGCCTCACCGGTCGAGATTTTGACCTCGCAGGCGCTGATCGCCGAGTACGAGACGCTGATCCTGCAGGTCTTTTGCGTCTCGCCGATCAATCTGGAGGTGCTGCACCGCATGCGCAGCCTGTTCCTGGCCGCCGAGATCAAGGAGAAATCCAAACGCGGCAAAGCCAGTCCTTACAGCCTGGATAAACCCGAAGACTGCGGCGCCAAAGGCGCACACGTGGTCACACCCTTCATGCTCAGCCTGGAACGGCTGGGGAAGGTGCACCTGATCGATGATTACTGGCGGGTATTCCTGCTGTTTGGAGCCGTCATCCAGATTATCGACGATTGGACCGACCTGGAAGGCGACCTGGTTGTTGGCCACTATTCTTATGTCACCCTGGGAGCGAAAGATCTACACGACACCCGGCAGGCGCGCCAGGTGGCGAAAGCCCTGCGCAGCGAACCGAGGCACGTCGCCCAAACCTACGAGCGCAGCCAGGAGATGCTCGCCGAGGCGCGGGCGATATTGGAGCGGTTGAACGATCCCTTCCTCGTGCGCCTGGTGGATGTGACCGATCTGCGCCTGCAAACCTATTTCCGCAAAGAACTGAAGTATCCAGAATCATGAACCGACCATCTAACCGAAAGAAAATGACCATGCCCTATTTGATCCTGGCAATCCTGGTGTTGTTGATCATCATCTTCTCATACTTTCCTTACCGCAGGGACATCCGGGCTGCCTACCAACGCCTGGAAGCTATCGAGAGGCAAACGTTTCAAACAGCCTGCGGGCCCATCGAAGCTGCCATCCGCGGCCAGGGTGAGCCAGTACTGATCAGCCACGGCATCGCCGGGGGTTTCGACCAAGGCCTGGGGCTGGCTGAGGCGCACCTGAGTGAGGGGATGCAGGCGATTGCTGTCTCCCGCTTTGGCTATCTGGGCACGCCGCTGCCAGAAAATGCCTCACCAGCAACTCAGGCGGATGCCTATCTTTGCCTGCTGGACGCTCTCAACCTGGACAAGGTGACCGTTCTGGCGAATTCCGCCGGAGGCACCTCCGCGATCCAGATGGCGCTGCGCCATCCAGATAGAGTCAAAGCCCTGGTACTGGTTTCCTCTGCGGCTCCTGCGACGGCAGTGGAGACTATCGCCCTGCCCCCCAAACCCGTCATTCAGGCTGTTTTCGGCTCGGATTATTTGATGTGGCTGATCACCACAAAATTCCAGACCATGATGCATGCGACGGTAGGTGTGCCCAAAGGCTACTCGCTCAGCGAAGCGGACCAGGCCTTGGTGAGCGATCTTATCCGCTCCATTTTGCCCATCCAACCACGCCAGGCAGGTTTTGTCTTCGATATGTTCACATCCAACCCGGATATGGACCAGCACCCGCAGGCTTATCCACTGGAAGAGCTGCATGTGCCAACCCTGATCATTTCCGCAGTAGATGATCCGCTGGCAAAATACGAGAATGCCAGGGCCATGGCAGAGCGCATGCCGAACGCGCAGTTATATACTTTTCCGAGCGGCGGGCACTTGCTGCTGGGCAGCGGGGATACCGCCAGATTAGAGATAGCCAAGTTCCTGGAGGCGTTGGCTTCACCCCAGTCAAGCGACTAGATGAATATTTTTTTCACCCAAGCGAGATGTCCTCTTCATAAATTCCACCCTCGCTCAGCCTGAGCGAGGGTGGCTTCAGGAGACGGTCCTTCACTGCGGAAGGGTATCTTCTGGTGGTCGTTCTACTTATGATCAACCCTCAACCACGTCATAATATGGTCCTAACCGACCGAGGGTTACAAGAGGTGTGCTGTGTACTTCCGAGGTTGCTCAGTGACAGCTGGGCGATCTCACTTTTAAATCGCTTATTCATCATTGTATATACTCCTCGGCGATTGTCAAGGTGTTGTGGGACACTGGGGGCAAGATTTCGACACCGGTGCTCATTTGTCCCATATCTTCCTCTATGCCACAGTTATCCTCATGTGCCTCCAATCGTTCTATCCAAAACTGCTTATGAAAGTTTCATCGAGAATCAGCATGGGCTGCAAGATCGAAAATACCCTCTTCTCCGAGCACGTGGACCAGCTCTACATCCTACAGTAGAGCGACGAGATCAGAACGCTACACGTAGGTCGCCTAAAACAACAGCTCAATCGTTTTCCGCCCCTTTGGTTTTTTGGATCCAGGTCTCCAGGAACAGGCATCTCCTCTCCGCGAGCGTCCTTCAGGGAGCCTGCCAGGATCTCTTCGTAATCCCGGCTTCGATAGAAACTTTAAGCATATATTCATTCAATAATAAACAAACCTACATTGCCGGATGCATAGGTCACCCTTAAAATAGGGGAATGTTGCCTCAACATATCCCCGTAAAACAGCCTGGTAATTTAACTTAATGGTTACCGAAATCTGTGCCAGCCACATCCTATGCCTGGGGTTGAATCACGCTACCACCAGTGTCGCGTTGCGCGAACGCCTGGCATTTAATCCACACCAACTGCAGGCTGCCTTAGCCAGGTTGGGTTGTGGGGATGACTCCGCTTGGAATGACATCAAAGAACTGGTAATCCTATCCACCTGCAACCGTGTCGAGATTTATGCGGTTGCCAATAAACCGATCTTTGATACGCTGGAGGCCTTTCTCTCGGAAACCAAGAACTGCCCTCAGGTTGATTTTACTGATACAGCATATCGCCTGTTGGATGGCGATGCGATTCAGCATTTGTTAGAGGTAGCCTCAGGTTTAGATTCGATGGTTGTCGGAGAGCCGCAAATTCTTGGGCAGGTCACCGATGCTTACTCGGCTGCACGTAACCATGGTACGCCTGGCAAGATCTTGTCCCGCATGTTTGAGGTTGCGATCCGCACCGGGAAGCGCGCTCGTACCGAGACCACCATCAGCCAAAATCCGGCCTCGATCGCGTCGATCGCCGTCAAACTTATTGCCGAAACCGTCCCTGATCTATCAGCTGCAAAGATCATGGTGCTTGGCGCAGGAGAAATGGCAGAACTGGCAGTCGAGTCGCTCCGGAAACGCGGCGCCATATCCATTTTGGTAGTCAACCGGACTTTGCAGCGTGCTGAAGAGCTTGCCAAACGCTGGGAGGGTAAGGCAGCTGCGTTGGAAACATTACTCGACCACCTTCAAGATATGGACATTGTTATTGCATCCACTGGAGCACCCCATATCGTCATTCGACCTTCGATGGTTGAAGAGGCCATGAAATATCGTCACAAACGCCCATTAGTCTTTATGGATATTGCAGTTCCACGTGATGTTGATCCTGAAGTCAAAAATATATCTGGAGCCTATCTCTATGATTTAGATGGGCTCTCGGATCACCTTGAGTCCAATATGGCCCAAAGAGAGGCGGAAGTACCGAAAGTTCGGGCAATCGTGGCAGAAGAACGGGCTGTGTTTGAGGAATACCTGGCATCGCTCGATGTAGTCCCGATCATTGTAGACATCCGCAATCAAGCGGATAGCATTCGCCAGGATGAGTTGCGGAAAGCGATCCGCCGCATGCCGGATCTTACCCCCGAAATGGAACGCCAGATTGATGCATTGACCAAGTCCATCGTCAGCAAGATCCTTCACAGCCCAACAACGAAGCTTAGATCAGAAGCTAACGGCCTTTACGCGGCAGATTATGCCAGCATTGTCCGAGCTTTGTTTGGGTTGGATTAACGCCGAGATTCTATGAATTCAACATTGATTTTCTCAACCCGCCCCTCTGCTCTGGCACGCTGGCAAACAAGTTATGCCATTCGGCAAATCCAGGCCCAATGGGAAAACCTGATCTGCAAGGAAATCGTGATCACGACCAAAGGTGATCGAGACCTGACGACCGCTTTACCTGAGATTGGTGGTAAGGGTCTATTTACTTACGAGCTGGAGCAGGCGCTTCGGGAAAGGCGCGTTCATGCAGCCGTCCATTCCTTGAAAGATTTACCAACAGATGAAGCTCCTGGAATGACAATCGGGGCGATACCGCAGCGCGCCGATGTCAGGGATGTTCTGGTTAGCCCAGCAGGCTTAACGCTAGAAGAACTACCAAATGGAGCGGTGATCGGTACTTCAAGCATCCGACGACAGGCGCAGATTCTGGCTTACCGCCCAGATTTGCGTATTCAGCCAATCCGCGGCAATATCGATACCCGCATTCGCAAGGCCCAAGAAGGGCAATATGATGCGATCCTGCTGGCTGCTGCAGGGATCATTCGCCTAGGTTTGCAGGAGCATATCACCCAATACCTGCCGTTGGATATCATGCTCCCTGCACCGGGTCAGGGTGCCCTCGCGATTCAATGTCGAGAGGATGACGATGAGACTTTGCGTTTGTTGAGTGCAATTGAACAACCCGCAACGCGCCAGGCGACAAGCGCCGAAAGAGCCTTTCTCTCCGGCCTGGGTGGTGGGTGTTCCCTGCCCATAGGGGCATTGGCTGAAATACATGGAGGAGCTATTACCCTGCAAGGGATTGTTGCCTCTCCTGATGGCAACCAGATATTGAGATTGACTGCAACAGGCGATGATCCGATACTTGTTGGGCAAGATTTAGCACAACAGGCATTTAAGCGTGGCGCAAGAGCATTTATTCAGCCAGTTAAATCTGGAAGCCAATCGTGATGCGCGTTTTGGTTACTCGCCCGCGTAAAGAAGCAGCTGAATTTGCCCAAGCCTTGGGTGAGATTGGGGCTGAGGCGATCTTTTTCCCAACGATCACCATCTGTCCAGTTAAAGATACATCGGTTTTGGATCGAGCGATCTCACACCTGCGGGAATACGATTGGTTGGTCCTGACCAGCGCTAACGCGGCTGACGTCATTCTAGACCGGAAAGCGGCTTTGGGGATTGAACACTTCCCCGAGAATCTAAGGGTTGCGGCCATCGGTTCCAAAACAGCCGCCCGGCTACTGGAGGGTGGTGTTTCACCGCACTTCACCCCCGAAGAATACGTCGCCGAAGCAATCTTACCCGGATTAGGCGATTTAAACGGGCGCTGGGTGCTACTCCCTCTGGCTGATATCGCTCATAATACGCTCCCGCAGGCCATCCAGGAAGCGAACGGCATTGCTCACGTAGTGACCGCATATCACACGCTGCCGGCAGAACCAGACCCGGACGGTTTGGCTGCCATCCGTGCAGGCATTGATATCATCACCTTTACCAGCGGCTCAACTGCGCGAAATTTTGTTTCGTTAATGCAGCAGGCAGGGCTCGACCCCTTCCGTTTGCCAGAAAACCCCATCATTGCCTGTATTGGACCTAAAACTGCCCAGACGGCAAAGGAGCTGGGCTTCTCCGTTGAAATCGTTGCGAGTGTTTACACAGCAGAAGGCCTGGTTCAGGCATTTTCAAATCACCTTCAGAAGATCAATCCTCATGACACAATCTAATATAAATTTATATCCTCCATTTCCCATTTCACGCCCGCGCCGCCTCCGCCAGACTCCTGCGCTGCGCGGTATGTTACGCGAGACCGTCTTATCCCCTCAAGACTTTATCTACCCATTGTTCGTTCAGCACGGTGAAAATAGCCGGGGTGAGATACGCTCTATGCCAAGCCAATACCAATGGTCTGTAGACCTTCTTCCGAAACAGGCTGAGGAAATCGCCCGGTTGGGTGTTCCTGCTGTCATCTTATTCGGAATTCCCGACCAAAAAGATCCCGTCGGTGTGGAGAATTACGCACCCGACGGAATCATCCAGCAAGCTGTCCGACAGATCAAAGATGCCGTTCCTGAGCTGGTCGTCATAAGCGACGTGTGTTTGTGCGAATATACCGACCACGGTCACTGCGGGCTGCTGAATACTGGTGAAGACTTCCAGGCCCACTTACCGGAAGGCTATGTGCTCAACGACCCGACTCTGGATGTTTTGGGCAAAGTTGCGGTTTCTCATGCAGAAGCTGGCGCGGATATTATCGCTCCAAGCGGGATGATGGATGGCATGGTCGGCGCAATCCGCTCCGCGCTGGATAGCTCTGGATTTGTACATATTCCCATCCTTTCTTATGCTGTCAAGTACGCATCCAGTTTTTTTGGACCTTTTCGCGAAGCAGCCCAAGGCGCGCCAAAATTTGGTGACCGCAAATCCCACCAGATGGATCCAGCAAATGTCCGGGAAGCACTGCGGGAAGCTGCCCTGGATGTTGCGGAAGGCGCAGATATGTTGATGGTAAAACCTGCCCTTCCATATCTCGACGTCATCCGCCAGGTACATGATGCGTTTCAAGAGCTGCCAATGGCTGCTTATAACGTGAGCGGTGAATATGCGATGCTCAAAGCCGCGGCAGGCAATGGATGGCTCGATGAGCGAAGCGTGGTCTTGGAGACACTCACTGCCATCAAACGCGCCGGAGCTGATTTGATTATCACTTACCACGCCTTAGATGCTGCCCGCTGGTTGGATGAATAAGCTCAATAGGTTTGAGTACAAGGAGACTATATGACCGAAACGCGATTATCTACACATGCTGCCACAGAACGGGCATTCCATGACCAGCGCATGGTAATCGCCGACTTCAACCTGGCTCCCTTCACAATCGCCTGGGAAGTGACCCGCGCCTGCGCTTTTGCTTGCAAACACTGTAGGGCCGACGCTCAACACCAGCGCGATCCGAATGAGCTGTCCACTGAAGAAGGTTACCAATTGATCGACCGCCTGTCTGAATTTGGCAGCCCCATTTTGATCTTCACCGGCGGCGATCCGATGATGCGCCGCGATTTGTTCGACTTGATCAAGTACGCAACACAAAAGGGGCTACGCTGTTCACTCACACCCACCGCAACCGCATTGCCCACGCTCGAACGACTTAAGCAGGCCCAACAAGCCGGCATCCGCCGCATTGCGCTCAGCCTTGATGCGCCTGCTCCGGGCGCACATGATGAGTTCCGCCAGGTGCCAGGTTCCTGGGAACGGACAATGAAAATTCTGCATCATGCTAACGAAGCTGGTTTAAGCGTTCAGGTCAATACCACAGTCTCGACCTTCAATGTCGATCAGTTGCCAGATATGGTGCCCTTTATTCAGGAAGTCGACGCAGTGCAATGGTCAGTGTTCTTTTTAGTTCCAACGGGACGAGCACAGGCTCAATATATGATCTCAGCTCAAAGGCATGAAGAGGTCTTCAACTGGCTTTACGACCTCTCGCAGCAAGCGCCTTTCGATATCAAAGCCACAGCTGCGCCGATGTACCGTCGTGTGGCTATCCAACGTAAAAGAGCGGAATCGACCAACGATCAACCCGTGACTTTCCAGGGAGCTGGATTCCAGTACGCCGATGGTCTGAACCGCCCTACCAAGGGTGTAAATGATGGCAACGGTTTCCTGTTTATCTCACATCTGGGGCAGATCATGCCTTCCGGCTTTCTGCCCATCGATTGCGGCAATGTGCGTGAACAGGATGTTGTCGATGTGTACCGCAACCACCCGGTGTTCAAGGATTTGCGCAATTACGAGAGGTTAAAAGGTAAATGTGGTTACTGCGATTACCGGGAGGTGTGCGGTGGGCAGCGCGGTCGCGCTTATGGTGTGACTGGGGATTATATGGAGACTGATCCGGCTTGCGTGTATGTGCCAGGAAAGAATGCAGCCGGTGGCCAGCTATGACGCTCAATTGGATTGGGGTGATTGCAGCTTCAGCAACGTTTTTAGGTGTCTGGATCGGTCATATATCCGTCCGTAAGATCGAATATCTTTCGCCTACAATTTGGGTGCCTTCTTGCGCGGCTTTGCTGATTGGATTGTTTCTGGAGTTTGGGGCATTGTTGAGTAAAAACCATCACCTCTCAGCAGCGCTGGGCATCTTTGGGATCACGGTGTTGTGGGATGCGCTGGAATTTTGGCGCCAACAAAACCGCGTGCAAAAAGGTCATGCGCCGGCAAACCCAAACAATCCACGCCACGCACGCATTTTACATAGCAGTACACTGTCAACAAATTTCGATTGGTTGGATCGGAATCCAATCGGAAGACGGCTGACCGTGGAAGAGCCAAAGGGAATCCAGAAGAGTTGGCAATGAATTTCTTTGGTCTCATCCTAGGATTAGCTGCTTTGCTTATTATTGGATTCGGTTTTGTGTGGGTCATTCGAGGAGAATACTATTTGGGATACCTGTGGTGGCCCTATATCATGGGGTTGGGCATCCTGATCGTCGTAGGTTCTATGTTTGTTCAATCAAATTGGGGATCCGCGCTGATGGGTATCTTTGGCGTATCCCTTATTTGGGGCTCAACCGAGCTGAAAGAACAAGCCATCCGCACTGAACTTGGTTGGTACCCGTTTAATGCCAACCAAAAGCCCGATCCGCCATTTGTAGAGATAATTAGAAATTGGCCTGCACCTCATTTATAGAGAATGGAATAAGAAGATAATCATGAAACCCATAGTAATCATTGGTGGTGGAATCGCTGGACTGTCCGCAGCTTACTATACCAGTAAACAAAATGAAGTCCCAGGCAAAATCATACTTCTGGAGCAATCTGATTATTGGGGCGGTAAGCTTGTTACAGAGCGCGTCCCATTCGGTGAGGATCTATTCGTCATCGAAGGCGGGCCAGACACATTTGTAGTCACCAAGCCCTGGGGGGTGAAGTTGTGCAAGGAACTAGGCATCGCTGACCGATTAAGGGGAACCAATCCTGAGACCAAGAAAACCTATATCCTCAAGAATGAAAAGCTCCACGAGCTGCCCGGCGGGTTAACCATGATGATTCCCACTGAGTTTGGTCCGATGATCCGCACCGGTTTGCTTTCCTGGCCGGCTAAAGTACGCATGGGGTTGGATTTCATCCTGCCCGCTGCTCGTGCAAACGGCGATGAAACACTTGGCGCGTTTGTCACCCGCCGGTTAGGAAGGTCTGCCTACGAAAACCTGATCGAGCCATTGATGAGCGGTATTTATGCTGGAGATGGTGACCAGCTCAGCCTGCAGTCCACTTTTCCTTACTTGCGCGACCTTGAGCATGAACATGGAGGGTTGGTGAAGGGCGCGCTGGCTTTACGCCGAGAACGCCTGCGTAAAGCGCGCACAAATGGGGGGAACCCGACACCGACACCCGGCTCGCGCAGCATCTTCCTGACCCCATTAACCGGGCTGGCTGAAATTGTTGAGGCATTGGTGCAAAATCTGGAGCATTCTGGTGTTCAACTGCGCCTGGGGACTGCTGTTCAAGGAGTAAGCCAAACCTCGGATGGATATTCGGTTCTTTTATCGAGTGGTGAATCCCTTGCGGCAGATGGGGTCATCCTGGCGACTCCGTCCTACATCGCGGCAGACCTGGTTGACAGTTTTGCGCCTGATCTGGCGGGTGAGCTGCGCCCCATCGAATATGTCTCGACTGCCACGGTTACGCTGGCTTTCAAGGAGTCTGACCTGCCTCGGCCTCTGGATGGTTATGGTTATGTGATCCCCCGTCGTGAAGGAAGGAAAGCGCTGGCCTGCACCTGGACTTCGACCAAATTCCCGCACCGTGCGCCAGAGGATTATGCTCTGCTGCGTGTTTTCATCGGTCGTGCCGGACAGGAAGATGAAATTCCCTGGGAGGATGCCGGTTTATTGGATGTCGCTCGCGCAGAGCTTAACCTGACCTTGGGGATTACCGCCAATCCACTGTTAACCCGTATTTACCGTTGGGAAAAAGCGATGCCGCAATACAAACTGGGTCACCCCGAGCGCCTGCAACAGATTGAACGTTTCCTTTCTAAATATCCTGGCTTTGCTTTGGCTGGTAACGCCTATCAGGGCATTGGTATACCCGATTGCATTCGCTCCGGTGAGTTGGCAGCGGAGAAAATCCTGTTAACCTGGCAAGATAAAACTCCTACGATAGAGGGGATCAAAATAGACGCATGACTTTGAAAATCGAACAATCTGTAGAACTTTTTAAAAAGGCACAATCGTTGCTGCCTGGTGGGGTAGATTCCCCTGTGCGCGCCTTCCGCGCCGTTGGCGGTCAGCCCATATTTATCCAAAGTGGATCGGGGCCTTATCTTTTTGATGTAGATGGGAATCGATACATTGACTATGTACTCTCCTGGGGCCCATTGATTTTAGGGCATGCTTATCCCAGGGTGGTCGAAGCTGTTAAGCAGGCTGCAGAAAAAGGCACCAGTTACGGCGCGCCCAGCCCTTTAGAAATTGACTTAGCCCATCTGATCCAAGGATTCATGCCCGGCCTGGAGATGCTGCGTTTTGTCAATTCTGGCACCGAAGCAACCATGAGCGCCTTGCGCCTGGCCCGCGCCTTCACCGGACGCAGCAAGATCATTAAATTTGAAGGTTGTTACCACGGCCATGCCGACTTGCTACTCGTCCAGGCCGGCTCGGGTGTGGCAACGCTGGGGCTGCCCGACTCCCCCGGAGTGCCACAAGCAACCGTGCAGGATACATTGGTAGCGCGCTTTAACGACCTGGACTCGGTTACAGCAGTGTTCGATGAGTTCCCAAAGGAGATTGCTGCCATTATCGTCGAGCCTGTGGCCGGGAACATGGGTGTCGTGCCTCCGTTGCCAGGTTTCCTTCAGGGGCTGCGCGAGCTATCGAGCATGCACGGAGCTTTACTCATTTTCGATGAGGTCATGACCGGCTTTCGCGTGCAACTGGGCGGCGCTCAGGCATTCTACGGGGTTAAGCCTGATCTCACCACACTGGGTAAAGTGATCGGTGGCGGTTTGCCGGTCGGAGCCTACGGCGGGCGGCGCGAGATCATGGAGATGATCGCACCTTCCGGCCCGGTTTACCAGGCAGGCACGCTGTCCGGAAACCCATTGGCGATGTCTGCCGGGCTCGCCACTCTGGATGCGCTGAATGCACCTGGATTATGGGATGAGCTGGTTACCATGACGGAGATACTGGCGCGCGGAATCACCATCCGAGCCCAGGCTGCGGGGATTCCCTTGCAGGGAAATCAGATTGGTACGATGTTTTCCGCTTTCTTCACCGAAACGCCTGTCCAGGATTGGCCGACCGCAAAAACCAGCGATACCAGCCGTTTCGCCAGGTATTTCCAGGGCATGCTGGAGCACGGAGTTTACCTGGCCCCTTCCCAGTTTGAAGCCGGTTTCCTGTCCGCCGCGCACGACCAGGAGTCAATTGGAACCACTCTGGATGCTGTTGAGAAGGTTTTCGGAACTCTATAATCAAGGATATCCAATTGCAAAATCCACATCAACTACACAAATACGGGACAGCACTTCTTTGGGCCGGTGTGCTTGTTTGGGTGCCGTATTTCCTCTTACGCATGGTCGGTGAAAGTCCTTCGTTATTAATGTATTTACCCTTTCATTTACTGGGTGTGATCGGCGGGACTCGAATGCGGACAACTGCCAACAAACAGCTTGGAAAACCTGTTGAAAAACGCAAAGGATACAAGCGAGTTGCACACTACATTGTCATCGCCAGCCTCCTTGTATGGATCCCATATTATGCATTGAAACTTTCGGGTCGGCTGGTCGAACTTACCCCTTTCCTGATTGTCCATTTGATCGGTATTTTTAGTGGTACAGGATTGATGGGCATTGGAGGAGCCGTGCAATATTTTCAAAAGAAAAGACAGAAGTGAGGTTTAGCGATGGATATTCAAAGAGCAAAACCAGATAGTGTGGTTGACATTTCAGAAAAGGGACGGAGCCAGGATGGGAGCGTGATCTCGCTAAACCGGAGATTGTACATGCAGTTCCAGGCATTTGGCGGCGCTCACGCCTCGGAAGATTTCGTTAATGGGCTGGCAGAAGCCGGGGTTCAAGGCGTGCTGTACGAAGACCTTAACGACCCCCATGGGCTGGGATTACTCACTTTCAGTGAAAACCCGGAATATTTCCTGTCCCAAATCCGCCCCCTGTTAAAGGCACAACCATTTGCAGGCCTTCAACTGAAGCCAGAATTCACCATGTTTGGACGGACCTACGCCATAGGCTACGAGGATGATCTGGAGCGCGTTTTGATCAGCCGACCGATCGAGCGAGTCACCGACCCGACATTACCCTGGGCAGTGTGGTACCCGTTAAGGCGGTCAGGAGCGTTTGAGCAGCTTTCACCCGATGAACAGCGCAAGATCTTGATGGAACACGGCGGGATCGGCCGGGCATACGGCAATGCCGACCTGGCTTACGATATCCGTCTGGCTAGTTTTGGTCTGGACAAGTACGACAATGATTTTGTCATCGGTCTGCTGGGGCATGAGCTTTACCCACTCTCGGCGATTGTGGAACGGATGCGAAAAACGAAGCAAACCTCCCAGTACCTGACTAAGCTAGGTCCCTTCTTTGTCGGCAAAGCAGTCTGGCAAAGCAGAGCGGCGGCTGCATGACACAACCAGAATCCGCTTCGCGCTTTCTACGCGCCTGTCGGCTTCTGCCAGTGGATTCAACCCCTGTCTGGCTGATGCGCCAGGCTGGGCGCTATATGCCAGAATACCGCCTCTTGCGAGAAAAATACAGCATGCTGGAAATGATCCAGTCTCCAGAATTGGCAGCCGAGGTTACGTTGCAGCCGATCCACGCATTTAACCTGGATGCTGCCATCATTTTCGCCGATATCCTGCCGCCGTTGATCGGCATGGGGTTAAGCCTGGAATTCCATCCCGGTAAGGGGCCGGTAATTCACAACCCAATCAACACAACTTACGACATCGACCTCCTGGGGACGCCGCCAGCCGAGGAGACATTGGCGCCAACGCTGGAAGCGATCAAGATCGTGACAACCGAATTAGAGCCTATGGGTATCCCGCTGATCGGTTTTGCTGGCGCTCCATTCACCCTGGCTTCATATGCTATCGAAGGTGGGGGATCAAAAGATTATGCCAAAACCAAGGACTTGATGTTCAGGGAGCCGGCTGCTTGGAAGCGCTTGATGGAAAAATTGGTCACCGTTCAAGTCGACTACTTGATAAAACAAGCCCAATCTGGTGCAGAAGCGCTTCAGGTTTTCGATTCCTGGTCTGGTCTGGCGCTTGGCAAGGAGGTCTACCAACGTTATGTCGCCCCATACAACACGCTATTATTCGAAAGGCTCCAGCAAGCCGAGGTGCCAGTGATCAACTTCAGCACAGGCACTTTTCCATATCTGGAAGACGTAGCAGCTTGCGGTGGAGATGTAATCGGGGTGGATTTCCGCATGCCATTAGATGCAGCCTGGGAAAAAATCGGCCACAGGCGCGCCATTCAGGGCAATCTCGATCCGATGGCATTGCTGGCGGACTGGTCTGAGCTACAGTATCAGATTGACCGGGTGCTGGAGCAAGCCGCGGGACGCTTGGGGCATATCTTTAATCTGGGACATGGTATACACCAGACCACCCCTGTGGAAAATGTTAAGAGATTGGTGGACTATGTCCATGAACGATCTGCCAGATCGTAAAGGGGGAATAGGATGAGGAACCCGATCGGTGTTTTGATTATGGCTTATGGCGGACCCAACTCACTGGATGAGATTCCAGGCTATCTGGCAGACATCCGGAGTGGGCGACCGACCTCCAAACATATTTTGGAAGAGATCCGTAACAATTACCGGCAGATCGGTGGGAAATCACCGCTGCTCGATAGTTCTCGACGCCAGGTGGCAGCCATCCAAATGCAGTTTGATCCAGACTATTTTCGCTTTTACCTTGGTATGCGCCACTGGTCTCCCTGGATCGAGGATGCGGTGCGGGAAATGCTCCGAGATGGCATCACACATGCGGTCAGTCTGGTTCTGGCTCCACATTACAGCCAATTGAGCATCGCGAAATACCAGGCAAAAATCGAGACGGGATTAGAAATGCATCGGGGTCACATCCAATTCACCCACGTCGAGAGTTACCATGACGCGCCTGGGCTAATCCAAGCGCTGGCGAACCGCGTCGAAGAGGGATTAGCTCGCTGGCCCCTCGAGATGCGACAGGAAGTGCATGTTGTCTTCAGCGCCCACAGTCTCCCAGTGCGGATCACGCAAATGGGCGATCCATATGTAGATCAGCTGCATGAGACAGCCATGTTGGTGGCTGAAAAAGCAGGTTTAGGAGAAGAAATGTGGTCCTGGAGCTTCCAGTCTGCCGGACGTAGCCCAGAGCCCTGGCTGGGACCGCAATTGCCGGAGCACCTGGAGGCATTGGCGAAGAAAGGGATCCAGAATGTGGTCAGCGTGCCGGTTGGATTTGTGTCAGATCATGTTGAAATTCTATACGATATCGACATCCAGGCGCAGCAGACAGCGAAAGCACTGGGCATCCGTCTGGAACGTCCACCTGCGCTGAATGAAGACCCTCTTTTCATAATGGCCATCGCTCAGATAATACAGGATTGTGCGCAAAAGCAGGGATGGATTCAGGAGCATTCTTCGTAGTAAAGAAAATTTCAATACACTGCCGGGATCAATTCGTACTAGAATATCCATTAAACCCGCGCGGGAGGAGACTCTTAAGAAACAGTTTTCATGTACTGACGTTAAACCAGATCCTATAGTGAGCTTAGAGTAGCTTGGTAACGTGACACCTAAGTCAGCTAAGATTTCTAAAGGGGCTCACTCCGAGCTGTGCCTCTCGGCAAAGATGTAACGCGCCGCTGGGAACCCGAGGGTAACCTGCCTGCCTTCGATCTCAACGGTCAGGGTTTGGTTGAATGGCAGGATCTCCAGCACTTGCGCCTCAGCTCCGGGCAAAATCCTGTTTTCGATCAAAAAATTCAGCAGGTCGGAATTTTCTTCGGCAAATTCGTGGATGCGGCGGATCACCGTACGTTCCCCAAGAGTGAGTTCTGTGAGCGGTATCCAGCCACTGACCACATGTTCGTAACCAGGAAGGGGGTTGCCGTGCGGACAAACCTGCGGATTGCCCAGAACGTCCCTCAGGCGCTCTTCGATATGGGGGGAGAGGGCATGCTCAATGCCATGCGCTTCGTCGTGGATCAAGGGAAGTTCCACTTTCAAGATTTTCAGCAGCAGCCACTCGGTGAGCATATGCCGGCGTGTGACGGAATGAGCAGCCTCACGACCAATCTCGGTGAGGCGCACAGCTTTGCGCCCTTTTCCTGTTATCCAGTTATCGCGTTCCATACGCTTGAAAGTCATTGTAACCGTAGCGGGTGCAACGCCCAGCATTTCCGCCAGGCGAGCGGCAACAATTTCCCCGAAATCTCGCTCCATGACGTGCATGGTCATCAGGTAATCTTCAACGGTGTGTGTTGGACGATGATCCGTCGTAGAAACATTATGTCGTGACATAATTCTCATGAAAATTATGACAATAATTGTCTTGACTAAATCCAAAAGTTAGCATACACTAACTTATATACTTGCAGTCCGCTAAGTTATTCTATCATAAGCAGAATAGTTGTCAAGAAATCGAACATCAAATTGCAAACAATGAAAGGAACCAATATCCAATGTCTGCTCGTGTCGTTGTTTATATCCTGATCCTGACACTTACTCTTTCAGCCTGTAGGTCGGCAAGACAGACGGAAGAGCCAGAACCGGCTGCCACCCAGGTGCAGGATACGTCAGGTTCCTCAACAACCACTCAAACCGCAGGCGATGAAATCTCTGGCAGGCTGGTCATTTACTCCGGGCGCTCCGAGCCGCTCATCCAGCCAGTCATCGACGCCTTCAACGCTCAGCATCCTGGTGTGGAAATCCTACTCAAGGCGGGCAGCAACAGCGAAATCGCCAATGCACTGATTGAAGAGCAAGCCAACCCGCAGGCGGATGTCTTCATTACCACCGAATTGTTCACAGTGCAGTCGCTGGCCGCACAGGGCATCTTTCAGCCTTATCGACCTGCTGGCGTGGAGCAGATCCCTGCCGAGTTCATCGGGCCCGACAATCAATGGATCGGGCTGACCCGCCGGGCGCGCGTCATCATGTATAACACCGATCTGGTCTCCCCGGATGAGGCCCCAGAATCTATCTTTGATCTGACTGACCCGAAATGGAAGGGTCAAATCGCTGCTGCCGGGTCGACTAACGGATCCATGCAAGCACAAATCGCCGCCATGCGCCAGTTGAACGGCGAGCAGGCCACGGAGCAGTGGCTGAGAGACTTGATTGCCAATGAGGTCACTTTCTTTGGCGGTCATACCGATGTGCGCAAGGCGGTAGGCGCAGGTGAATTTAAGTTAGGTCTGGTCAATCATTATTACTTCTATCTGCAGCAGGAGGAAGGTAGCTCGGTAGACATCGTGTTCCCCGACCAGGGCGAAGGTCAAATTGGACTGATCACCAACGCTACAGCTGTTGCTATTGTGAAAGAGGCGCCCAACACATCTGCGGCTCAGACATTCCTGGATTTCCTGGTCTCACCGGAAGGTCAAAAACTTTTTGCTGAGTTGAACTACGAATACCCATTGCTATCCGGGATAACACTGCGCGTGGGTGTCCAACCGCTGGATGATTTTCGCCTGGCCGATGTAGACGTCGCCAGAGCCGCTCAAGAGTTCGAAGCCACCTTCGACTTGATGGAGAAGGTTGGTATGCCGTAACGGAGTGAATGGAGGCGATATCAACATTTACTTATGTGCTGCGTTCGAGCTCCAGGTAACGAGGTTTATGCAAGCAATCCGAACAACTCGCTTTAGCCTCCCTCGCAGGGATTTACTGCGCACCAGCCCACGGCTCACCTTTGCCGCCGGACTGATAGCGCTGTTCGTCGCCGTTCCACTCGCGTACATTTTTATTCGTGCCCTAGGCGCTGAACCCGACGCGTGGCAAAGGCTGTTGCAAGCGCGGATGTGGAAGCTCATGGGCAATACCCTGGCTCTTGTGGTGGCTGTGACGAGTGGCGCCTTGTTGACCGGCGTCAGCATGGCCTGGCTCACGGAGCGCACCAACCTGCCCGGGAGAAAAATCTTGCGCGGGATGCTCGCTCTACCGTTGGCTATCCCAGCTTATATTGGTGGCATCGTCCATCTCACCTTGCTCCGCCCACGCGGTGGATTCATCCCTCAGGCTCTGGAAGCCATCTTTGGACAACCTGTGCCCTTGCCTAGCCCGATTGGCTTTTGGGGGGCAGCGTTCATCTTGACCTTGTTCACCTATCCTTATGTCTACCTGCTAAGCAGTGCAGCCTTCCACAGGCTACATGCTTCTATGGAAGAAGTCGCACGCACCCTAGGGCGTACACCGCGGCAAGTGCTGTGGCAGGTCATCTTGCCCGCCTTACGACCTGGATTAATGGCAGGTGCCTTATTGGTAGCCCTGGACATCCTGGCAGAATACGGCACGGTGGCGCTGCTGCGCTACGAGACCTTCTCCTCAGCAATTTTCATCCAGCTTTCTGGGCGCTACGACCGTTCCGCCGCATCGATCTTGAGCGGTGTACTGGTCGGCATGGCTATCTTCATCCTTTGGGCGGAACTGCGTCTGCAAGGAAAAGCGCGTTTCACCCAGATGGAGAGCAACTGGCGACCTGTCCCACTTGCCTCGCTTGGTAAATGGCGCCTTCCGGCATTTTTCCTTGTGCTGGCTGTGGTCTCTGCCAGCCTGCTGGTACCCATGACCGTGTTAATCGTCTGGAGCATACGTGCATTTCTAGACTCCCAAACCTTGAATATGGTGTTCCGGACGGGTTCACTAGGCTTCGGAAGTTTTGCCTGGAACAGCCTGTGGACTTCCTCCCTGGCAGCCACGGTAGCGGTGACGCTCTCACTGCCGGTCGCCTTGCTTTCCGTCCGCCACCCGAGTCGCATATCGCGCCTGATCTCACGCTTCTGCCAGGTCGGCTATGCGATTCCAGGCGTGGTGATCGCCCTCAGTCTCGTGCTGCTCGTCAACCGCCTGTTGCCATTCTTATATGCCACCCCGTTTGTAGTGGTTATCGCCTATGTGTTGCGCCACATGCCCCAAGCGATACGCTCGAGCGAATCGGCAATTAACCAACTTTCGCCATCCCTCGAGGAGGCCGCCCGTAGCCTCGGTCGTACTCCTCTACAGACCTTTTTACAGGTCACCTTGCCGCTTGTAATGCCAGGTATTCTCGCCGGGGGTACACTCGTCTTCCTGACCTCGCTCAAGGAACTACCAGCCACACTGCTTTTGCGCCCCGCAGGGTTTGATACCCTGGCTGTCCGCGTATGGATCTGGGCAGTCGATGGGTATTACATGCAAGCTGCCCCAGCTGCCCTGTTTTTGGTGATAACCGCAGCGCTGCCGCTATACTTTCTCTTACGCCGGGAGCGTATTTTCCGATGATCACACTTGAAGTCCGTCATCTGACCAGGAGATTTAATACTTCTCAGTATGCTGCTGTCAATGACATCTCTTTTGAATTGGAAAATGGTGAGATTCTAGTTCTGGTGGGTCCGAGTGGCTGTGGTAAAACTACCACGCTTCGTCTGATCGCCGGGCTCGAACATCCTGATTCAGGACTGATTCGCTTAAACGGACATTTACTGGCTTCTGAAACGGAATTCGTCCCGCCCGAACGCCGTGGAATCGGCATGGTCTTTCAGGACCATGCCCTGTTCCCTCACCTAACCGTTTTTGAAAATGTTGCCTTTGGATTACGTGGGCGAAAACAAGCCGAAATTCGCAGCACTGTGAGCGAAATGCTGCAACTGGTGGGAATGGAAACCCTTGCCAGCCGCTACCCGCATGAGCTTTCAGGCGGTGAGCGCCAGCGGGTGGCGTTAGTGCGCGCCCTGGCTCCCCAGCCGGCCCTTTTGCTGCTGGACGAGCCCTTCAGCAGCCTGGACGCGGACCTGCGCGGGGAGGTGCGGGAGCAGGTTCGCAGCATACTCAAGTCCATTCGGGCTAGCGTGATCTTCGTCACCCACGACCAGGAAGAGGCTCTTTTCATGGGAGACCGCCTGGCGGTTCTCCACCGCGGTCGCCTCGAACAACTCGGTGCACCGGAACAGATCTTTCATTCGTCAGCCACCCATTTCGTCGCCGAATTCATAGGCGACAGCGATTTCCTTAAGGGAAAGGCCATTCCTGAGGGCATATATACCGAAGTGGGTTTGCTCCCTCAAATAGTCAATGTGAACGGATCTGCCCAGGTGGAAGTTGCCTTGCGCGGCGACGACGTAGACTTCGATCCGGCTGAAAGCGGGAATGGGGTGATTATCGAGCGCTTTTTCCGCGGAGCATTCAATGTTTACCGGCTGCGGTTGGATTCAGGTCAGGTGCTGCATGCCTTCAAGGATCACACCCTCATTCTACCAGCAGGAACTCGTGTACGAGCCTACATCAGTGCGGGCCATCCCCTTGGGGTATTCCACGAGGGAAGAGCTGTGAGCTGAACTTGAGTTCTTCTTCGTGCCCAGCCAAATACCAATTGAAAATTTCAACCCCTCTCGATCGCCTGTAGGGTTCATTGCCATTTGGCCAACCGGATTGGACCAAATCTAAGTACCTGCTCGAGCATAATAAAACGGCCCTCAGACTAACCTGCCATATACCGAGATAGAAAAGATGTATATGCAGAAGATAAAACGAATATAAAAAGCCAACCCTTTCTCAATTTTTGAGGAAGAATTGGCTCTTCGTGTAATTTTTCACCACCGTGGGTAGGGGACCCACCCTCTCCGCAGAGACAAGCCCGGTTAAACGCCGGGCCGTTTTTTTATGGCTTGCAGGTGTATAATTTACTTATGAAGACTCTAACAGAGATAAAGGAAATTTTGCGTGACCAGGAACCATATCTGGTAGAAAAATTTGGTGTTAGCATCATTGGAGTTTTTGGTTCCTATGTCAGAAATGAACAACTACCCGAAAGTGATCTCGATGTTCTGGTCGAACTGGACCGACCGCCTAAGATTACTCTGATCGGGCTGGTCGAATTAGAGCAGTACTTAAGTGAAGTGCTTGGTGTCCGAGTGGATATCGCCATCAAGAAAAACCTGAAGAAGCGGATCGGTGAACGGATTTTGCGCGAGGTTGTCCCTGTATGAACCAGGAATTCCTGGATTTTGTAGAAGATATCCTAGATGCGATGGAGAAGGCGGAGTTATTGCTCGAGGGGGTCGGTTATGAAAAATTCGAGGCTGATTTCCGTATCAATTTTGCTGTGATCAGAGCTTTGGAAATTATTGGCGAAGCCAGTAAACGGCTACCAGACGGTCTTCGGGTAAGATATCCTGAGGTACCGTGGAAGGGTATGGCTGGCATGCGTGATCGCATCATTCATGGGTATGATAACGTGGATTATCAAATCGTCTGGGATGTCGTCAAGAAAGATATTCCTAAAATTAAGCCAACTATCCAACGCATTATAAAAGATTTCGGGGGATAAGACTCCGGGTTCCGATTTCAATCCACCTTGCGTCTGGCATGCCTTAATCGATAGGTTGTACGACTGGAAGAGAGAGTAGGGAGCAGCTAGTGGTTAGTAGGGAGTAGAAAGTAGAGAATTGGGGGCGGGTCGCCCAGGGAGGGGGGGCGATTTTGGTTTTAAGTTGTGGCTTGGCCCGGCGATTGAAATTGCGGCAATAAAAGGGGCGTATGGACTGACCAACGATGTTTTCATTTACAAAGAAAACTATTGGTAGTATCATTTCGTTATGAATGAAAACATTTGGAAAACAAAATGGTCTAAGGATCAGATCAAGGCGATGCTCCTGGAACAGATGCAAACTTTTTGGGAGCTGGATACCGGTATTCAACGGACGCAATTGGGTGAGATCGAACGGGCCGCCCAGCTATCCCACGCGGTGATCATATCCGGTCTGCGCCGGGTTGGCAAGTCTACGCTGCTGGCGCAACTGGCTCACCGGTTGGGCAAAGACGTCTTCTATTATCTGAACTTTGAAGACGATCGCCTGCTTGGTTTCCAAGCCAGTGACATCAATGAACTGTATTTGGTGTTACTCGAACTCTTTGGTGAGCGCAGAGTTTTTATCCTGGATGAAGTGCAGAACATTCCCGACTGGGAGCACTTTGTGCGTCGATTTATGGATATGGGATTCAAGTTCTATATTACTGGCTCGAATGCCTCACTTCTCAGCCGCGAATTAGGCACCCGGCTGACGGGGCGTTACGTACCGGTAGAGTTGTTCCCTTTCTCCTTTGCCGAGTTCATGAAATTCCGGCAGGCTGAGGTTCCCAACCTGGAACACCTGACCACAGTCGATTCAGGTCATTTACAACGCTACTTAAGCGAATATCTTCGCAAGGGAGGTATTCCAGATGCGCTGAAGTATCCTGAGCTACCATTGCTGCGCAGACTGTATGACGATGTCCTGTACCGGGATATCGCCACACGCCACCGGATCGAGGAAGTGCGAGCGCTGAAGGAACTTGGGTTCTATCTAATGAGCAACCCGGCGGGCCAGGTGTCTTTTAATAAGCTCAAAGTTCAGTTCCATCTGGGCAGCGTCAATACAATTAAGAATTACATCGAGTACATGGAAAACAGCTGGTTGATATTCACGATTAACGTATACGACTACTCTGTTAAACGCCAGCAGATCGCCCCTAAGAAGGCTTATGCGATTGATACCGGTCTTGCCAGCGCAGTCGGATTTAGTTTCTCTGTTAATACGGGCAAGCTGCTCGAGAATGGAGTCTTCCTGGCACTCAGGCGGCGAACTGAGGAGATTTATTATTACACCACAGTGAGTGGTTATGAGGTTGACTTCTACCTGCCAGAAAGCAAGCAGTTGATCCAGGTGGCACAAAACCTGGATAGCAAGTCGACGCGTGAGCGCGAAGTGCGGGCATTGATGGAGGCGATGCGAACCTTGGGACAAACGCAGGGGCTGATCCTGGCGGACGCCAATGTTTTAGCGATTGAGGAAGACGGGTTGAGGGTGGAGATCCGTTCTCTGGCGGAGTGGCTCTTAGGCGGTGATTGAAGCCGATGAACGGGGGGAGGGAGTTGGGAGTGGAGAGTAGATAGTAGAAAGTAGAGAGTTGTGAAGAGAGAATTGGGGGTGGGTCGGAAGCTAAATCCTACAATTGTTGGGATTGTTTCCAGAAAGGATTCACCATCAGGATCAGCGCGCGCAACGTTCTGAAGGGCAAGGTGGTTAAAGTGGTGCGCGGGGCGGTCAACGCCGAGGTGACCCTGCAATTAAGCAATGGAGTGCAGATCGTTGCGATCATCACCAATGCTTCTGCCAATAGCCTGGGTCTGCAGGAAGGCAAAGAGGCGTATGCGGTGATCAAAGCTTCGAACGTGTTGATCGCGGTGGACGATTAGTTCGCAAAAGAATCGGTAGAAAAAGGCGTTAACGACTTTAACCTTGTGGGGGGAGAGGTACGAAAAGCTCCGTTTCGGCTGAGACAACAGGTGCACGGCGAGGCTGGTGACGACGAAGCAATCCCTCTTAAACAGGTCGGGAGATTGCTTCGAACCTGGAAAGAGCACCAGGTTCTCGCAAAGACATGGGAATTCTTTTTGTAAAAGCCGCAGGATATGGTATGGATTTATAAAACTGCCCCTCCGGAGGTCAGGAAGGGCAGCTTCTTGGTCATCTAATTTCTAGGCTTCGTTGAGGAAAGAGATGGAGGGTTGGCCCTCCACGCCGGCTTTCTCCATCGCCGCTTTCAGCTCGGGCGATTGGGCGTATTTGTGGGCGTTCGCCAGCGAATCCCACTTAAAAATTGCGGTTATATTGTTCGGATCGCTTTCGCTCCGATAAACGTGCGACGAGAGCTCGCCGTTTCTTGTGCGCAAATCGGCCACTGAATCAAATACCTTTTTCCACTCTGCGAAGCTCTTTACCTGATGGTGAACTAACATACTGGCCATGCTGATTATCTCCTGGTTTAAGATTTGGACAAACTGGAACTTCTGCCGGATGGCGCCCAGAGCACATTGTGTAGGGAGGGGCTCCAAAAAAAGACCGGGGAACCTGATCTTGAATCAAATTGCCCGGGAGTGTAGCCTGAATCGGCAGATGTATATCAATTTGACCTTATTAGTCTATATTATATCACGGGAACTCATTTGAAAGATGATGATTGGATGAGTGTTGACGGCTTTAACCAAGTCGGTCATTGGGCCGTCAAAATCAGTGCAAGTGCTTCGCCAGGATGGCGAGTTAGCGCTAGAAGCCGTTGTCCCAGCGGTCTCTCGCGATGATGTTCGCGCAAGGTAGAATGGGCTATATTGAACTACAATTTATAGCCAGGTTGGATCACTGCTCCTTTTTGATTGGGACACGGATTACTCGGATTTCACTGATTATTCTTTTGCCAATCATTTTGCGTGGCCTGGCTAACCTTCGGGTAGCTCGAAGTGAGCGCAGCCATTAAAAATTTTCGGGGGCACAATGAAACAGGTTGTCATTGAGAACCCAATCTTAAACTCACCCTACCAGGAGCCACGCCGCCACTTCCGCTTCACAGAGGAGGGGATCACAAACGAAATTGTTGAAGCAAGGCGGGTCAGCTCGTATTTCGTCCCCATTCCCCGCCCCAAGAAGAAAAATCCAAAACAACTGGCATTCGAGACGGAGTGGACGGCAGACCGCCTTGAAGAGAACCGTTTTATCAACCAGGTACGCGAGCGAGTGGCACTCTGGCGCAGGGGCGGTTACGTGGGGATTACAAGCATAACAGCCCGGCTGCTG
>Ga0209521_10000631_pt1 | contig 27596 bp, 21 predicted proteins | sample Rifsed19ft4_FD_184016 | JGI IMG/M metagenome (GOLD analysis project Ga0209521, IMG submission 184016) | Soil microbial communities from Rifle, Colorado, USA - sediment 19ft 4 (version 2) | ecosystem: Environmental > Terrestrial > Deep subsurface > Rock core/Sediment | place: Rifle, Colorado...
CGTTGGCGAGCGCATGCGAGACCTGCTCGACGCGCCACAGGTACTCGCTCAACCCACGGGACGTGGCCGACGGAATGAAGACCAGCTCGGCTCCATTGAGGCCGAGCGCCCGCGCCCCCTCCGGGAAGTGGCGGTCGTAGCAGATGTAGACGCCCACCTTGCCGACCGCGGTGTCGAAGACCGGATACCCCATGTTCCCGGGGCGGAAGTAGAACTTCTCCCAGAAACCCTTGACATGCGGGATGTGGGTCTTGCGGTACTTGCCGAGGTACGAGCCATCGGCGTCGATCACCGCGGCGGTGTTGTAGTAGATGCCGGCTGTGTCCGAGTCCTCCTCGTACATCGGTACGATCAGCACCATCCCGGTCTCGCGCGCCAGCTCCTGCATGCGCTTGGTGGTGGGGCCATCGGGTATGTGCTCGGTGTATGAGAAGTACTGCGGGTCCTGCACCTGGCAGAAGTAGGGACCGTAAAACAGTTCCTGGAAGCACATCACCTTGGCGCCCTGCTTGGCCGCCTCGCGCGCATGCGTGATGTGCTTCTCGATCATCGACTCCTTGTCGCCGGTCCAGTCGGCCTGCAACAGGGCCGCGCGGATGATTCTTGGCATCGGTGGCAAGCCTCCTGGGAATCGGTCCGATTGCGAGAACCGTTCGGGCGAGAACGTCAGGTCGAAGACCGATACTACACCGGCCCCGCCGCCTTTCGGTTGCTTGCGTCGGCGCCGCCGCGGCCGGCCACCAGTTCCTCCCGCCGCTGGTCCGGAGGCCGGACAAGTACTCCAGGTGAGTACCTTCGTCGGCTTCCAACGCCGGCGGTCGGTTCACATACTCCACGCCACCAGCCATGGAGCCAGACACCATCTTCAGCCGAAACGGACCAGCCGCGAAATGGCTGGGGTCGGCCGGGGCGTTCGCCGCCACGGCGGTAAGCGAGCGGCTCGAGCGGTATTTTGTGCCCGACGAGCTGCTGACCGACGGGACGATCGATGACCAGTTGACCCAGGTCCGCTACCGTCGTCTGGTCGTTACCATAGTCGGCGCGAGCGTGATCCTTTTCGTGCCGTCAATGGCGGCAGCCGGCGTCCCGGTCGAGCTGTGGCTCCCCTTCCTTGCCAGCACGGCAGTCACGGCGGTCGCCGTTGTCTGGTCGCTGCTCTTCGTGCGGGCCCACTCCCCTCTGGCCTTGCTCGCTGCCGCCCTCAGCGCCGTCATCGTGTCCGGTCTGGCCTGGGTCCTGGAAGGCTACTTCCACCAGGTGCCGCTGCTGTTCGCGCTCGTCGTCGCGGCCATGGCCTCAATCCATGGATTCCGAACCGCACTGGTGATGTCCGCCTGCGGCAGCGTGCTGTTGCCGCTGGCGACGGTGCCCCACCCGGTGATCCTGACCGACGGCCTCTATACCCTCATGTACCTGCTGGGCGTGGGCACCGTCCCGTGGATCTACGTCCAGCTGAGAATGCGAGGATCGAGCGCACTGCGCGCGAGCGCGAAGCAGTACCGCGATCTCGTGGAGAGCGTTCCCGCCGTCGTCTACAACGCCGACTTCGGGCCTGATGGGGCTTGGCGGTACGTGAGTCCGCGCGCGGCGGAGCTCTTGGGCTTTCCGGCGGAAGAGTGGACTGCCAATCCGGGCTTCTGGTGGAGCCGGATCCATGTCGACGACCGTCAGCGGGTGCTCGCCGATGAGAAGGAGTCGTTCGGATACCCGGAAGGCCAGCGGAGTCGCGTCGAATACCGCATGCATGACCGCAACGGCCGCGTGCGCTGGGTGAGAGACGAGGCGGTCGTGGTACCCGGCGACGACGTTGGCCCCGACCGATTCTGGACTGGCTTCCTGACCGACATCACGGACCGCAGAGAGCTGGAGGAGCAGCTTCAGCACCAGGCATTTCACGATCCGCTCACTGGTCTCGCCAACCGCGCACTGTTCGCCGACCGGGTTGAGCATGCCTTGGCAAGAGCGGAACGCCGTCCCAACTCCGTGGCCGTCCTCTTCATGGACCTCGATGACTTCAAAACGATCAACGACGGAATGGGACACGAGGCCGGCGACGAGCTGCTGGTGGCCGTGGGCGATGCCGTCATGGCATGCGTCCGCCCCATGGACACGGCCGCCCGGCTCGGAGGCGACGAATTCGCGATTCTCCTCGAAGATGAGTCCGACGCGAACTCCGCGGTCGCCGTCGCGGAGCGGATCCTGAAATCGCTGGTCAACCCGTTTCTCATCCAGGGGCGCGAGGTGGTCGTAGGGGCCAGCATCGGCATCGCGCGTCCCGGTCCGGGCCACGACAGCGCTGCCGAGATCCTTCGCAACGCCGATAGCGCCATGTACGCGGCCAAGCGCCAGGGGAAGGGCCGCCATGAAACGTTCGCCCCGGCGATGCACGCGGCCGCTGTCGAACGCCTCGAGCTGGCCGGGGAGATGCGCAGGGCGATGGAGCTGGGGGAGTACGAGGTCCACTACCAGCCTGTCGTGCGGCTCAGCGACGGCAGCATTGCCGGCTTCGAGGCGCTCGCGCGCTGGCACCACCCTGTGCGCGGGCTGATCATGCCCGCCGAGTTCATCCCGGCGGCAGAGGAGAGTGGTCACATCATCCAGCTCGGGCGGCTCGTCCTCGACGAGGCCTGCCGGATGGCGCGCACCTGGGCCGACCGCTATTCCGACGGTGCCCTCCGGACGATGAGCGTGAACGTCTCGGCCCGCCAGTTCCGCGACCCTGACCTGCCGAGCGCCGTCTGCGCGGCACTCGCCGGCGCCGGTCTCGAGCCATCCGTGCTCACCCTGGAGATCACCGAGAGCCTGGCCATGGACGACTCGGATGAGGTGCTGGCACGCCTGCGCGAGCTCAAGGAGCTCGGCGTCCGGGTGGCGATCGACGATTTCGGCACCGGCTATTCGTCACTGAGCTACCTGCAGCGCCTGCCGGTGGACGTCCTCAAGATGGACCAGTCGTTCGTGAAGGCGATGGCCCCGACCGGACAAGGATTGGAGCTGGCCCGCGTGATCGTAAGGATGGGAAGGATCCTCAAGCTCGAGACCGTCGCCGAGGGCGTCGAGCTTCCATCCCAGGCGTCGGCCCTTCGCCGCATGGGCTGTGACCTCGCCCAGGGCTTCCATTTCGGGCGACCGATGCCGGCACAGGAGATCGAGGCGCTGCTGTCACAACGTGCAGCGCAGCGCCTGGCCAGCTAGGCGGGTCGAACGCGGCGCCGGCGGAGTAGTCTTTGGCGCACCGATGTCCTGGAAGATCCCCGCCAAGATCGCTTTCATCGGCTCGCATTCGGTGCGCAAGACGAATGCGGTGCACGCCTTCGCCAGCACCATCGGGCGGGCCGGGCGCAGCGTCGAGGTCGGCCGCGAGGTGATCCGCTTCAACCCGCTGGGCCTCAATGAAGGCGCCACCCCGGAGGCTCAACTCTGGGTGCTGATGGCGCAGATCCAGCAGGAGCTGGAGCTGCGCAGACGGGCCGAGGTGCTCGTCACCGATCGATCCGTGGTCGACAACTTCGCGTACTTCCTGCGGGTGACCGATGGCGCCGATCCGTTCTCGGTGCAGCCGCTCATTCGCCACTGGGCGACCACCTACGACCTGTTCGTGCGGCTGCTGCCGGACGTGGCGCTGCTGGCCGACGGGGTGCGCTCCACGAACGATGCGTTCCGTGACGAGATCGAGGCGATCCTGGACCGGATCATCCCGACCTACATTCCCGCGGAGCGGCTGCTGACCGTGCGAGCATCGGACGTGACCGAGTCGTTCGACTGGTGGACCGTGGCGGAGCGGCTGGCGGAGCTGGTCGGAGAGCCGTTGCACGCTGCCGCTGCGACGCCCGCGGGCTAGCCGGCCATGGATGCGCGCGAACGGGCCATGCGCCGGGCGGCGGAACTCGGGATCGAATTCGCGAACGGCCTGGCGGAGCGCCATGCGGGCGCGCAGACCGACGCGGCCACCCTCGCAGCCCGGCTGGGCGGCCCCCTACCCGACGACGGTGAAGATGCCGAGACCGTGGTCGAGCAGATGGCGCGCGATTTCGATCCGGGGCTGGTCGCGTCGGCGGGACCGCGGTACTTCGGCTTCGTCGTGGGCGGGTCGCTTCCGGCCGCGGCGGGCGCCGACTGGCTGACCGGCGCCTGGTCGCAGAACGCCGCGCTCCATGCGCTCTCACCGGCTGCAGCCGCCGCGGAGCTGGTGGCCGGCGCCTGGATGCTCGACCTGCTGGGACTCCCAACCGATGCCAGCGTCGGGTTTCCCACCGGCGCGGGGCTGGGCAACGCGGTCGGGTTGGCCGCCGCGCGCCACGCGGTGCTGGCCCGGGCCGGTTGGGACGTGGAGGCGCGCGGCCTGTACGGGGCGCCGGAGATCCGGGTGGTGATCGGCGAGGAGGCCCATTCCACTGTGCTCACCGCGCTCCAGTACCTCGGACTCGGGCGCGAGCGCGTGGTCCGACTGCCTGCCGACGACCAGGGACGGATGCGCGCCGACGCCCTCCCCGAGGTGCTCGACACCGACGTCCCGACTATCGTGGTCATCCAGGCCGGCAACGTGAATAGCGGCGCCTTCGACCCCGCCGATGCGGTGGCGGACGCGCTGGCAGGCCATCCGAATGCGTGGCTGCATGTCGACGGCGCGTTTGGGCTGTGGGCGACGGTGAGCCCCGGCCTGCGGCATCTCGTTGCGGGCGTCGCGCGTGCCGACTCATGGGCCACCGACGCACACAAGTGGCTGAACGTGGGTTACGACTGCGGCTTCGTCGCCGTCAGCGACCCTGTCGCGCATCGAGCCGCCATGGCCACGTCCGCCGCCTACCTGATGCAGGACGGGGCGCAGCGGGACGGGTGGGAGTTCGTGCTCGACTCTTCGCGGCGGGCAAGGGGCTTCATCGTGTACGCGGCCCTCCGCTCGCTGGGGCGCAACGGCGTCCGTGCGTTGGTGGAGCGCTGCTGCCACCTCGCGCGCCGAATGGCGGATCGGCTGGGGGCAGCGGACGGTGTGGAGGTCCTCAACGACGTGGTCCTCAACCAAGTGCTGGTGCGCTTCGCCCCCCGCGGCGCCGCGGACGCGGACGCCCATACCCGCGAGGTGATGACCCGGGTGCAGGCGGGCGGCGAGGCGTGGATGGGGGGAACCACCTGGCACGGCAAGGGCGCCATGCGGATCAGCGTGAGCAACTGGGCGACCACCGAGGCCGATATCGACCGCTCCGCCGACGCCATCCTGCGCGCCGCAGCGGGGTAGGCAGGGAGCGACGCCTCCCCACGCGCGTCAGGGTCATGGGATGACCACAACGGCTTACTTCAGGCCGATTCCTGGCTACCGCGTGCGCCCCATGCTCATTCAGCCAACCTGTGGGGATTCCGACACCGATCTTGGCCGTTAGAGCCACCCCGTGACCACCGCGTTGCGCCGGCGCGTATCCCCGCCGGGTCCCGCGCGGGGCAGGCCACGCCGGACCGAGAGCGCGCACGATCATGGGCGCGCGACCAAGGGGCAGGCTCGGCAGGCTCGGCAGCCTCAAATCGGCGCCACCGCTTGTGGTCTAATCGATCCCCCACACGCATTGCGCCTTCGAGGTACCGATGACCGTCACCTCCACCGATCGGCTCACCACCGACGAGATCCTGCGCCTCAACCGCGAGTACACCTTCTTCTCCTGGTCGGCCCAGTCCAAGATCAACCCGATCGTCATTGACCGCGCCGAGGGGATCCACTTCTGGGACCCCGATGGCAAGCGCTACATCGACTTCAACTCGCAGCTGATGAGCATCAACATCGGTCACGGCGACAAGCGCGTGGCGGATGCCATCGCCGAGCAGGCCCACAAGCTGGCCTTCGCCGCCCCGCAGTTCGCCACCGAGGTCCGCGGCCGGCTTGGACAGCTCCTCGCCGAGATCACGCCGGGCGACCTGAATCGGTTCTTCTTCACCCTCGGCGGGGCCGAGGCCAACGAGAACGCGCTGCGCATGGCCCGCATGTACACCGGACGCCAGAAGGTGATGGCCTATCACCGCTCGTACCACGGCGCCACCGCCGGGGCGATCAGCGTCACCGGCGACCCGCGACGCTGGGCCAACGAGCCGGGCATCCCGGGGATCATCCGCGTGCTCGACCCGTGGCGCTGGGCGCGCAGCGAGGCCGAGCCGGTCGAGGAGCACCTCGCCTACATCGAAGAGGTGATGCAGTACGAGGGGCCGCACACCATCGCCGCCTTCATCATGGAGACGGTGACCGGCACCAACGGGATCCTGATCCCGCCGGATGGGTACCTCCAGGGGATCCGCGAGCTGTGCACCAGGTACGGCATCGTGATGATCGCCGACGAGGTGATGGCCGGCTTCGGCCGCACCGGACGCTGGTTCGCCGTCGATCACTGGAACGTGGTCCCCGACCTGCTCACCATGGCCAAGGGACTGACCAGCTCGTACATGCCGCTCGGCGCGGTGGCAATGAGCCCCAAGATCGCCGAGCACTTCAACGAGCGCGTCTACTTCGGCGGGCTCACCTACTCGTCACACCCGATCAGCTGCGCCGCCGCCATCGCCGCGGTCAACGTCCTGCGCGACGACGACCTGGTCGGCAACGCCGCGCGCCTCGACCCGGTCATGAAGGAGCTGCTGGCAGGCCTCCAGGCGCGTCATCCCAGCGTGGGGACCGTCCGCAGCATCGGCCTGTTCGGGATCTTCGAGCTGGTGCGATCGCGCGAGACGATGGAGCCGATGGCGCCCTTCAACGGCACCTCGCCGGAGATGCAGGCGCTCGACGCGCGCCTGCGGGCCGACGGCCTGTACACCATGTTCCACTGGAACCAGGCCTTCACCAACCCGCCGCTGTGCATCACCGAGGATCAGCTGCGCGAGGGGTTCGCGATCATCGACCGGGCCCTCGACGCGACCGATGCGGCGATCGCCTGAGGTCATCCCGGCGGGCGAACCTCCGGACCGATCGCGATTGGGTCGGGCACGGATCTACCTGCTCTTTCTCCTCGGGGTGCTGGTCACCTGGGAGGCGGCCAAATTCATCGGCGGCGACCCGTGGCGCTACTTCGGCTGGGAGTGGCGCCCGCCGCTGAAGCTCAACGTCCTCAACGACCAGGGGCTTCCGCACCTGTGGGACATCGTGGACACCATGATCGGGCCGTACCGGCGCAACGCCGACCAGTCGCTCTTCGTGCACCTGGGGATCAAGGCTCTGTACACCTGGCGCGAGGCGGCCATTGGCTTCGTGCTGGGCGGGCTGCTCGGCATGTCGCTGGCCGCCGCATTCGTGCACTCGCAGCTGCTTGAGCGCGCCTTCGTCCCGTACGTCGTGGCCAGCCAGACGATCCCCATCGTGGCCCTGGCGCCGATGATCGTCTTCTTCTTCGGCAACAACGTGATGAGCGTGGTGATCATCGCGACCTACCTGACCTTCTTCCCGGTGACGATCGCCATGATCCGCGGCCTGCGTTCGCCCGATCCGCGAGCGCTGGAACTGATGCGCTCATTCGCCGCGTCTCGACGCACCATCCTCTGGAAGCTGCGGCTGCCCGCCTCGCTCCCCTACCTGTTCACCGCGCTGAAGATCACCGCCACCGCGAGCATCGTGGGGGCGATCATCGGGGAGGGGCCCGGCGCCATCCAGGGCGGTCTGGGCTGGTCGATCATCGAGTTCAACCAGCAGTACGTGACCAACCCGTCCAAGTTGTGGAGCGCCATCTTCGTCGCCGCACTGCTGGGCGTGAGCTTCTACAGCCTCGTTCGCCTGGTGGAGCTGCGTGTCCTGCGCGGCCGGCCGGAGGCCTCAGCCGGATGACAGGAGAGCAGATGACCGACCAGCCCGTGGTCAGCCTTGCCGGGGTCGAAAAGGAGTTCGCGCTGTCCGGCGGGACGACCATGACCGCCCTGACGGGGATCGACCTGGATCTGCGACGCGGAGAGTTCGTGTCGCTCATCGGTCCGTCCGGCTGTGGGAAATCGACGCTGCTGCGACTGATCGGCGACCTGACCCAGCCGACCACGGGGACGGTGACGGTGAACGGCAAGCCGGCACCACAGGCGCGCCTTGATCGTGACTACGGGATGGTCTTCCAGGCCCCGGTGCTCTTCGACTGGCGCACCGTCGAGGAGAACGTGCGACTGCCGCTGGAGTTGACCGGACAGGAACGCGCAGCACGCGACGCCCGGGTCCGGGAGATGCTCGAGCTCGTCGAGCTGCCCGACTTTGCCCGGCACTACCCGTACCAACTCTCCGGCGGGATGCAGCAGCGCGTGGCCATCGCGCGGGCGCTCGCCTTCTCGCCGGCGATCCTGCTGATGGACGAGCCGTTCGGCGCGCTGGACGAGATGACCCGCGAGCGCATGAACTCCGAGGTGCTGCGCATCTGGGAGCAGACCGGCATCACCGTCGTCTTCGTCACGCACTCGATCCCCGAGGCCGTCTTCCTGTCGAGCCGCGTGGCGGTGATGAGCGCGCGCCCGGGACGGATCACCCAGATAGTGGAGATTGACCTGCCGCGGCCGCGCGGCCTCGAGACCCGCGAGAGTCGCCGCTACTTCGAGATGGTGACCGAGGTGCGCGAGGCGTTGCGCGGCGGCGACGGGGGCGCAGCGCCGGACGCGTCGCTGGCCTCGATCGAGCGAGCCGAGGCGGAGGGCGTGATCGGATGAGGCGGGCACTGGCGCTGCTGCGTCACAACGCCCCGGCGATCGTCGTCCTCGTCGGTGGCATCGCCCTGTGGGAGGCGACCATCCGCGGCCTCTCGATCCGCGCCTTCATCCTGCCGGCGCCGTCGTCCATCGCGCGGGCGCTGGGCGAGAACTGGACCGCCGGCTACCAGATCCTGCCCGCTGCGCAGGCCACCCTCCAGGAGGCCGGCGGGGGACTGATCGCGGGCGCGCTGCTCGGCCTGGCCGTGGCCTTTGCGGTTGCCCGCTATCCGAGCGCACGGGACATCGTGCTGCCGGTGGGGATCGCGGTGAACGCCATCCCGATCGTCGCCTTCGCGCCGCTCGCCAACCAGTGGTTCGGCTCGCAGAGCGTCTACTCCAAGATGGCCATCTCGGCGGCGCTCGTCTTCTTCCCGATCATGATCAACGTGCTCCGCGGCCTGACCTCGGTGAGCGCCTCGTCCGTGGAGCTGATGCGCTCATATGCCGCGGGGGAGATGGCGGTGCTGGTCAAGTTGCGGGTGCCCAACGCGCTGCCATTCTTCCTCACCGGCCTCAAGATCGGGACCACGCTGAGCCTCATCGGCGCGGTCGTCGGAGAGTACTTCGGAGGCCTGAACGTGGCCCTCGGCCGGGTGGTGGTGGAGAGCGCCAGCACGCTGGCGTTCGAGGTGACCTGGGCGGCCATCGTCGTGGTCTCGGCGGTGGGAATCCTGATGTACCTCGCCGTCCTTGCCGCTGAGCGCGTGCTCATCCCGTGGCATCCATCGGTCCGCGGCGAGCGGGTGGCATAGCAGCGACGCGCGGCGCGCATTTGCCCCTATCCCGAGTGACGCGCCGCCCGTAGAATCACCGGGTTCGGAGAGATGGCCCGTCCACGGGCCCCACGGATCAATCGAGGAGTCAAGATGAGGGTATTCCGCATCGGAACGGTGGCCATGCTCGCCGCCGCCGTGGTGCTCGCCGGATGTTCGGCGCCCGCCAAGGTCCGGCTGCAGCTGCAGTGGTTCCCGCAGGCGCAGTTCGCGGGCTACTACGCCGCCCAGGAGCTGGGCTACTACGAGGCAGAGGGGATCGAGGTCGAGATCATCCCCGGTGCCGCCGACATCGCCCCGCAGGTGGTCGGATCCGCGCCAAACGGACCGGAATTCAATCTCTCCTGGGTGCCGAAGGTTCTGCAGGCCCGCGAGAGCGAGGCCGGTTCGGACCTGGTGAACATTGCGCAGGTCTTCCAGCGGGCAGGCACCCTGTCCGTCTCGTGGAAGTCGAGCGGCATCACCTCGGTCGCCGACTTCGCCGGCAAGAAGGTCGGCGCCTGGGGCTTTGGCAATGAGCTCGAGGTCATCGCCTCCGCCCTCAAGGAGGGTCTCGTCGCGGGCGAGGACTTCACCCAGGTGACCCAGGGCTTCAGCATGGCCGAACTGCTCGCCGCCTACGATGGCTGCGAGGCGGCCGACACCGACTGCGTCGACGTCGCCGAGGCGATGATCTACAACGAGTACGCCCAGCTGCTGGAGACGACCAACCCGGACACCGGTGAGCTCTTCCAGCCGAGCGACATCAACGTGATCGACTACAACGAGGTCGGGACGGCCATGCTGCAGGACGCCGTCTGGGCGCGTGCATCGTGGCTGGCCGAGGGCAACAACGAGGATGTCGCGGTCAAGTTCCTGCGTGCCTCGTTCAAGGGCTGGATCTACTGCCGTGACAACCCCGCTGCGTGCGAGCAGTTCGTGGTCGACAACGGCAGCACGCTCGGCGCCGGCCACCAGAAGTGGATGATGAACGAGATCAACGCGCTTATCTGGCCGTCACCCGACGGCGTCGGCATGCTCGATGCGGACCTCTGGTCGCAGACCGTGGACACCGCGCTCGAGGCCGGCATCATCACCGCGGCGCCCGATGCCGCCTCGTACCGGACCGATCTCGCCGCGAAGGCCCTCGAGGGGCTGAGCGACGCGACCGGCACAGGCTGGACGAAGGCGGTCGTGCAGATCACACCGGGCGGCGAGTAACCGCTCCTTCCGACGACTCGAGGCCCCCTCCGTCCGCGGAGGGGGCCTCTCCTATTGCCCGGGCTCGGCTGCCCCCGGCTCTGCGCGCCGCACCAGCGGGGCCATCAGTGGCGGCACCATGAGCGTGGTCAGCACCGCCATGCCGACAACCACGCTGTACAGGTGGCTGCTGATGGCGCCGGCGCCCAGGCCGAGTCCTGCCACGACGATGCCGACCTCGCCGCGCGGCACCATCCCCCAGCCGATCAGCGCCGCCCGCTGCCGCCCCAGCCGGATCGCCCCGGCGAACGCCCCGGCGAACTTGGTCATCACCGCCAGCACGGTGAGTCCGGCGAGCAGGGCGAGAGTGAGCGGGTCCGCAAGGGCGGCCAGGTTCACCTGGGCGCCGATGAACCCGAAGAAGAACGGGGTGAAGAAGGCGGCGACCGGTGCCACCTCCTCCTCGAGGGCGTGCCGCTCGCTCGACTCGCCGACCACCATTCCCGCCAGGAAGGCTCCGATGATCGCCGCCAGGCCGATCAGGGCGGCGAGGGCCGCAAGCCCGAGCATGAGGATCATCCCGGGCAGGAAGGGGGTCGCGGCAAACTCCGGGTCGGTGAGGATAGAGGGCCGGGTGCGCAGCACCCGGGTGCCGACCAGCAGCACGATCCCGATGAAGGCCCCGGCCAGCCCCACCAGCGTGGCGAGCTGACCGGCTGAGACGCTACCCGCGGCCAGCCCGCTTGCGAACGCCAGGATGAGCATGGCCAGCACGTCATCGATCACCGCCGCGCCAAGGATCACCCGGCCCGATTGGCTGGCCATGGCGCCGAGGTCGTCGAGCACCCGGGCGGTGATGCCGACGCTGGTCGCGGTGAGCGCTGCGCCCAGGAAGACACTCACCTCGATCGGGTAGCCCAGGACCGCTCCCAGCGCAAGGCCGCCACCCATGGGGAGGATGACGCCCATGACTCCGACCGAGGCAGCCGTGCCGCCAACTCGCAGCAGATCGCCGATGCGCGTCTCGACGCCGACCTGGAAAAGGAGAAGGACCACCCCGATCTCGGCGAACAGCTCGGTCTCGGGCGTCACCCGGTAGATGCCCAGCACGGCGGGGCCTACCAGCACGCCACCGAGGATCTCACCAACCAGCGCCGGCTGGCCGATCCGCTTGAAGATCTCCTCGCCGATCTTGGCGGCCAGCAGGACGACGAAGAGCTGGGTCAGGGTCTGGGCGAGGTGCTCCATCCGGTCAGAGGAGGTAGCGCAGCCAGACGTAGGCCGTGGACACCAGGATGCTGCCGAGCGTCACCGGGCCGGCGTACTTCATGAAGGTCCAGAAGCCGATCGGGTGCCCCTCGCGTTCCGCCATGCTCGCCAGGATCACGTTCGCGCTGGCGCCGATGATGGTGGCGTTGCCGCCGAGGTCCGCACCTGCCGCCAGCGCCCACCACAGCGCCTGCGAGCCAGGGTGCGGCGCCGACATTTCCGCCACGACGGGGAGCATCGTGGCAGTGTACGGGACGTTGTCGACCACGCCGGAGAGCAGCGCCGAGAGCCAAAGGATGACCATCGCCCCGCCGGCGAGCGCGCCGCCGGTCACGTCGGTCAGGGCAGCGGCAATCGCGGTGATCATTCCGATCTCGATCACGCCGGCGATAAGCATGAAGAGGCCGATGAAGAAGAAGAGGGTCGACCATTCCACCTCCCGCAGCACCTCCTGCGGGTTCTCTCGGGCCACGACCATCAGCGCCACCGCCCCCGTCAGCGCGACGGTCGCCGGCTGGTAGCCGAGCGGTCCGTGAAGCAGGAAGCCCAGCAGGGTCAGGCCCAGCACTACCAGCGAGCGGCGCAACAGCGGGGGGTCGGTGATCATGTGGCGCTCATCGAGTGCCAGGAGCACGTCACGCATCTGCGGATCCACCGCCAACTGACCGCGGAAGATCCATCGGGCAGCCACCAGGAAGAGCACCAGCACGATGAGCGCCAGGGGGGCCATGTTCAGGAAGAAGGTGCCAAAGTCTATCCCCGCCGCACTGGCGATGAGGATGTTCGGCGGGTCGCCGATTAACGTGGCGGTGCCGCCGATATTGCTCGCCAGGATCTCCGCGATGATGAGCGGCATCGGGTTCATCCCAAGGCGGGCCGCGAGGAAGAGGGTGATCGGACCCACCAGCACCACGGTGGTCACGTTGTCCAGCAGGGCGGACGCCACGGCGGTGATGACGCTCATCACCACCAGGATTCGATAGGCATCGCCGCCGGCGAAGCGGGCCGCTCGCACCGCCATCCAGCCGAAGACTCCGGTCTTCCGGATGATCCCCGCCAGGATCATCATCCCGGCGAGCAGGAAGATGACGTTGAAGTCGATGTGTTCGAACGCCTGCTCCTGGCTGACGACGCCGAGCAGGATCATCGCGATGCCGCCACCCATGGCGGCGATCGTCTTGTGCACCCGCTCGGTTGCGATCAGCGCATAGGTGGCCAGGAAGATCGTCAGGCCGACGACGACGGTGAAGGTCATCCCCGGTCGGTGTCCGCGCTCGGACGCAGGAGCGGCTCGCGCCCGCTGGCACGCACCCAGACCAACAGCAGCTCGAGCTGGTCGAGGTAGCTGACCACCCGACCGGCGTCGTCCACGATCGGGAGCCCGTACAGCCGGGCGTGGTGCATCGTCTCGAAGGCGTCGCGCACGGTCGCATCGCGGCGCACCGAGACGGGCGGCAGCATGATGTCCCCGGCGGTGCGCGCCCCAATGTGGCGGGCGTATTCCATCACGGCCTCCACGTCGGCGATGACCCCCAGGAACTCCTCGGGCACGATCTTGAGGAAGATGTCGTTCACGAGGAGCCGGACCGGCACCAGGCCGATGAGCATCCCCTGGTCATCGACGACCGACAGGACCCGGCAGCCCGGGCTCTCGATCGCCAGCTCGGCGAGCCGCTGCAGGCTGTCGGTGGCGCGGACGAGGATCGGATCGGTGCCGCGCAGCAGCCGATCAACCTCGCCGATCGGGGTTCCCTGGGTGATCTCTTCGGGGGTCAGGCTCACGGTACGCTCCGCACATACGACGGAGACCACGCGACGTCGCGCAGTCTCCACCTTTGGGATCGGGGATATGGGCATCGTCCCTCGCCCGCCCCGCTTGCGCGGTGCGCACTGAGTGTAGCCCTCCCGATCCGGCCCGGGCAAGGTGTTGTCGAGTCGGGCCAGGGTCGGGGTCGGACCCTCCCTGCGTGCTACCCTTTGAGGCCGAAGGAGATCTTCCGCTGACCCCCCCTCCCACCCCGACGCCGCAGTCCGCGCTGGACGCCGAGGGCCTGAGCCAGGTCCGCCGCGTCGGCAGCGCCGACCTGATGGTGGGCATCCCCAGTTTCGGGAATGCCGAGACGATCGGCTACGTCGTGCGCGCAGCCACGGCCGGCATGGTGCAGTACTTCCCGGACCTCAAGCCGATCCTGGTGAACTCCGACGGCGGCTCGCCCGACGACACGCCGCACGTGGCGATCACCACCGAGAGCCCCGAATACATCGAACGGGTGATCCTGGTCCGGCCGCGCCACAAGCTGCAGCGCATCAGCTTCACCTACCACGGGACGAGTGGCAAAGGGACCGCGGTCCGGGCACTGTTCGAGGTCGCCCGGGAGCTCGACGTGAAGGCCATGGTGATGGTCGACTCGGATCTGCGCAGCATCGTCCCGGAATGGGTCGAGCTGCTGGCCGGACCGATCCTCAAGGGCGGCTACGACTTCGTGGCGCCGATGTACGCCCGCTACAAGTACGACGGCACGATCACCAACAGCATCGCCTACCCGCTCACCCGTGCGCTGTACGGCACGCGCATCAGGCAGCCGATCGGCGGCGACTTCGCGGTGAGCGGCGACCTGGTGCAGCGATACCTCGAACTCGATACCTTCGATGAGCTGACCGCCCGATTCGGGATCGACATCTGGATGACGCACTCGGCGATCAACGAGGGCTTCGCCGCCTGCCAGGCGCGCCTGGGCGCCAAGATCCATGACGCCAGGGATCCCGCCTCGGACCTCGGACCGATGTTCCGCCAGGTGGTCGGCACCCTCTTCACGTTGGCAGGGCACTACGCGGACCGATGGCTGAAGGTCCGCGGTTCGCATCCGATCCCCGAGTACGGCTTCGAGCGGGTCGTGGCGCCGGAGGAGATCAGCGTCAACCACGCCAAGCTGATCGACAACTTCGAGGCGGCTCGCCTGACGCACACCGATACGTGGAGCGAGATGCTCGCCGGCGAGCAACTGGAGCGCGTGATGGGCATCGAATGCGACGTGCCGGCCACGTTCGGGTTCCCGGCAGAGCTGTGGATCCGCTGCCTGTACGACGCGCTGGTCGCGTTCCATCGCCCCGGCATCGACCGGGAACGCCTGCTGGCCGCCCTGACGCCGCTCTACTTCGCGCGGACCGCGGGCTTCATCACCGAGACGGCCGAGATGACGACCGACCAGGCCGAGCGCGTGATCGAGGCGCAGGCGCTCGCCTTCGAGGGGCTGAAGCCATACCTGGTCAAGCGCTGGACGGAGATGCAGACCGCGAGGGGTGGCGGCTGATGCCGCCCCGTCGCAGTCCGTATCGCATCCTGCTGCCCCTCGCCAACCCGCGCACCGCGGGCGACCTGGTCCGCATCGGTGCCGGAATCCGGGCCGGACGCACCACCGAGATCACCGCGCTCGGGATCGTGGAGGTCCCGGAGGGGGTCTCCCTGTCGCAGGGCGCCATCCAGGCGCGGACCGCGCGGCGGCTCCTCCAGCGGGTCCTCACCTTCGGCGACGAGGAGGGGGTGGAGATCCGGACCATGGTGCGGATCGGGCGACGGGCTGCCGATGGCGTCATCGAGGCGGTCGGCGAGGAGAGCACCGACCTGATCATCTTCGGCTGGGGCGGGCCGGCCGCGCACGGGGCCACTCGTGACACGCCGCGCGACCAGGCCGACGCTCCGGTCTTCACCTCGACGATCGATGCGGTGCTGCGGGAGTCGCCGTGCGATATCGCGGTGGTCAAGCAGCGCGGCCTGGAGCGCGTGCGGTCGATCCTGGTGCCGGTCCGCGGCGGACCGCATGCGGAGCTGGCGATGAGCGTCGCGCGCGACCTGGCGAAGCGGTTCCGCGCCCAGCTGGTGGTCCTGCACGTGGTGCCCGAGAAGATCGGCGATCGGGCCCGCAAGCGGCAACAGGCCGCGCTTGACGCCTTCCTGGAGGAACACGGCAAGGGGCGGCGGCTGACCGGCAAGCTGGTCGAGGCTGCCTCGGTGCGACGGGCCATCATTCGCGAGGCGGCGCAGCACGACCTGGTCGTGATGGGCGCCTCGGCCCAGCCGGCGAACGCCGCCGCCGACGGGCGCTTCCTGTTCGGGATCGTGGCGGAGGCGGTTGCCTCCAGGGCGAAGCCGACGGTGATGGTGGTCAAGACCAAGGCCAGCCCCGACCGCGCCACCTTCGACAAGCTGCGGGCGGCCGAGGGGTCGTTGGCGGCCGCCGACGACTACGTGGAGCGCAGCCACTCGCTGCCGACCATGGTCGATCGCTGGTTCGCCGAGAACACCTTCCACGCCGGCGAGTTCCGCGACGTCGCCAAACTGGTCGAACTCAAGGAGCGCCACGGTCTGACGATCAGCCTGGGACTGCCCGCGCTCAACGAGGAGGAGACGATCGGGCAGGTGATCCGGCGGATCAAGGGCCCGCTGATGGACCGCCTGCCGCTGATCGACCAGCTGGTGGTGATCGACTCCGACTCAACGGATCGGACCGCCGAGATCGCTGCGGAGCTCGGCGTCCCGGTCGTCCGTCACAGTCAGATCCTGCCCGAGGTCGGTTCCTACCGGGGCAAGGGCGAGGCGCTCTGGAAGAGCCTGCACGTGCTCGACGGCGACATCGTTGCCTGGATCGATACCGACATCCGCAACATCCAGCCGCGCTTCGTCTTCGGCCTGCTCGGACCGCTGCTGCGCGAGCCGCGCATCCAGTACGTCAAGGGCTTCTACCAGCGGCCGATCCGGGAGGGTGACAAGCTGGTCGCCGAGGGCGGCGGCCGTGTCACCGAGCTGCTGGCACGCCCGCTCATCAACCTCTTCTTCCCCGAGCTGTCGGGGATGATCCAGCCCCTCTCCGGCGAGTACGCCGGGCGGCGCACGCTCCTGGAGTCGGTCTCGTTCTTCACCGGCTACGCGGTCGAGACCGGGCTCCTGGTGGACATCCTGGACGCAGTGGGGCTGTCGGGTATCGGCCAGGTGGACCTCGAGCGCAGGGTCCACCGCAACCAGCCGCTCGCCAACCTCTCCCAGATGTCCTTCGTGATCCTGCAAGCGGCGATCCGCAAGCTCGAGGAGCGGCACCGCATCGAGCTGCTCACCGAGGTGGGACGCGGCATGAAACTGATCAACCGCGGGCCGGATCAGTTCAACCTGGAGGTGCGCGAGATCGGCGACGAGCTGCGGCCCCCGATCAACACCGTGCCGGCCTACCTCGAGCGCCGCAGGCGGCTGCTCGGCTGATGAGCGGCGGCGTGCTCCGCGTGGTCCTGGCGCCCGATTCCTTCGGCGGCGCCCTCGACTCGGTCGCGGTCACCGAGGCGATGGCGCTCGGCTGGCTGCGCGCCCGCCCCGACGACGTCGTCGTGCGCGCCCCGATGTCCGACGGCGGCGAGGGGACGCTGGCTGCCCTCGAGGCCGCGCTGGGAGCGCGCGCGGAACGACGTTCGATGTCCACCACCGACCCGCTCGGCCGCCCGGTCGTCGCCGACTGGCTCCTGTTCGACGAGGGCCGCGCCGCGTTCATCGAGATGGCGACCGCCTCCGGGCTGGCGCGCCTGGCGCCCGCGGAGCGCAATGCCGCGTCGGTCCGCGTCGCGTCGACCCGCGGTGCGGGTGACCTGGTCCGGGGCGCGCTGGATGCGGCGGTCGAGCAGATCATGCTCGGGCTGGGAGGGTCGGCCACCAACGACGGAGGGGCCGGTCTGCTGTCGGCGCTGGGGGTACGGTTCGAAGATGCCGGTGGAGCGGAGTTGCCGCCCGGGGGCGCCGCGCTCGCGCGCCTGGCGCGGGTGGACGCGACCCGCCTCGACCCGCGCCTCGCCTCGGTGGAGATCGTCATCGCGTCGGACGTCACGAACCCCTTATGTGGACCGGTCGGCGCGTCGGCCACCTACGGGCCGCAGAAGGGGGCCGATGCGGACACGGTCGCGGAGCTGGACGCGGCCCTCGGCGTGTTCGGACGCGCCGTCGCAACGGCGACCGGCCGGGCAGTGGCAGATGCTCCCGGGGCGGGGGCAGCCGGCGGCACGGCGGCCGGCCTGCTCGGCTTCACGAACGCAAAGCTGGAGCCGGGAGTCGATGTCGTGGCGGGGATGATCGGTCTCGCCGAGATGCTCGTCGGGGCCGACCTGGTGATCACCGGCGAGGGGCGCGCCGACGACCAGACGCTTGCCGGCAAGGCCTCGATGGGAGTGGCCACCCTGGCCCGTCACGCCGGCGCATCGGTCGTCCTCCTGTGCGGGGCGCTCGGACATGGCGCCGCCGCCCTCGATGGATCGGGCCTCTTCGACGTGGTGCAACCGATCATCGATCGACCGCTGACCCTCGAGGACGCGATGGCCGACACCGAACGGCTGCTGATCAACGCGGCGGAGCGGCTGGCACGCAGCGTCAGCATCGGGGAGCGGACCTAGCCCGGGTTCGGCCGCTCGCTCCAGGCCTCGTCGATCCGCTCCACCAGCTCATCGAGCGAATCGACCACCAGCGCGGGCACGATCCCCGGCGGCAGCTGCTGGATGAGCCCCCACGGACCGCGGCGGATCCAGACGGCGCGCATCCCCGCCTCGCTGGCGGGGATCACGTCGTTCTCGACTCGGTCGCCCACATAGGCGACCTCGCCGGGTGGCGGCGATCCGAGCAGCTCCAGCGCACGCGCGAAGAAGGCCGGATCTGGCTTGGAGAGCTGCATCTCCGCGCTCATCGCCATCACTTCCGCCTCGACCCCCAGGGCACGCAGTTCGGCCGTCCGCTGGGCGGGCTGATTGGCGATGATCGCCAGGCGGTAGCCGAGATCGCGCAGGGCGGTCATCGAGCGCAGGGCGTCGGGATACAGGTCGGAGGGCTGGAACCCGGCGTAGGCGACTTCCGCTGAGCTCGCCCACTCGCGCCAGGTGGAGACGCCGAAGCGCGCGAACACGTCATGGTGCTGGCCTCCCCCGGCGATCTCCGCACCGAGCGCCGCCATGAAGGTGAGGCGCGGGATGCCGAGCTGATCGGCCCAGGTGGACCAGACCCGGGTCTCGTCGATCAGCGTCTCTCCGACATCGAGGATCACCCAGCGTTGCATCGGTGCGGCTGCTCCTGGCGGTACGGGCTGGTGCGCGGGACGCGACGATCGCAAGGATACCGACGGGCGACCGATATCATCGGTCCATGCAGCCCGAAGACCGATGACCGGCGGCCTCGGCCTGACCTTCCTCGCGGCGCTCGGCGTCGCGCTGCTGCTGGGCGCGGTGGCGCATCGGTTGCGGATGGCGCCGATGATCGGCTACATCGCCGCCGGGCTGGTGGTCGGCCCCTTCTCGCCGGGCTTCGTGGCCAACCGGGACGAGGTGCTGGCGCTGGCCGATATCGGCGTGGCGCTGCTCATGTTCAGCATCGGCGTGCGGTTCTCGCTCGCCAAGCTGCAGTCGGTGGGTCGCCTGGTGCTGATCGGCGCCCCCCTCCAGGTCGCCTTCTCGATTGCGCTCGGCGCAGGCATCGCCTTCGCTATCGGCAGACCGGTGCTCGAGTCGCTCTTCCTGGGGGCGATCGCCAGCGTCTGCTCCTCGGTCGTGCTGGTGAAGGTGGCCGGAGAGACGAGCCTCGAGACGACGGCCCACGGCAAGCTGGCGCTGGCCTGGTCGATCATGCAGGACCTGCTCACCGTCGTCCTGGTGGTGGTCCTGGGCGCACTGGCCGGAGGCGGCGAGGAGCCGGCCCTGGAGGCCGTGCGGGCCACGGTCGTGGCGCTCGCCGTCGTGGCGGCCGTGTTGGTCGTCGGCTCACGCGTCCTCCCGGGCATTCTGTCGCGGATCGCGCAGCTCGGATCGCGCGAGCTGTTCGTGGTGGCCGTGGCGGTGCTGGCCATCGGTACGGCCACGCTCGCGGCCCAATTGGGCGTGTCGGTTGCGCTGGGCGCCTTCGTGGCGGGCATGGCCCTGGCAGAGTCGGACCTGGCGGCCAGCGTGCTCGGGGAGGTGGTCCCGCTGCGCGAGCTGTTCGCCACGATCTTCTTCGTCTCGATCGGCATCCTGCTCGAGCCCGCCGCCGTCATCGCCGGCTGGCCGACGGTGCTCCTGCTGATCGCCCTGATCGTGGCGGGCAAGGGCGTCGCGGTGGCGGCCATCTCGCTGGCGGGGCGCCAGCGTCCGCGGACCGCCCTGCGTGCGGCGGGCCTGGTGGCCCAGGGCGGCGAGTTCAGCTTCGTGCTCGCGACGGTCGGCCTGCAGCTCGGCGCGCTCGGCCAGGACACCTTCAGCCAGGCGATGGGCGCCATCGTGGCCACGGTCGTCATCGCAGCTCCGGTGGCAGGCCTCTCCGCACGGCTCGGCGATCGCCTGGAGCTGCGCTTCCCTGTCCCACCGCTGCCCGGCCCGGCCGAACCTGCGGCCGGGATGCGGCGTCACGTGGTGATCCTCGGCTACGGACATGTCGGCAAGGCCGTGGCGCGCGTCCTCGAGGGGAGGGGCTTTCCGTGGGTGGCGGCCGATGCCGACTACGCCATGGTCCATGCCGCGACCACCGGCGGAGCGCCGCTGGTATACGGGGACGCCGGCACGCCATCGGTCCTCGACGCGCTGCGGGTGGCCGACGCCGGGACGCTGGTGGTCACCGTGCCCGATGCGCTGGCCGCCCGGCAGGCGATCGAGTACGCACTCAGGCACAACCCGAATCTGCACGTCGTGGTGCGGGCACACTCCGCTCAGGACGAGGCGGAGCTGCGGCGCCTCGGTGCAGCGCGGATCGTCACCGCCGAGCGTGAGATCGGGCACGAGCTGGTGCGCCACGCGCTGCGACGCTACGGGGTGAGCGACCAGGAGATCGCCGCGATCCTGCGCCGCGGCGACCAGGGGGTTAGGCCTGCTTGACCCCGGAGACCAGCGCCTGGACCGACTTCTTGGCATCGCCGAAGAGCATGGCGGTCCTGGGGTCGGAGTAGAGTGGGTTGGCGATGCCGGCGAACCCTGCCGCCATCGATCGCTTGAGCACCACCACGTTGTGCGCATGGTCCACGTTGAGGATCGGCATCCCGTAGATCGGTGAGCTCTGGTCGGTCCGCGCGGCGGGGTTGGTGACGTCGTTGGCGCCGATCACCAGGGCGACATCGGCGTTGGCGAAATCGTCGTTGATCTCGTCCATCTCCTTGAGGCGCTCGTACGGGACGTTTGCCTCGGCCAGCAGCACGTTCATGTGCCCGGGCATGCGCCCCGCCACCGGGTGGATGGCGAATTCGACATCCACCCCCCGGGCGACCAGCAGGTCCATCAGCTCGCGGACCGGCCCCTGGGCCTGCGCCACGGCCATCCCATAGCCGGGCACGATGATCACCTTCTTGCCGTACGCCATCAGCACAGCGGCATCGTCGGCGCTGATCTCGCGTACCGTCTGTTCGCCGTCCGCGCCGGCGGCCACCGACCCGCCAGCGGTCCCGAACGCGCCGAACAGGACGTTGAAGAGCGACCGGTTCATGGCCCGGCACATGAGCTGGGTGAGGATTCCACCGGAGGCCCCGACCAGCGTGCCGGCGACCAGCAGCGCGTAGTTGCCCAGCACGAAGCCGGTGGCCGCCACCGCGATGCCGGTGTAGCTGTTGAGCAGGCTGACCACGACCGGCATGTCGGCTCCACCGATCGGCATCACCGCCGCCACGCCCAGCACCAGGGCCAGCGCCACAAAGACGAGGAACGGGGTGACCTCGTTGGTCACCAGGGTGAGCGCGACGCCGAGCGCCAGGATGCCGGCGACCAGCAGCCCGGTGACCACCTTGTCGCCCGGATAGGTGACGGGGCGCCCCGAGACGATCCCCTGCAGCTTGCCGAAGGCGATGATCGAGCCGGTAAAGGAGACCGAGCCGATCACGGCGCCGAGCAGCGTGGCAACCATGAATGGGACAGACAGCAGCTCGCCGTCCGCCCCGGCGAAGTGCAGGAATTCGGCCGCGGCGACCAGTGCCGCCGCACCGCCACCGGCGCCGTTGAAGATGGCGACCATCTGCGGCATGGCGGTCATCGGCACGCGCCGCGCACCGATCACGCCGGCGACGCTGCCGATCGGGATTCCGACGGCCAGGATCCAGACCGTGGAGAAGCCGCCGTCACGCAGCAGGAACTCGGTGATGAAGACCCACAGCACCACGATCGCCATGCCGGTGGCGGCCAGGCGGTTCCCGCGCCGCGCGCTGGTCGGCGAGGCGAGGAACTTCAGGCCGAGGATGAAGGTGACCGATCCGACCAGGTAGACGAGGAAGGTGAGCGCCTCGAGGGTGGTCATGACTCGCCCCCGGGTCGCCGCTTGAACATCTCGAGCATCCGGTCGGTGACCACGAAGCCGCCGACCACGTTGATGGTGCCCAGGATCACGCCCAGCAGCGCCAGCACGATGCGCAGGGGCCCTTCCGCCGAGGCGGCGACCAGCATGGCGCCGACCACGATCACGCCGTGCACCGCGTTGGCGCCCGACATCAACGGCGTGTGCAGCATGGTCGGAACCTTGCTCACCACCTCGTACCCGACGAAGGCGGTCAGCACGAAGACGAAGAGCGCCTGGAGGAGCACCTCGGCCGAGATCGCCTCGGTCATGCGGCACCTCCCTCTGTCGCCGCCGGCGGCGCCGGGGCTTCGAGTCCGAGCGCCCTGGCCACCGGCTCGCTGACTACCTTCCCCTGGTGGGTGATGGTCGCGCCGCGGGTGATCTCGTCGGTCAGGTCGAGGGTCACCCTTCCGTCCTTGATCAGGTGCCTGAGCAGCGTCTGGATGTTCTTGGCGTACATCTGCGTGGCGCTGCCGGGCATCATCGCTGGCAGGTTCGTCAGACCGATGATCCGCACCCCGTGGCTGATCACCTCTTCCCCCGCCACGGTCCCCTCGACGTTGCCTCCCGCCTCGGCGGCCATGTCGACGATGACGCTCCCCGGCTTCATGGAGGCGACCATCGCGTCGGTGATCAGGCGCGGTGCCGGACGCCCGGGGATCAGCGCGGTGGTGATCACGAAATCGGCCTCCTTGACCCGCTCGGCGATCAGCTCGGCCTGGCGGCGCTTGTAGTCGTCGCTCATCTCGCCGGCGTATCCGCCCGCCGTCTCGGCCCCCGCCTTCTCCTCGTTGGTCATCTCGACCTCGATGAAGGTGGCACCCAGGCTCTGCACCTGCTCCTTGACGACCGGGCGCACGTCGGTCGCCTCGACCACCGCGCCGAGCCGGCGGGCGGTGCCGATCGCCATCAGGCCGGCGACGCCGGCGCCCATGATGATGCCGCGCGCCGGACGCACGGTTCCCGCGGCGGTGGTCAGCAGCGGCATGAACTTGGGCAGCCGATCGGCCGCCAGCAGGACCGCCTTGTAGCCGGCCACCGTCGCCTGGCTGGAGAGCGTATCCATGCTCTGGGCGCGGGTGATGCGTGGGATGGCATCCATGCTGATGGCGGTGACGCCGGCATCGGCCAGCCGCCGTGCAAGCTCCGGATTGGAGAGCGTGCCCAGGGTCCCGATCAGGATCGTGCCGCGACGCAGCATCCCGATCTCCTCGTCGGTGGGACGGCCGACGCGCAGCACCAGGTCCGCCTGACCGTAGAGCGCGGCAGCGTCGGCGGCGATGGTCGCACCGGCCTCCGTGAAGGCGGCATCGAGGATGGAGGACCCCTCGCCGGCACCGGCCTGGACGACAATCTCGACCCCATCGGCGATCAGTGCCGCGGCGGCCTGGGGAGTCAGCGCGACCCGCGTCTCACCCGGCGCGGTCTCGCGTGGGACAGCGATCTTCATGCAGTGTTCCTGTGGGCTTACACGGCAGAACCGCCGCAGCGATCGGCGCGAGGCGGTTCGGGGGCAAAGTGTAGCAGAGGGCGCGCTTTGAGCTGGGTTTGCGCGTCGACCGCTGAGCCGCGCCCGGACGGGCGTAGTAGATTGCCCGTGATGGAGGACCAGCAGCCGGCGGCCGTGATCCACACCACCGGCCTGACGAAGCATTACGGCAGCGTGCATGCGCTGGTCGACCTCTCGCTCGACGTCCGCCCCGGCGAGATCTTCGGCTTCCTCGGCCCCAACGGATCGGGCAAGTCGACCATGATCCGCACCCTGCTGGGCTTCCTCCATCCGACCGGCGGCTCCGCCAGGGTGCTGGGGCTCGACATCGTCGACGACTCGGTGGAGATCCGGCGACGGACCGGCTACCTGCCGGGCGGGATCGCGCTGTACGACTCGCTGAGCGGGGCGGCCGCGCTCGACTACCTGAACGACCTGCAGGGGACACCCGCCGTGCGACGCGAGGAGCTCTGCGAGCGGCTGCAGATGCCCCCGTCCGTCCTGCGGCGCAAGGTGCGCGACTATTCGCGCGGGATGCGCCAGAAGATCGGCGTTATCCAGGCGCTGCAGCACGACCCGGAGCTGGCGATCCTCGACGAGCCGACCGAAGGGCTCGACCCGTTGATGCAGCAGGCGTTCTATTCGTTGATGGACGACCTGCGCGACCAGGGTCGGACGACCTTCTTCTCCAGCCACGTCCTGCCCGAGGTTGAGCGCATCTGCGACCGCGTGGCGATCATCCGCTCGGGCCACCTGATGGCACTCCACAACGTGGACGACCTGCTTGCCCGGCGCAAGCGCAAGGTGAGCCTGCGCTGGCGCGGCATCGCGCCCGAACTGTCGAGCATTCCCGGCCTCGCCGACGTCGAGACCGACGGCGACCGGATGACTGCGACGCTGCTGGGGGATGTATCGGGCTTCGTGCGCGCCATCGCCTCTCCGTCGCTCGTCGATCTGACCATCGAGCCGGCCCGCCTCGAGGAGGCGTTCCTCGAGTACTACGCCGGTGATGACGCCAGCGAGGAGGTGCGCGGATGAACCTCCGCCTTCTCGTTCAGACCCTCCGCTGGAACCGAGCCCGGCTGCTCCCCGTCATGGTCGTCTCGTTCGGCTGGGGCATGCTCATGCCGGTCATCTACGTGGCCTTCGGCGACGCCTTCAAGGGCCTCGTCGACTCGGGCGTCATCCCCGCCGAGCTGATGAACTTCGGCTCGGGCAGCCTCTTCACGCTGCCCGGCGCGCTCACCCTGGGCCTCCAGCATCCGATGACGATCGCGTTCGTGGGCGTCTTCGCGGTGGGATCCACGGTGGCGGCCATCGCGGGCGAGCGCGAGCGCGGGACGCTGGAGGTGCTGCTGGCGCGGCCGCTCTCGCGCCGCACGATCTACCTGACGGTTGCCGCGGCGGCGGTGATCCTCATCTCGCTGGTCATCATCGCGCTCCTTGCCGGGCAGGTGACCGGGGTCGCCGTCCAGGGGCTCAGCGACGAGCTCGACCTGGTCCAGGTACCGCTCGTCTTCCTGAACGGCCTCCTCATGTGGGGGGCATTCGCCGCCTTCGGGCTGGCCGCATCGGTGACCTTCGACCGCCATTCGCCGGCGCTGGGTGTGACGATGGCCTACCTGCTGGTCAACTACTTCCTGGAGATCCTGGGCTCCCTGTGGCGCGACGTCGACTGGACACAGCAGTACTCGCTCTTCCACCACTTCCAGCCCGGGAACATCCTCACCGGGACGGTGGACCCGTTCGACTTCGGGCTGCTGGCTGCGGCGATCGTGGTGCCGGTGGCGTACGCACTGATCGTCTTCCCGCGAAGGGACCTGGCCGCCCCGAGCTAACTCCGGGCGCCGCTCAGCGCCACCTCGGCCGCCTGCTCCACGTCCATCCGGCTCCCCTCGGCATACGCTGCCGCCAGGGCGGGATCCTTCAGCAGTTCGACGGTGTCGAAGCCAAGCAGACTGCGGTTGATGGCGGCAAGACCGCCACCGGCTCGACGCTCGATCGCCTCGGCGAAGCCGGCCAGGATCATCGCCCGGCGAGGATCCTTGAGGTGCCAGTACAGGGACGCCCAGACGTCGAACATGAGCCCATAGGCGGAGACGTCGTTCGCCGCGCGGAAGATATCCAGCCCCTCGGCCATTGCAGCCTGGGCGCGCGCCGGATCGGTCGTCATCGTCCCGAGGGCCACCGAGTAGAGCGCCCAGCCCACCATGTACTGCTCCCCGAGGCGGCGGAAGATGGCAAGCGCCTCGTCGGTGGCTTCCATCATCCCCTCGGTCTCGCCGAAGAAGTAGATGGTGTTGGCCAGCGCCCACTGCGAGCGGGCCACCAGCCCGTCGTCGCCGAGCCGCCGGGCAATCTGCAGGACCTCCTCGGCCGCACCCCTGGCTCCCGCCTGGTCCTCCCGGGTCAGGGCAAAGGCGAACGACAGATTGTAGAGCGCGTTGGCGATGCGTCGGTCATCGCCACTGGCGCGCGCCAGCTCGAGCCCTTCCTGGTACCAGCGTCGCGCCGCCTCCAGGTCGGCCTGCCAGTAGGCGATCCCACCGGCCGCCTCGAGCGCCGCCGCGCGCGCGTCAGGGTGCTGAGCGGCGCTCGGCAGATCGAGTACCTGGTTGGCCCACTCGCGTGCCTCCGGCAGGTAACCGCGCATCTGCCAGAAGCGCCAACAGGCCACCAGTAGGGGCATCGCCGTCGCGGCGCGGTCGCGCGCCAGCGCCCAGGACATCGCCGCCCTGATGTTGTCGTGCTCCGCCTCGAATCGGTCGAGCCAAGTGGCCTGATCGGACCCGAAGACCTCGGCCCCGGCCCGCTCGGCAAAGCCGAGCACGCAGGCTGCATGACGTTCGCGGAGCGCTTCCTCCTCGCCGCGGGCCACCAGCTGCTCGAGGGCGAATTCGCGGATCGTCTCGAGCATGCGGAAGCGAGGCTCGCCATCAGCCTGCGTCTCCTGGCGGATCAGGCTCTTGTCGACCAGCGAGCCGATCGCGTCGAGCGCGTCGCCGGGCTCGCCCGCATCAAACAGGACCATCTGCGCGGCGTCCAGCGTGGCACCGCCGGCGAACACCGAAATCCTGGCAAAGACGCGCCGGTCGACCTCGTCGAGCAGATCGTGGCTCCACGCGATCGCGCCGCGCAGCGTCTGCTGGCGCTCCGGCAGGTCGCGGGCACCGCTCGACAGCAGACCCATCCGATCCCCGAGTCGATCCATGATCGCCTGCGGGCTGAGCAGGCGAATTCGGGCCGCGGCCAGCTCGATGGCCAGCGGCAGCCCATCCAGCCGGGCACAGATCTCGGCCACCGCCGGCGCGTTGCCACTGTTCACCGTGAAGTCCGGCCGAACGGCCATGGCGCGCTCGATGAACAGCGCGACCGACTCGAACTGGCTCAGGCCGGCAAGGCTGGGCAGGTGCTTGGGGTCCGGTACGCCGAGCGGGGGGACCGGGTACTCGCGCTCGCCGTAGACCCGCAGGGGGCTGCGGCTGGTGATCAGGACCGATATCTTCGGAGCGCGCGCCAGCAGCTCGTTCACCTGGGCCGCGGCGTCGATCACCTGCTCGAAGTTGTCGAGCACCAGCAGCACGCACTTCTCGCCGATCTGCTCGACCAGCCGATCGAGCGGGCGGGAACCCGGATCCACCACCCCCACCGCCTGCGCGATGGTGGGGATCACCAACTCGGGCATCGCGATCTGACCGAGCGGAACGTAGTAGACCCCGTCCGGGAAGCGATCGGTTGAGTCTGCGGCGATCTGCAGGGAGAGACGGGTCTTGCCGGTGCCACCCGGGCCGGTGAGGGTGAGGAGACGACCCTCGGTCAGCAGCCGCTGCGCTTCGGCCAGCTCCCGTTGCCGGCCCAGGAACGAGGTGAGCTGGGTGGGCAGATTGTTGGGGATGGCGTT
>Ga0209521_10000635_pt1 | contig 27559 bp, 23 predicted proteins | sample Rifsed19ft4_FD_184016 | JGI IMG/M metagenome (GOLD analysis project Ga0209521, IMG submission 184016) | Soil microbial communities from Rifle, Colorado, USA - sediment 19ft 4 (version 2) | ecosystem: Environmental > Terrestrial > Deep subsurface > Rock core/Sediment | place: Rifle, Colorado...
CACTCGGCGTTCATCCATGGATTGATGGTATAGCTGGATGATCTTCCCATCCAAAATGGGGTCGATGACCGGCTCGAACACCGTCATTCCATCAAAATTGATGGTGAACCAGCCTAAGGCGCCGGGTTCCAGCAGCCGTCCCAAGTCCAGTAGCAGAACTGCCGGATCGACCAGATCCAGAAAGGCGTTGGCGATGACCAGGTCAAAATCTACGGCGGTGGGCGACGCCATAAATTTTTGGACTTCGAGCGGGCTGAATGCTGCCCGAATTTTTGTACCGGAGCCAGAAAGTTCGAATTCGCCGGTGACTTGCGTGCAGGTAAGGTTGTGCTCAGATGCCCAGCGCGGCAAATCATTCCGGGCTGCCTCAACGCTGGCATGATCTGAGTCGATGCCGAGGTAGGTGCCTTGCTGTAAACCGCCCCATTCGACCAACCGGTGCAACATGGTGCCGATCCCGGCGCCAATTTCCACTACATGAATGGGTCGGCTGGACTGCCAAAAGGATAGTTGACTCATAAGTTGTTGCCAAACCACGCGGTTGAGGGCACGGTCATCCACCTTGCGTTTGGCCTGCAAGTAACGCTGAAAAGAAATTTCCATGATAGGTTCCCAGGTCAAATTTGATCGATTAGAAATTGGCGAATTGTATCCGCGGTTTCAGCCCAGGTGGGGAGGTCGGCATAACGAATTCGGGCTGCCTGACTCAATGTGTTTAGCATTTCCGGATTATGCAAAGCTTTTTCAAGGACACCTGCCAGCCCGCCCACGTCACCAGGTTTCACCAGCCAGCCGTTTTCACCATTCCGGATGATCTCAACCGCCCCGCCAGCATTACTGGCGACTGGCACCACGCCCCAACGCATGGCTTCCAGATAGACGATGCCAAACCCTTCAAAAGTAGACGGAACTACCAGCAAATGGCTGGATTGGTACAGCTGCACCAGGGCAGAATCTTTCAGAGCGCCAAGAAATTCGACCTTGCCAAAAAGCCCATACTGTGAAGCCAATTCCCGGCACCTGTGGGTGTAACCTGGATCGAGATCCGTCCGCCCCACAACGCGTAAACGCCATGTGCCATTCGGGATATTCCTTAAAGCTGCGAATAAGGTGTGCAAACCCTTGCGCATGATCAGGTTGCCAACGAAGATGATTTCCAGCCTCGTATCATTATTGACTATCTTAATTTCTTGCCTATGCGCATGGTTTTCGTCTGCGATGCGGGGTCCATCCAAAGCATCTCCCCCAGGCGTGGCGACCACAAATGGACGGTTAGACTGCGCCAGAGCCGCCACTGCCCGCCGAGTGGATTGGCTATTGAAAACAAAGCCATCCAGAGATTTCAGATATCGGCGCTCGACAGCCCGATAAAACGGCCTGAGGTAGCCCGGGTGATTTTCGCTGCTGCGCAGGTGATGGACGATGCCAATCAGCGGGTAATTCACTCTAGGGCGCAGCCAACCGTTTAGCCAGAACAGCGAGGGGTGATTCAATTCATCCTGCAATAAGGCATCGACTTTCAGGCTGATCAACTTCTGCTGAATATTCCGCGCTGCATTTTGAGCGAAGGCTCCGGCATAACTGGTTACGGGCAGCGAAACGATCTCGACCGAATCACCCTGGCTGCGCAGATACTCGACCAGTTTACGGTCGTACAAATAGCCGCCAGAGAGCGTATCCAGGCTGCCGTAAATGACCAACCCGACCCGCATTAACGCTCCAGTTCGTAACTGGCCCAGGCGGATTCATTTTCCCACAGGCGCACCATCACCTGGGCGACGTTGGCTGCCTCGATCGTGCCGGACAATGATTCACACAACCAGCGGGCAAAGAACTCCAGCGATGGATTTACACCCTGGAATGGTGCAAGATCATTCAGAATTTTCCCTTCGACCAGAGCGATTTGCTGCCCCAGGGCTTGGTTAATGGCAACGATATCCACCAGGTACTGGTGTTGATCCAAATCGTAGCCGCTCAATTCAAGTTCGAGGCGGTAGAGATGCCCATGCAACCTGTTTTCGGCACCCCAGTCTCCCCCGATCAAATAGTGCTGCGCCGTGAAAGCTTTTTGGACACAAACGCGGTACATACGCACCTCCTGGCGGCTTGAATACTATAATCATAGCATGCCAGACAATCCCTTGCAGCCCGATCCCTATCCGGAGAGCGAGAAAGAACTGATTCGGATCAATATCGATGACATGCTGGTCTCATTGGGCTGGCAAAATTCGAATATCCTGCGCTGGTTGGCAGCGCCCCTTTTCCATTATCCAGCCCGCCAGTTTGCCCGTCAGGTGCTGGATTACGACCGCGGCGTGCGAGACCTGGGACTGGCGGGCGGCGCCCGACGTCTGCTAACCACGTATGTCAATGAGTTCATCGTGCATGGCGCGGAAAATCTGCCTGCCAGTGGCCCAACATTGATTCTTTCCAATCATCCGGGCATGGTCGACACGGTGGCATTGTTTGCTGCCCTGCCGCGACCCGATCTACGAGTGTTGGCGGCGGTCCGCCCTTTCCTGGCAGCTTTGCCCGCCACCCGTCCTTATCTGTTTTTCGTCCCGGAAAATGATGGGCGGTCCGAGGTCATCCGCCAGACAGCGCGCTATCTGAGAGATGGTGGAGCGGTGCTCACCTTCCCTGGCGGTCAAATTGACCCCGACCCGCGCTGCATGCCGGGCGCCTCCGCAGCACTGGATAAATGGTCGCCGAGTACCGGCCTTTTTGTTCGCATGATGCCGCAGGTACAGGTCTTGCCGGTAATCGTCTCCGGTGTGATTGCGCCGCAGTCGCTGCAGCATCCGTTCACCCGCCTGCGCCGTCACCCGAGAGACCGGGAGCGGCTGGCAGCCACCCTGCAAATTTTAGCCCGTGTTTTCCTGCCGCGTATTTGGCCGGTTAAGGTGCATGTTGATATCCTGCCGCCGATACCCGGCAGCGAGTTAATGGCAAACCCCGATCCGCAGGCCATTACAAGCGCTGCCATCGAACGCATTCGGCCGGCGTATCAGAAGCCTGAGTTTGTCCAGGCCTAATAGGTCAGGACGATCTGAAATGTCTCCTGTGGATTGAGTACCAGCTGCTGGTAAGCCTGATCAGCTTCCTGCAGGGAATAGCGGTGAGTGATCCACTTACCGGGATGAACTTTTTTAAGCGCATGGAGCGCCAGTTCCATGCGCCGCTGTTTGGTCCAACGCCCGCTGATTTCCGGCGCCAGGCTGCTCACCTGGCTGCTGATCAACTGGATGCGGTTGCGGTGGAAGGCGCCGCCAAGATCGAGCACGGATTTCTTGCGCCCGTACCAGGAGCCAATCACCACCCGCCCATGATACCCGGCGGCATTAATGGCCAAATTGAGCGCATCCGGTGATCCGCTGATCTCATAGACCAGGTCAGCCCCACGTTTGGCAAAGCCTCTCTCAGCTAGAGCAGACTGAAGATCGGTAGTGACTGCCAGATCCTCGGCATTCAGCACCTGCACATCCCCCATCTCTGCCGCGATTTTCCAGCGCAGCGGGTAACGGTCGAGGGCGAACAGGTGCGACAACGGAAAGCGCACCAGCTGCGCCAGCGTCAACATGCCGACCACGCCCAGACCCAGAACCACCACCGATTCCCCCATTAACGGCGCGCCGTCATGAATAAAATTGACCGCGGTTTCCATGTTCGCCAGAAAAGCGGCATCATCATCCGAAAGGCTTTCCGGCAGAATGATTAGACTGTCAATGGGCGCGATGAAGTGGCTTTCGTGTGGGTTGAAGGCAAATACCCGGCTGCCCAGCCATTCGCTGCTGACTCCGGCGCCGAGGGCTGTCACGCGCCCAACGCAGGCGTAGCCGTACTTGAATGGGTAGCGGAAACTGCCGCGCAGCGAACCGATGGTGGAATCAATTTCCATATTTTCCGGCGCCAGACCCTGAAACACCACGGATTCGGTGCCAGGGCTGATAGCACTCAGAATGGTTTGCACCAGCACCTCGCGCACGCCAGGCGGCGCCAGCTTTTCAGATTGAACGGTCACCTGACCCGGCGCCGTAAAATATAAAGACTGTCCGATGATCACAGCGTCACCCTGCCGGAAACGATGACATCCGAGCCGAAGACCAGGTAGGATGGCTCATTAATTCGCGGCAGTATTTTATTCATACCCGCTTGATTGTTGACTGCTGCCAACCCGCCCAACCAGCGCGGTGAAATGGTAATCACCGCATAATCCACCATTCCCGATGAGAGAAATGCTTGAATGACCTGGGAGCCGCCTTCAACCATGACACGTTTTATACCCTCGGCATGCAAACAGCGCAATGCCTGAACCAAATCCAGGCGATCATTCACGCCGAGCCGAACTGGCAGTATACGCGCGCCAGCCTGACTCAACCTCTGTACCTGGGAAGCTTCCGCCTCCTCTGCACAGATTATCCAGGGACGCTGGATTTCTCGCTTCATGAGACGTGCGGTCAGAGGGGTACGCAGCGAGCTATCCAGAATCACAGGCTGGGGGTTGCTGCCGGACTCCAAGCGGACGGTCAATTGCGGATCATCGGCCAACACTGTGCCGATGCCGACTAAAATGGCATCGTGAACCGCCCGCAGGCGGTGGGTCAGGCGCATGGATTCGGGTGAGCTCAATTCCAGGGGCTTGCCGGTATCCAGCGCAATGCAGCCGTCCAGCGACTGGGCATAGGACAATGTCACCCAGGGCCGATCCTGATCCGGTGCAGACTGCTGAGCGATCCAATCCGCCGGATCGAACATCAACCGATCAGCGGTGACCATTGCCATGCGAATGATCGTTTAATTCAGGCATAAACAGTCCAACATCCAGCAGATGGTTCATGCGGCGGGCTTTGGTCAGCAGGTAAGCGGCATTTTCCTCGGTGACCGTCGCCACCAGCGGCACGCGTTCAGTGATTTTTACCCCAAGACCTTCCAGGCTGGCAATTTTATCGGGGTTATTGGTCAGGAGCCGAACAGAACGCACACCCAAATCTTGTAGAATGGCAGCTGCCATGCTGTATTCGCGCTCATCCTCGTGATGACCAAGCACAAGGTTGGCTTCTACTGTGTCCAAACCGCTGTCCTGCAAGTTGTAGGCGCGCAGTTTTTCCATCAGTCCGATACCGCGGCCTTCCTGGCGCAGGTAGACAACGACGCCGCGGCCCTGGTGGGCAATATACTCCTGTGACAACTGCAATTGCTCGCCGCAGTCGCAGCGCAGGGAGCCTAGCACATCGCCGGTAAAACATTCCGAGTGGATTCGCACCGGTACATCGTCACGATCCTTGATGTCGCCGCGAACCAGTGCCAGATGCTCTTTTTCGTCGCGATTATTGGCATATAGGCATAGCTGAAATTCGCCAACCTCAGTTGGAATGCGCGTTTGCACAATTCGTTGAATTTTCAATGTCTCGACCATGGTTTTTCCTTATTACTCAGGTTGGGGCCTTTCATCCTGAAAAGATGGCTTTCAGGGACTCTGGAAGAACAGCAAAACAATCAATAGCACCTCTACGCCGGCGGTGAAAAAGCCCAAGGGCGTGCGCTCACCCATCACCAGCCATAAAATCAATGTCAAGGCCGCATACCCCATCAACGCAAATCGAATCAGCCGCTTGCGGTCGCGTAAAAATGGTATGGGTAGATCCAAAAAATAAGCAGCGGTTAGACCAAGGTAGCCCAAGCCGTTCAGAATGAAGACAACGTCGGGGAACAACAACTGCAGATGAATGCCAGCAGCTATCAATGCCAGCAGTATGATGACAACCTGCAGCAAACCTATGCGGGGACGGGTCGACTCCATTTCAATCCTCCTTATTTCTCCTGGACCGGTACCGCACGGGGTTGTGCAGACCGTTTATTTAATGCGGTTCCGGCGATCGCCAGACCCACCAAGCCGAAGAGAACATCCCGGGCACGCATGAGCAAGCTGACGCTCAAACCAATGCCTGCCAACGCGCCAAAGGATGTAAATACCATCACCTGACTCGCTTCCAGCGCGCCCAGGCCTCCGGGAAGAGGCGTAAGAAAGGCCAACTGTGAAGCCAGAAATGCGGTAAATATCTGGGTTGAGTTGAAAATACCGCCCAGGAAGCGGATCATCAGTGCGTATTCGGCAAACATCAACAGCCAACCGACGGCTGAGATGAGAGCTGCTGAAAAGATGACTTTCGGATTAGTCTTGAGCAGCCGGGAAATGTGCTCCTCGGACTGAGCAGTCAGGGAAACCACTTTTCTCAGCCAGGGCCAGGGCAGACGTGCCAGAAAACGGCTAACCGGGAAAAATCCATTCCGCAGGGCCAGCAAATGCAGCAGCGGCAAGGCTAACAACACTCCGGCAACGATCCACCAACCCCTTGCGGAAATCTCTCCGCTCATACCGCGGCTGAATAACAGAAGAGAGCCAAAAACAAGAAAGGTGAAATTGGTCAGCAGTTCAAAGACTTTATCGAGAAATACACTCGAAACCGCAACCGGAAATTTGACTGTGTCACTCTGCGAAACCAGCATGACTTGCAGGGGTTCGCCGCCAACCTGCGGACCGGCTGTAAAGTAAGACATGCCAAAACCCGCGAGGTGATAGCCGATCGCACGGATAAATGGCAAATTCCCGCCCATCGCCTTGAGGATAAACCACCAGCGTAGGCTGAAAATAGCGATCACGGCCAAGTTGATCACCAGCAGCACCGCGATTTGCCAGCCGCGCAGGTTGGCAATGGTCGCGGCGATTTGCGGAAATGGAACCTCTCGCAGCGCCCACCATAAGGCTGGAATTGCCAGCAGCCAAAAGAGCCAGACAAGCTTGAAACCGGAGGGTTTACGCACAGCTATCGCGTTCTCCTGGTCTGCTGCGGGTTCATCCGATGGTAACGCTGTAAAATCCATAGTTTATTGTACCAATTAGATTATCTTTGTCATAGTTTTAATAGATTTACGCTTTCGCGCCGTTGATGGATGCATGCAATAAAAAACAGGCCTTTCCCGGTCGGGAAAAGCCTGTTGCGAACTGTTTGGATGTTTAGTGGGCGACTTGCAGCCCGACCGTCAGCTGTTCACCGTCAAATTCAGCCTGGGTGACGGCTGCGCCATCCGGCGGCGCGGCGTTGACCAGTTCGACGGTCAGTGTCTCGCTCATGATGTAGTCTTTGAAATCCGCCACTGCCGCGGTCAGCCCGGTGGAGGCTTCAAAATAGAGTTTTATGCGGTCCGAGATCTCCAGATCAGCGGTTTTACGCAAGTCCTGCACGCGGCGCACAAATTCCCGCGCCAACCCTTCCCGTACCAGTGCCGGCGTCAGTTCGGTGACCAGAGCTGCCAGGTAAGCACCCTCGGCTGCGACCGCGTAACCCTCGCGCGCCTGCACCCGAACTTCAACTTCTTCGGGCAGGATCGTATAAACCTCGCCGTCAACCGCGATATCAACCGATTGGCCGTCCAGCAGGCGTTTGGCAGCCGGTTCCGCATCGGTCTCCAGCAGCGCCTTGCGCAGCGCAGGAAAGCGGCTGCCGTATTTCTGTCCCAGCTGTTTGGGCAGCGGATTCAAGCCGTAGGCGACCGCCTCGCCGGCAGTATCCAGCGCCCGCACATGTTTGACATTAAGTTCATCCTTGAGCAAATCATCATAAGTCTGAACCACATGGGCTCCCTCTGCATTGCCGACATAGAAGGCGGCTTCTGCCAGCGGCTGGCGCACTTTACGATTAGCCTTGCTCCCTGCGGCATGCCCGAGAGACGCCAGCTTCATCACCAGCGCCATATCTTTGTTCAGCGTGTCATTCACCATAGCCGGGTCAAAAGCCGGCCATTTGGCCAGATGCACCGATTCCATCGCGGTATCATCCAGCTGTACCACCAGGTTCTGGTAGAGCTCTTCCGCCAGGAATGGCATGCTGGGTGCCAATAGTTTGCTGACGGTCACCAGCGCTTCGTAAAGGGTGGCATAGGCAGCCTGTTTGTCGCCATCCGATTCAGATTTCCAGAAACGGCGGCGCGAGCGGCGCAGGTACCAGTTGGAGAGCTGGTCAACAAAAACCTCGATTGGACGGGTGGCGCCCAAAACATCGTAATTTTCCATGGCAGTGGTGACATCGCGCACCAGGGCATGCAGTGTCGAGCGCAACCACTGATCCAGGTCGCTGTACTCAGGCTGCTGACCCTGCCCGGGCTGCCAGCCGTCCAGGTTGGCATAGGTGACGAAGAACGAGTAGGTATTCCATAACGTCAGGGTGAAATTGCGCAGCACCTCACCTACCAGGTCTTTAGAAAAGCGGCGCTCTTGCCCCGGAGGGCCGGCAGTGTATAAATACCAGCGCATGGCATCTGCGCCGCTGGCGTTTAATACTTCCCAGGGATCGGCCACATTGCCGCGAGATTTCGACATTTTTTGGCCGTTGCCATCCAGTATCAAACCCAGGCAGATTACGTTTTTATAACTGACCTGGTCATTGAGCAGGGTGCTGATGGCATGCAGCGAGTAGAACCATCCGCGTGTTTGGTCAACCGCTTCGCAAATGTAATCCGCCGGGTATTGCTGCTTGAATTCCTCGACATGTTCAAAGGGGTAATGCCACTGGGCATACGGCATCGAGCCGGAATCGAACCAGACGTCGATTAACTCGGGAACGCGTTTCATCTTCCCGCCGCATTCCTGGCAAGTCAGCGTGACTTCGTCAACATACGGGCGGTGCAAATCCAGTTGGCTCAGATCACGCCCCGCCAGCGCGGCTAATTCGGCCACTGAACCAACGGCATGCTGGTGATGACATTCACCGCATTCCCAAACCGGCAGCGGTGTACCCCAGTAGCGTTCGCGTCCCAGTGCCCAATCGACATTGTTGGCAAGCCAGTTGCCAAAACGGCCAGCCTTGATGTGACCCGGGTACCAGTTGATGGTGTTGTTAAGCTCCACCATGCGGTCTTTAAACTGGCTGGTGCGGATGTACCAGGTTGGGCGGGCATAATACAACAACGGGGTGCTGCAGCGCCAGCAGAAGGGGTAGGTGTGGGTATATTTTTCGCTGCGCAGGAGCAGACCGCGGGCATGCAGCTCATCGATGATGCGCGGATCGGCTGCCTTGACAAAAATTCCAGCCCAAGGCCGTACCGCCGGAATAAAAGTGCCATCGTCCGCGACTGTCATCAGCAGCGGCAGGTCGTGTTCCAGCCCGACCGCCATATCTTCGGCGCCAAAAGCCGGAGCGATGTGCACAAAGCCAGTGCCATCCTCGGTGGTGACATAATCTGCCAGCACCACATAGTAGGCTGGTTTTTGCACCGGTAAAAAGGTATAGAGTGGCTGGTAGCGCTTGCCTTTAAGCGCCTTGCCTTTCATGCGGTTGACCACGGTAACCGGTTCATCGTGGAAGACCTTGGTCAGCAGCGCTTCCGCCAGGATCAGCTTTTCAGTGCCGCCCTCAGCCAGTGCGTGTTCAACGACCACATAATCCACGTCCGGATGGGCAGCCACCGCCACGTTTCCGGGCAGCGTCCAGGGCGTGGTCGTCCAAACCAGCAGCGAGGTGCCAGGCTCATCCACCAGCGGCAGGCGCACAAATACCGACGGATCATCGGTTTCTTCATAACCCTGAGCCACTTCATGATCGGAAAGCGGCGTGCCGCAGCGCGGGCAATAGGGCACAACCTTGAAGCCTTGATACAGCAGGTCCTTCTCCCAAAAGTTCTTCAGGATCGACCAGACCGATTCGATATACTCATTTTTATAGGTGATGTAGGCTGTTTCAAGATCGACCCAGTAGCCGATGCGGTCGGTCAGCCGCTCCCACTCCTGAATATAGGTGAAAGCCGACTCGCGGCATAAGGCATTGAACTTGTCGATACCGTAGGCGTCAATGTCCTGTTTGGTCTTGAATCCTAGCTTTTTCTCGACCTCAATCTCCACCGGCAGTCCATGCGTATCCCAACCCCCGCGGCGCGAGACATGGAATCCCTGCATGGTTTTATAGCGCGGAAAAATGTCCTTGAATACCCGCGCCAGTACATGATGAACGCCCGGTTTGCCGTTGGCGGTCGGCGGTCCTTCGTAAAAGACGAATTCCGGTCCGCCTTCACGCTGCTGCATAGTCTTATGGAAGATGCCGTGAGATTTCCAGAATCGCTGCACGGCTTCTTCGGTCAGGGTGACGTTGAATTTGGGTGAGACAGGTCGAAACATTCTTGCTCCTCGAAGTAGGATGGAAAGATCCGTATTAATATCAAGACCCCTCAGCCCACCAGGGGCGAGAGGGGTTCTCGCGGTACCACCCTGTTTCCTGCGAGTCAGCAGGCACTCTATCAGATACGACCATAAAATGGTTAGATCTGAGTACTGGATAACGGCAGGCAAGGCCGGCTCCCCTACTGGCGATTAATTCGCGTTCAGTTCGCAGCTCCGGAATGATTTTCGGTTCACGGTTCTGCCCCGGCTCGCACCAACCCCGGGTTCGCTGTCAGATTAACCAGAACGTACTCTTTTCCATCTTCGCTTTTTAAAGATATGTCGATATTACCATTAACGAGCGTAAAAGGCAACGAGGCAAGCGGTCTGGGACGAAAAAATGGTGGTTAGTAACCGCCGCTACCGAATGACTTCGTAAAATAACGGCAGTCGCGGGCAGGGTTGATCAGACCAGGTGTGGGCTGCCAGCAAGCGTGTTTTAGCCAGCGCCAATTTCTCTTTGCTGTTGGCGTGGATGGTGAACAACGGATCGCCAATACCAACCCGGTCGCCCACTTTGCGGTGAATCACAAACCCGACGCCCATGTCGATCGCGTCGCCTTTGCGGGCACGCCCGGCGCCCAGGTCAACCGAAGCCTCGCCGATTTCGCGGGCATTGATGCCCTGCAGCCAGCCTGCCTGCGGCGCAGCGACGACTTCCACCAATTTGGCTGCCGGCAGTAATTTGGGGTCATCCACCTGACGCACATCCCCTCCCTGTACTTCAATTAACCGGCGAAATTTCTGCCAGGCTCGCCCATCCTTCAAGGCCGATTCAGCCAGGTAGCGGGCTTCGTCGAGCGAAGCAGCTTTGCCGCCTAAATGCAGCATCTGGCTGGCAACCTCCAGCGCGTGCTCGTGGAAATCTCGCGGACCGTGCAGGTGCAGCGTATCGATGGCTTCTTTAACTTCCAGTGCATTGCCAACAGCGTTCCCCAGCGGCTGATTCATGTCGGACAGCAGGCAAACAGCTTTGCGTCCACTCAGCCGGGCGATGGCGACCATCAGGTGAGCCAGCTCGCGGCCTTCTTCCAATGTCTCCATAAAAGCGCCCAACCCGATCTTGACATCCAAAACGATCGCCTGGGCGCCGCCAGCGATTTTTTTACTCATGATGGATGATGCGATCAAAGGCATAGCCGGCACGGTGCCGGTCACGTCGCGCAGGGCATACAATTTACCGTCTGCCGGCGCCAGGTCGGCAGTCTGACCGGTCAGCACCAGACCTTCCGTGCGCAGCTGGTTGATAAACTCGTCGGTGCTCAGGTTGGTGCGATAGCCGCTGATCGATTCCAACTTGTCCAGCGTACCGCCGCTAAAACCCAGTCCGCGGCCCGACATCTTGCCAACCGGCAAGCCGCAGGACGCTACGATCGGTTCGACAACCAGCGTGGTCTTATCCCCCACCCCGCCAGTTGAATGTTTATCTACTGCCAGCGGCACAACTCCTTCCAGGTCGATCACCTCGCCGGAATGCGCCATAGCCAGGGTCAGATCGGTGGTTTCCTGTTGATTCATGCCGTTGAGCGTGACCGCCATGGCAAACGCCGCCGCCTGGTAATCGGGGATTTCTCCCTGGGTGTAGCCTTGCACAAAAAACTCGATTTCATCGCGGGAGAGGACTTTGTTGTCCCGTTTGTTGATGATGATGTCCACTGCTTTCATGGTGTCTGCCTCCGGATGAAGCCTGCGGTGAAAAAATAAAGGCATTGCGCGGGGTCTGCCCGGGCAATGCCTTTATCGGTTTACGATTTACAGCACTTGTTTCTTTGGAACGATGGTTACTTTGCGATTGGGTTCCTCGCCGATGCTCTCGGTGGTCACATCGGGGTGTTCGCGCAGCTCCAGGTGGATGATGCGGCGTTCATTTGCCGGCATGGGTTCGAGTGCCATGCGCCTTCCGGTGTGGATGACCTGCTCGGCCATGCGGCGGGCCAACACACGCAGCTGACGTTCGCGGCGGGCGCGGTAGCCCTGTACATCGATCAACAGCGGCACCCATTGCCCGGCTTCTTTCGACACGATCAGGCTGCTGATGTATTGCAGCGCATTCAAGGTTTCAGAGCGGCGGCCGATCAGAATGGACAGATCGTCGCCCTGCACCTCGACCAGAATCAACCGCTGATCGTTTTCGTCAACTGGCGGCACGATTTGTGCTTTGACGCGGGCGCGCACTTTCATTTTCTCAAGTAGTTCGCCAACCACCTGCTCGGCGATCGCAAGCGCGGGTGCCAGGGCTGCATCTTCTTCAGTTGCAGCGGCATCTTTTTTGACCGGCGCTTCTTCGGTTTTTACCGCGGGCTTTGGCCGGGCCGGAGCTTTACGGGCAGCGGGTTTGGCTGCCGAATCCATAGCGGAAGAAAGATCTTTGATTTTCAGGCGGATTCGTGCCAGCCGGGTGCCCAAACCAAGAAAGCCTTTGTTTCCCTGGTCTAACACTTCAACCTCGACCGCGCTTTCCGGTAAACCCAGTTGACTTAATCCTTTTGCAACGGCTTCTTCAACCGATGGAGCGATGATTTCCAATGTTGTCGTTTCTTGACTCATCTCAGCCTCAATGATTGCTTCTATCTGCATCCCAAGAGTGAGGGGCTATAACAGCCTTCACCGGTTTATTTTTTTCCCCTTGACGACTATTTCGTCTTTTTTCTTGAGGAACGGAAATACATTAGCCCAGTTAACTTTACCGAGCATGGCATATTGGGCGATACCAACCAGGTTGGAAGCCACAAAGTACAGCGCCAGCCCGGAGGCCAGGGTATATGCCAGATATCCCATGAAAATCGGCATGTAGAGGTTCATCATGCCGCTCATGGCTGCAGTCTGGTCTTTGGGGTTGGCAGCCGGCGGTTGAATCAGCTTGCCCTGGATGTAGGTGGTCAGCACAACGATGACAACCATCACCGGGATGCCAAATTCGAGTCCAGGGATGAAAAGGCGTTCCGGCTGTGAAAGGTCCATCCACAGGAAGCGGTTGTTGAGCGGGATTAGCGTCTCGACTTTCAACAAACCCGGATAGATATGTCGTACCAGGTTTAGCAAGTCGATCGGAGTGGTCGCCATGGCGTAGATGACCGCCTGGTAGAGACCGAAGATGATCGGCAGTTGAATCAGAGTTGGCAAACAGGAAGCGAACGGGTTGATGCCCAGCTCTTTGTACAGAGCCATCTGTTCCTGAGCCAGTTTTTCTTTGTCGCCCTTGTATTTCTCCTGAGCCTTGATCCACTTTTCATTCTTCTGCAGATCCTGCATGCCCTGAGCGCCTTTGATTTGTTTGACCATCAAAGGGTGAGTGACAAGGCGGATCAGCAGCGTGAACAGGATAATGGCGATGCCGAAGTTCTGCCCGATCAGGTTATAGATGAACAACAGCACGTTGATAAACGGCGTGATAATTAACGAATCCCAGATATTCATGGATCGCTCCTACTTCGGCGGTATAAAGGACCAGATATTCTGGCCCGAATTGGTCTTGAGCACCAGTGGGCTTTCTCCCAGTGCTACACCGACCAGTAATTTGTCATCGAACTGGACCGGACCGTTGTACAACTTACCCGTTACGGTTTCAGTCCATATGCGTTCGCCTGTAAAGCTCAACGCCGCCAGGGTACCGTTTTCTGTGGCAAAAACGACAGAATCTTCGGTAACAGTCGGTTTGCCGGTTACTGGATCCGTCAGCGTCTGCGCCCAGATATCCTCACCGTTCAGGCGGTTGATGCCATAGGCTTTACCGCCCAGATCGCCAAAGAACAGGGTATCTTCATGCAAGGCGGGCTGGCTCCACAGGCTCTCTTCGAACTTGCGCTGCCAGAGGATTTCGCCATTATCGGTGTTAAGGGCAATCAATTCCCGTGCCATGGTAGCCACATACAACATGCCGTCATCGCTCAAGGTAGGCGAGTAGATGACTGCGCCGCCCAGGTTTTTGGACCATTTCACTGATCCGGTGGCCGTATCCAACGCATAAATGCTGTGATCCATTGAAGCCTGGTAAATGGTGTCGCCATTGCCAACTGGCCGCGACCACAATGCCTTTTCTGCGGCGAATTTCCACAACAGATTTCCGCTCAGGTCTAGCGCGTATAAATTACCGTCGCCGTTGGGAGCGTAGATACTGCTGTCGATGACCAATGGGCTGGCGATCCAGGGACCGTTAGCTACGAAGGTCCAATTTTCGCTGCCGGTAGCCGGATTCAAGCTGTGCAGTATTTTTTGATAATCTCCAACAATCAGTTGGTTGTCAACCAGAACTGGCGCCGCGAAGTACATGGTGCGGGAAGGTTTTTCAGGAAAACGCCAGACCTGGCTGCCGTCGGTTGCGCGAATGGCATAAACATGAGCCATATTGGCAACATAAAAAGTGTCGCCGTTGGTTGTGATGCCCGGCCAGCTGCTCCCGGAAAGCCCAGACGAACAAGCTGTAAGTAGAACTGCTGCCAGGATCACGGTAGAGATGAGAGTGATTTTTCTTTTATTCATTCCGTGTGGTCGATGTGAGAGAGATAAAATCCCGAAACCCGATCGAAAGCAGTGATCAGGGTACCGGGTCATAACCACCTGGATTCCAGGGGTTGCAGCGCAAGACGCGCCAGGTCGCCATTGCTCCACCACGCCAGGCGCCGTATTTGTAAATCGCCTGATAGCCGTAGTGGGAACAGGAAGGGTAGAAACGGCAAGTATTGGAAGGCAAGGAAGGGGACACCGTTTTCTGATAAAGGCGGATTAACCCGAGGAGAACCCAGCGGAGAGCCGTTTGAAAATTAAACGGCAAATCCCGCAATCGCGGTTCATTGGGATAATCGTGCTCGATCATTCAATTCGGCGCTTTCTCGCTGGAGCAAGCCTGCCCGGAGCAACACAGCCCGCACTCCAGCCAAAATTTGATCAAACTTTGCTTCCGAAATAGGTGCACGCGCTAAAAATATCAGATCCCAGCCCGGTTGCAAGGATGGCAAAAGCTGGTCGATGGCTGCTCGTAATTGTCGTTTTGCCCGGTTGCGAAGAACTGCTGATCCAACTGCTCTGCCGGCTGAAACACCAATCCGCAGATTTTCGGCCGGATTGGGCAAGGTCACCAATACCATCAACGGGTGCGGAAATGATTTCCCATTTCGCCGCACCCGGGTAAAGTCGGTGGATAGCCTTAGCCGAAACGCGCGTTTCACCCATGTACCTGTCCGTATTGTTGTCCCTTCCGATTAATGGATGGACCAAGACAGGTTGACCGCCTACCAGCGTACTGATTTCTTGACGTGGTTGTTCTTGGAAACGGTCAGGTGGACGCGGCCACGCAGGCGGCGGCGTTTCAGAACTTCGCGACCATCGGCGGTAGCCATGCGGGCGCGGAAGCCATGGACTCGAACACGGCGGCGGATTTTGGGTTGATAAGTCCGTTTGGTACTCATTAAACAATCCTTTCAAAGGAGGTTATGGCACCGCTGTGTTCTGCGCAAATCGCCAAACATGGATGAAACCACGTTGTTTAGCCATTTCCGCAACCCACAGGTGCATGCCAATAGGCAGGTGGATATTATACCTCAGGCCGGCCTATTGGTCAAAGGAAAATATTTGATTCTACCGGCCGTTGTTCTTGCGCGTACCAGTGAAGAATTTTGCCAGTTGGCGTGCGCCTTCCGGGTTGGTAACAGCTAAAACTTCATCGCCAGCTTCGAAGGCGGTGGCACCTCGCGGCACAACAACCTCGCCTTTACGAATGATGGCAGCGATCACACATTGTTCGGGCAACTGAATGTCTTTAATCTGCTGGCCGATAGCCGGGGCATCGTCTGGAATCTTTTCTTCAACCAACGAATAGTTGCCGCGGCGCAGCTTGAGCAGCGTCATCATGTCGCCCATCGACATCTCTTCCTCGATGACCGAAGCCATGATTGAGGCCTGGTTGACCGCCACGTCGACATGGAAGGTAGAGTCGAATAGCCAGGCATTCCGCGGGTTATTAATGCGGGCAATGGTGCGCGGTATCTTGAAGTCCTTACGGGCCAGGTAGCAAATAATCAGATTGGCTTCATCATCCGTCGTACAGGCTGCCAGGACATCAGCGCTGGAGGCGCCGGCTGCCTCTAAAACTGATGGATCGATCGGGTTGCCTTCGTAAATGACCTCGGTGGGCAGTTCGCGGTGGATGTGCTCTAAAATCGAGCGCCGATTTTCGATCAAACGCACCTGATGGTTTTCATTTAGTAACGTACGTGTCAGATGAGCGCCAGTACGTCCGCCGCCAGTGATGATGACAAACATATCAGGCCTCCTCTTTACCTTCCAGGCGTGTGCGAAGGTTATTGACACCTTCGAACGTCGCGCTGAAATGAATAACATCTTCTGCCTCTAAAACCATCTCAGGATCCGGCAACACCGCTCGTCCGGTACGGGTCAGGGCAATGGGAATGCACACCTCATCCTTCAACAGCTCCTTCAATTTCTTGCCGGTAAAGGATTGGGGTATCTTAAATTCATAGACTTCCACTTCACCATTACCCGCTGAGAAGACTGAGTAGAAGCTGGCATCATACAGCAGTTCTTCCAGGCGTTGGGCACCCCAGGAGGTGGAACTGATTACCTGCAATCCCATTCCTTCGTAGATGGAACGGAGTGTGGGGTCGTAATTGCGGACAACCACCTGCGGTACGTGATACCTTTCATGTGCTACTCGCGCTACAACCGCGTTAATCGCATCCGAATCGGTCACCGCTGCCAGGCCGTCGGCCCCTTCGATGCCAGCACGGATGAGCACATCCTGCTGCAGTCCGTTGCCCTCATGGATACGCCCGATAAAGTCTGGCGGAAGTTTGTTGAAGGCAGTTTCACTGGTGTCGATCACCGCCACGTTATTACCGGATTTGGAGAGGCGATATGCCAGATCAGCGCCCAGCCTGCCGCACCCTACCACAAGAATTTTCATTGTCGATCCTTTTATGAACGGTAGGCCCTAGTCCACTTGATAGGGGACATTGGTGATGATAATGTCCTTGCGGAAATGCAGCGCCTCGCGCAAGGTTGTAGCGGTTTTGGTGTGCAGCATATTTGACCACCAGTGACGCGGCACGAACTCCGGCACAACGATGGTGATCACTTCTTTCGGCTGCTTCAAATTGTCGATTTCATCCACGTACTCCAGCAGCGGTTCGATGAAGGTACGGAAGGGTGATTCCAGGATCACCAGACGGTGACCGTCGCCCCAGGTTTCCCACTTTTGCTGGATTCGGGCAGTTTCTTCGGCGTCAATCGACACATGCACCGCAGTGATGTCGTCGCTGAGCGTGCGCGCATACCGCAGGGCTGCCAGGGTGCCGCGATGGACACCGCCAATCGGCAGGATCACACGCTGACGCTGAACGTGCGGCGGTGTGCCAATATTTTCCAGGCTCAAATCGCCAGCCAAATTTTTATAATGGCGGTGGATGTTGGAGAAAAGGATAACCATGAGCGGGATGATGATAATTACCAGCCAGGCGCCCTGGGCAAACTTGGTGATGGCAAAAACAAACATGACCAACCCTGTCAAAACGGCGCCAATGGCGTTAATCACCATTTTGGTCTGCCAACCTTTTTCGTAAACCAGGGTTGAACCGCGTTCTTTGACTTCCTGGCCTTGCTCAATTTTTCCGATCTTCCGCCAACGCAGCGCCATGCCAAATTGCGAGAGCGTAAAGGAAAGGAATACGCCGATCGCGTACAACGGTATCAGGCGCGTGACACTGGCATTAAAAGCCAAAATCAGCCCTGCTGCCACGATGGCTAGCAGCACAATTCCATTCGAGTAAACCAACCGGCTGCCGCGGTACGCCAGTTGCCTTGGGAGAAAACCGTCCATGGCGACGATGGCGCTCAGGCGCGGGAAACCGGCAAACGAGGTGTTGGCAGCCAAAATCAAAATGATCATGATGGAAACCACAGTTGCCAGGTAAATGATTCCGCGGTTGCCGTAGGCAGTGCGGACAATTTGAGAGATCACCGTTTCCTGCTCGGATGGCACTGCCTGCACATGCGAGGTCAAGAAGGAAATACCCAGGGTCATGGCCGCCAATATAACCGCCATGATGATCAACGTTATGCCTGCATTCTTGGAACGCGGTTCCTTGAACGCGGGAACTCCGTTGGATATCGCTTCAACCCCGGTTAAAGCGGAAGTACCGGAAGAAAATGCCCTCAATAATAAAAAGATCAACAAGCCGCTGGTAGCGTGAACAGTCTCCAGCTCCGGTGGATCGATCACAAGACCGAGTGTCCCGTTAAAATATTTGTATAATCCGATGCCAATGGCGGCTAACAAGGCAACGATGAAAAAGTAGGTCGGAACCGCGATGGCTTTACCTGATTCCTTTACCCCGCGCAGGTTGAGCACCATAATAAATACCACCATGCCAATCGCCAGCCAGACGCGGTAATCAAATAATCCCGGAATCGCAGATACCAGGTTGGCGATGCCGGACGAAATCGAGACTGCAACCGTCAAAATGTAATCGGTTAATAAGGCGGCAGCGGCAATTTTTGCCGGCATTTCCCCCAGATTGTCGCGCGAGACGATATACGAGCCGCCACCGCCGGGATAAGCGTGGATCGTCTGCTCGTATGAGATTACAACGATAGCCAATAAGACGATGATCGCCAGTGAAAGGGGAAATACGTACTGATAGGCTCCAGAACCCAGAGCAGCTAAAATCATCAGCATTTCCTGGGTGCCGTAGGCTGAGGAAGATAAGGCATCCGAGGCGAAAACCGCCAGGCCGATCGGAATACCGATGGTCTGGTGCGGGGCATCAGCGGTGGGTAAGGGCCTTCCGATTAACCAGGATCGCCAGGATGATTTCGGTTTGAACTGGGTATCGCGCCTGAGGACCGTAGTGCCGCTTTTATCTTCAATATTCATTGTTTAATGGCCGTTTCTGACATGACCTAAAGTGGACAACAAAGGGAGCGATTATAATGACAAATAAGGCTGCCGTCAATTATAATATTAAGTCTATGCTGGGTTCGCTTGTCACTGCCATGCTTTCCAACCTTGGTTATGGCTGCGGTTTGGAACCAAAATTGGGGTAATCTCGCTTCCATCCGAATCCAGAAATGACTGCGCTCGAGTAATTTACCATGTCGGTTATTCGTTTTGCAAATGCCGGATTTGCCGACCGGTTATTATCGATTATACAAAGCGCGATAATCCATTAAAAACGTAAAGCTGCCGCCGCTTTCCGTTAACCAGCTTCATCGCGAAATGCTGTGAAACCTTTATGGCGAATCAACCAGGAAAACCCAACCTTGCTACCAGCCTGAAAAAATACTGGCTGTATGTACTGGGGATCCTGCTTGGATTGGCATTGCCCATTGCCGCCACCCTGGTTGCGATGTCAACCACGAATGTTCCACGTTCGCTGGGAGGATTTATCCTGGCCCAGGCGCAGAATCCGCTGTTATGGGTGATCGACCTGGCGGCGGTTGTGTTTTTGGTTTTCATCGTTGCCGGGATTCTGCGGGAGATCTCCCACTTGCAGCATGCCAACTCGCTGCAAGAACAGTTGGCGCAGCGCATTACCGAGTTGTATAACCTGCAAGAGATCTCACAGAAGGAAATTCGTGTACGGCATCGAGCCGAAGCCAACATTACACGCGCTAAAAAGGAATGGGAAGCCACCTTTGACGCAATATCCGATTTGATTATCCTGATCGATTCCCAGGGAAAAATCGTCCGCTGCAACCAGGCGACCATCCAGAAGCTGGATACGACCTTCGACGAGGTGATCGGAAAATCGATTGATAAAATTTTCCCGGGGGTTGCCGAGCCTATCCAAAAACGGGTTATCTCAAAAACCCAGTTGATCCCCATGCCGTCGCAGTTTGGCTGGTTCGAGGTGGGCGGATTTCCTTTCCAGCTTCCCGGCGGTCAACAGGGTGCGATTTATATTTTCCATGACATTGCCCAACGTAAGCGTGACGAGGCTGAAATTCAACGCCAGAAACAATATTTTGAAGCGATCTATCAATACAGCCCGGTCGCCATCGTTACGCTGGACTTGAACGGCGGCATCGTCACGCTTAACCCGGCCTTTGAGCGATTATTCGGCTACTCGCCAGTGGAAGCCGCTGGTCGCAAACTGGAGGATCTGATTACCCCGCCAGACTATCAGGATGCCGCCCAGGATTACACCCGACGCATCCGCCGGCAAGCGGTTCGGCGCGGCGTGAGCCAACGGGTAACCCGCAACGGTGAAACAATCGAAGTTGAAGTCTTCAATGTGCCGGTAATTGTCAATAACGAACAGCTCGGCTCTTTAATTCTCTTTCACAATATCACCGAGTTGGTTCTGGCCCGTCGCAAGGCGGAAGAAGCCGATCTGGCCAAAAGCGAGTACCTTGCCAACATTTCGCACGAGATTCGTACCCCGCTTAATGGGCTGATTGGCATGTTGAACCTGACGTTGGACACCGACCTGTCTGCCGCTCAGAACGAGTATCTGAAAACTGCCTCCGATCAGGCCGAAGCCTTGCTGACCCTCCTCAATGACGTGCTTGACCTGTCAAAAATCGAAGCGCGGCATATGCAGCTGGAAGAAACCAACTTTGACCTGCGCACCGTAATGGAAAATGTTTCGCTTACCATGGGGCAGCGTGCCAGTGATAAAGGCTTGGAACTTGTTTGCATCGTCCCGCCAGTGGTGCCGACGGCACTGCGCGGCGACCCCAACCGCTTGAGGCAGGTATTGACCAATCTGGTTTCGAACGCCATCAAGTTCACCGAGCGCGGTGAGATTGTGCTTGGCGTCCACCAGGAATCCGTCAGCGGAGCGCAGGTAACCCTTGGTTTTTCCGTACAAGATACTGGAATTGGCATTCCAGCCGACCGGCAGGCAGCCATTTTTGATCGTTTCGCCCAGGCATCAGACTCCACGTCGCGGAAGTATGGCGGCACCGGGCTTGGTCTATCCATATCGGCTCAATTGGTCGAACTGATGGGCGGAAAAATCACGCTGTCCAGTGAAGCTAACGTCGGCAGTGAATTTTCTTTCAATGCCGTTTTCGACATCATCGGCGAGAATGAGCCGGTGCCCGAAGATTTAGTGCGACGCGCCAAAGGGCTGAGGATTCTGATCGCGGATGCCAATGCCAACAGCCGCTCCAATTTCACCCTTCTAACCGAGGGATTGGGATGCAAGGTCACCGGCGCAGGGACCGCAGCTGTGCTAATGTCGCGTCTGGAGAAAGCCGAGAGCAGCGGCAAGAGCTATCAGCTGCTCATTCTGGATAACAGGTTTTCAGGTAAAGACGGATTTGAGCTGGTGGAGAAATTACGCTCAGATGTCCGCTTTACACACTTGAAGATCATATTAATGACCCGTTTTGGGGACACCATTTCCGAGGCCAGGTTCAAAGAATTGGATCTGAGCGGCGTGGTGCTCAAACCGGTACGCTGGCAGCCGCTGCAGCTGGTTCTGCTGGATCTGCTGACACCGCCCAAGAAGAAAACCGGTCAACTCCCGCCATTACCGGTGGACAGCCGCGCCAGCCAGGCGATGCAAACAGCCAACCCCCAGCAGGTGCTGCTGGTCGAGGATAACCCGGTCAACCGCAAGGTCGTGATCAACTTGCTGGAAAAATTCGGACACACTGTCACAGCCGTTGAAAATGGACGCCAGGCTCTGGATGCGCTGCACACGCAAGGCTATAACATCATTTTAATGGATGTTCAGATGCCGGAAATGGATGGCAACGAGGCAACTGAACGTATCCGCGCGGTTGAAAGCGGCTATCATCACACGCCGATCATTGCCATGACGGCACAAACGTTTACCAGTGAAATTCAGCGGCTTTTTGCCAGCGGGATGGATGCTTATCTGTCCAAACCAATGCGCCCGCAGGAATTATTCGACGCCATCGAGCAGTGGTCGTTGCCATTCCCAGCCAAACGACCGTGGGTTGACCGGTCACACAAACGTAAAACAAGTGCATTCATTTCCGATATTGCCCCTGAGAAAACCGGAAGCGGAGAGATTAGCGACCTGGAATTCGCGGAATTTTCCACCGAATTTGACCAGTTGATCCTTTCCTCCTCTGAACCAACTCCGAATGATGAATCGGTGGACCCAGAGGAGCAGGATGAATTCCTGGCGCGCGCGATTAAAGGAAAGCACACCGTTTTAGGCGATCCGCTCTACGTACAGAATATTCTGCCCCGTTTTGGCAATGATTTTTCTTTTTTCCTGGTGACATTTGAGGAATTCGTGCAGCAATGCCGCGCACACCTGGTAGATATTCGAAACGCGATTAACAATAACGATGCTCCAGGACTGAAATTACTGGCACACAATCTTAAAGGCGTCGCGGCCAATTTTGAGGCGGTCAAACTGACGACGCTGGCGCATGAGCTTGATGTGATGGCTGCAAAAGACGACCTTTCCAACGCATCAGCTTTAGCCGATGCGATTGGAGAAGTTATTCCGGAACTCGTACAGAATTTGAAAGAAATTCGTGCCCAACATTAACTCCGCACACGATTGAGGATCTCATGGCGAACATTTTACTGATTGACGACGAAGTCATATTCCACCGGTTGATCGAGCATACTCTGGAACCTCTTGGACATACGGTTAAAAGTGAACTGACCGGCATTTCGGGGCTGGCAGCAGCCGCACGGATGCACCCGGATGTCGTCATAACCGATCTCAACCTGCCAGATATTTCCGGCTACGAGGTGACACGCAGGTTGCGCCGCGATCCGGCTTTTGCGCAAACCCCCATATTGGTGCTCACCAGCCAATCCGGATTGCAAGACAAACTGGCTTCTTTTGAATCCGGCGCTGACGACCACATCACCAAACCATTCGAACCGGTTGAGTTGGTGGCACGAATGACAGTGCTTTTGCGGCGGGTTGAGATGTTCCGCCAGGCGCTGCCGGCAGCAGCGGCAGCCGTTCCGCTGCGCACCGCCCGCCTGATCGCGGTTCACACCCTGCGCGGCGGCGTGGGAAGCTCGATGCTGGCGGTCAATCTAGCGCTGGGATTGTATGGATTGTGGAATGCACCTACCGCGTTGCTCGATCTTGTGCTGACCGCCGGTCAGGTGGCGCTGCTGCTGAATATGCCGCTCAAACGAACCTGGGCTGACCTGGCGGATTACAAGCCGCAGGAGATGGATTTCGACATACTTCAATCCGTGATTGCCCATCACAGCTCCGGATTGGATTTCATCGCTGCACCGACTTATCCGACCGATGCCGAGATGCTCACCACCGAATCGTTTACAAATGCACTGCGCCTGCTGCGGCCAGAATATGACTATCTGGTGGCAGATCTGCCGCACGATTTTTCTGAAGCCTCGTTATTGACGCTGGATGCCGCTGACACAATTCTCTTGATTATCGCGCCAGAATTATCTTCCATCCGCGCAGCTGCAGCGGCACTGGACACCTACAACCGCCTGGGATACGCGCCAGACAAAGTACGTCTGGTACTCAACAACGTCTTCCCGCGCGGCGGTTTGCCGCGCGAACGCATCGAGCAGGCGTTGAACAAACCGGTCACGATTACCCTGCCCTACACGCCAGATGTGCCGATCCAGGCTATCAACCTTGGCCGGCCAATTATTCAGGAAGAACCCGGCGAACCGCTAGCGATATTAATGGAAGATTTCGCCTTCTACCTGAGCCACGATCAACACAAAAAGACCCGTCCGGAAAAGCCAACCCAGGCCTGGAAACGCGTGTATGACCGTTTTGTGCAGGCGCGCAACCGGCGGCAGAAGACGAAATAAGCCGGTGCGGCTGGCGAGCTCAACTGTCGATAAGCCGTCCGGTTAAACCTTGTTCCGTCAGATGCTCTAGATGCACCTGGCTGACCTTATTCCATAACCGCTGCGGCGAGTGGGTCTCGATGCGCAGGTAGTTATCAGTCAAACCGTGCAGATGCCAGCCGGCAGGTCCGTAGACATCGGTCGCCTCCCACAGCACTGCAACCTGGCTGCCAAGAAAAGGCTCTCGAAAACTCCGCGACGAATTGGTCAGCACCTGTCGGAGTTGTTGGCTTCTGTGATGGATGATCGAGGCTGGAACCGGATTGGGAAGTTTCATGGCAGGTGTTCCGGGTCGCGCTGAATAGCTGAATACATGTCCGCCGGCAAATTGCATTTCTTCAACGAATGCCAGACTCTGGCTAAATTCATGGTCATCCTCGCCGGGGAATCCGACGATCATGTCGGTGGTGACCGCCATCCCGGGGGCTGCATGTCGGGCAAACCCTATCAACTGTCGAAAGCCGTCGGGTGTGGTGTGACGCGCCATACGGTGCAGGGTTTGCTCACAGCCGGATTGCAGCGGCAGATGCAGGTGGCGGCATAAGCGTGGGTTTTCCCATAAGGAGAAAAATTCTTCGTTCAGATCCCAGGGCTCGAGCGAGGATAAACGCAGACGTTCAACGTCGGTGTGCTGCAAGATAGCCCGGATCAGGTCACGCAGATGCATGGGCGAAGAAAATTCGTAGCCCCAGGAACCCAGATGCACGCCGGAAAGCACCACTTCACGGGTGCCGCCGGCAACTGCGTGTTGAATGTCGCTGAGAATGGTACCTATCGATTCACTTCGCCCGGCACCGCGGGCAATTCGGGTGATGCAGAAGGTGCAAAGGTTGTCGCAGCCATCCTGGGTTTTAATGAAGGCACGGGTGCGCAAATGCGCGCCCGGCAGCGGTTCGCGGGCTACCGGTTCAAGATCGAAAACTTCTGGCGGTGCACCCAAGACCTGAGCAACCAGGCTACCTTTGTCGAGGTTGGCAATTACCTGCCGCACATTCTGCATTTCGGCAGCCCGTTGCGGCTCGAGCGTGGACCAACAGCCGGTTACCACAATTTCCGCGGCGCCAACTCGGGCAGCATGCCGGATTTTCTGACGCGAATCGGAAGCAGCCGCACCGGTGACAGCGCAGGTATTAACCACGACCAGTTCAGCCTCGCCGGCTGAATTTACGATGGTGTGTCCGGCAGCTCTAAATTGGATTGCAAATCGTTCAATTTCGCTTTGGTTTAACCGGCAGCCAATTGAATCGAGAAATATTTTCATACCTCTAAGGTTTTAGCACAAAAAAGTTGTCAAACAAAATATCCACACCCGGTTGACTGTACGAACCAGCGATCAAGCCAACATCGCCTGTTGAAAAATCCGCATCTTCGGCTTCCAGAAATTTCTCCTGGTTCACATACAGGGTCAAGCGGGTACCAACGCAGTCCGCGCGGATTTGATTGGTAGCCTGCCCCTGCTGGATCATAGAACCAAATTCCAGGCCATCCGGGCTGTTCAAAGTCTGGTAAAAACCGTCTTTGACTTTGATGATACCGCCATATCCGTCGCTGCTGACCAGAAAAGCGTAGTAATTATACTCGTCCTGGAAGCGGCACAAAATGCCAAAATCATTATCAGTAGGTCCCTCGATCAATGTGGCATCCACTGCCAGAGTGGTGTCAGTGAAGCGCTGACCGGGCAGTGACCAATAATCATAGTTGGCTTCGTTAATTTGGAAGCGCAGTCCATCCGAGTCATAGGAAATGGCGGCACTTTCAGAAGACCACAGCTTCCAACCCGACTCGGGGTTGCTGAAGTTATCAAAATACACCACACTGCCCGGGTCAATTTCATCCAGTGCGGAATCAGTGATCCGATCGGCCAGATTACACCCACCCAAGGACAAAGCCATAATAACCAGGACGAGCACCTGTATGGTTTTTCGATTCATTCCGCAACTCCTTCGGGTGTTCTTGGGTGATGTGACCGGCATCATTTCAATTTGCCGGCTGCCTGTGCGATGTGAAGGATGGTGCGGTTGGTTTCGAAGCGCTATTGACCGGGAAAATGTTTGTCCAGCAGGCGCTGTGCCTGAAGCGCAACCACGGGATCATTCGATTGGGCTGCAGCGGCATTCAGGAGCGGGGATGCCAGTGAAAAGCGGTTTCCAGCCAGATAAACCTGAGCCAGGTGCAGTTGAGCTGCCTCGAAATCACCATCCTCTGCCAGAGCTTGTTGCAAGAACTGTTCCGCCTTTTCCAGGTCGCCATTGGTCAAATAAACCCACCCGGCAGCGTCAAGAACCAACAGGTCTTTCGGTGACAAATCTAGCGCCCGCTCAATTGCTGGTTGTGAATAGGAAGTGAAGTCAAAACCGGTGGTGGCTGAAAACAGCGCCAGAGCGCGCCACAGCTGTGCATTCTCCGGCTCAATTTCGGTTGCCCGCTGGTAGGCAGACATGGCAGCTACCAGATCGCCTGACTGGGCCAGGGTGGAGCCAATTTCAACCTGCCAACGGCCTTCCGCGGGATGGTTGGCGGCCAATTTATGCAGATAGCTCAATGCCACCCGAGGCTTATTCTGGCGGTTCCAATACAAACTCAAGGCGGAGAGGACAATATCGGATTCAGGCGCCAGACTTTTAGCGCGCAGCAGATCAGTCCACCCATCTTTGTCCAGGTGTTGACGTGACTCGCCCAGGAAAGCCCAGGCTTCAGCGTAGTCCGGTGCAGTTTTCACCGCAGCGGCAAAGGCGAGTTCAGCCACATCCCATTGGCCTAAGTCTGCCAGCCGTTGACCGATGAGCATTTGACGGTAGGCCGGGTCTGGTTGTAGTGCGGCTTGCCCTAATACCTCCAGCAGACGCCGCGCATTTTCTGCCTCAATTCCCTCGCCATTGCCGGCAATCGCCAGCGGTCGGGCAGCCTCCGACAGGCTCTGTGGGGAAAGCAGCAGCCCGGTCAGCCAGGCAGCCGGCACCGATTTGGGTTCGAGTTCATGCCAGCGTCTGGCAATATCCAGCGTCCCGGCCAAATCACCGGCATCTCTTAGTCGCTGTGCCGCGGCCGATAAAAGTTGCGCATCGACCTCAGACAATTCAGCCAACTTCGCCCAGGAGACTGCTGCTGATGCAGCATTGCCTTCCTGCTGAAAACTATCCCCCAGGTTGAGCATTCCGATTGAAGAAATCGTGCCGGATTTGATCGCCTGGTTGTATGCCTGGATTGCCGAGGCGTAATTACCGGCTGAAAACTCGAGTTCGCCAACCCGGTCCCATAAATCCACCCGTTCGGGCTGATAGATAATCACCTGACGGTAATGTTCGGCTGCCAAAGGCAGCGCTCCGACTGTCTGAGCCAATACCGCCTTCTGCCAGGCCAGGGTGAGTTGCAGTGGACGCGGCGCGATGGGTAACAGCCCAAGCATCAGTACCGGGACGACTACCAGAATCGGTAAGACCAACCGTTCAAGCGATTTCATCAGGCCAATTATACGTCCACCGGCGAGGTCACCAGGCCAGCACCATTCCGCCGGCTTTATGGATGGTAAAACCGCCGTTCGCTGCTATTTC
>Ga0209521_10000638_pt1 | contig 27464 bp, 21 predicted proteins | sample Rifsed19ft4_FD_184016 | JGI IMG/M metagenome (GOLD analysis project Ga0209521, IMG submission 184016) | Soil microbial communities from Rifle, Colorado, USA - sediment 19ft 4 (version 2) | ecosystem: Environmental > Terrestrial > Deep subsurface > Rock core/Sediment | place: Rifle, Colorado...
GTGAAAAACCGATGAACCTGACCATTTTCAACTCGGTGCTCAAGTCCACCTGGTTCCCGCCGCTGCACCCCTGGCTTTCCGGCTATTACCTCAATTATTACTATTTCGGCTACGTTCTGGCTGCCGTTCCGACCAAGCTGCTGGGGATCATTCCGGCATTTGCGTACAACCTGATCCTGCCGACCTGGTTTGCCATGACAGGCGTGGGGATTTTCAGCGCAGCCGCCAACCTGGGGCTCAAATTGCGCGGCAAAGCGGATGCCAACGGGAAAGTGTGGTCCGCGCGAACGGTGTGGACAGCTGGCCTGAGCGCGGTTGTTCTGATGCTGGTGCTGGGCAACCTGTTCCAGGTGGGGCGGCTGTGGGAACGCCTGCCGGAAGTCGCCGGGGTGGAGATCGCAGATTCACTGACCGGCTTCACCCGGCTGACAGCGGTGATCAGCGGCGCCGGGCGGGTGATCAGCGGCGAGGTGGAGATGCCGGGGTCGAAAGCCAGCTGGTATTTCGACGCCTCGCGGCCGATTTTGAACGGCGTCAACGAGGGCAAAGAGACACCGATCGCCGAATTCCCGCTGTTCACCTACCTGTACGGCGACATGCACCCGCACCTGCTGGTGATGCCGCTGCTGTTCGCGGCGCTGATGTGGCTGATGACATTGTTCTTCGCACGCGAGCCGCTGAGGCTCAATCTCGGACAGATATTGTTCTGGGCAGCGGGCGGCTTGATTCTGGGCGCATTCCGGGCAGCCAACACCTGGGATTACCTGACCCTGCTCGGGCTGGCGGTGGTCACCGCCGGGTGGACCAGCTGGCAGGTTCATCAAAAGCTGGCGAAACCCTTCTTTGTCGACATCCTGATCAAGCTGGCGCTGGTGATCGGGTTAAGCGTTGGCCTATATTACCCATTCAGCCAGTGGTTTACCACCGGCTATAACTCGGTGAACCTCTGGACCGGCACGCGCACGCCGCTGGGGGATTACCTGACCGTGCACGGGGTGTTCCTGTTTGTGCTAATTTCATTCCTGGTCATGGAATCGGATACCTGGCTGAAGGAACAACTGAAACAATGGAAGGCCAACCGCTACGACATCAATCTGCCCGTCGGTAAGGGCTGGATCCCGGTGATTATTGGAGCTGCGGTCAGCGCAGGTTTGTTGTGGGTCTTTATTCGGTACATACCGGCAGCTCTGGCAGCCGTGCCGCTGCTGGTCTGGATCGGGTTGCTTGTTTTCAAGCGGAATCAGGTGCCAGCCCGGCAGTTTGTGCTTGCGTTGTTCGCGGTCGGTCTGGCGCTCACACTGTTGGTGGAAGTGGTGGCGCTCAAGGGCGACAGCGCCCGCATGAACGTGGTCTTCAAATTCTATATGCAGGTGTGGGCAATCTTCAGCCTGGCAGCCGGGGCGGCGCTGGCGATGCTGCTGCGCCAGTGGCGCAGCTGGATTCCGGAGTGGCGCTGGCCGTGGGCGGTCGGTTTGACGCTGCTGGTGCTCGGTGCATTGACCTACCCGCTCAGCGCGATCCCGGCGCGGGTAAGCGACCGCTGGCCAGAGATCGAAAACCCGCCGGTTACGTTGAACGGCATGGATTATATGCTGGGCGAGGCGGCGAATGTCAACGCAGATTATGATCCGGCGCTGGGGGCGGTATATGATGACGGCGGCTCAAAATTGCACCTTGGCTACGATTATGCCGGCATCCGCTTCCTGCAGGAAAATGCGGTCGGAACGCCAACCATTGTAGAGGGGATCCGCGGCGAGTACCGGTTAACCGGACGCTACGCGATCAACACCGGGCTGCCGGCAGTAGCCAGCTGGAGCTGGCATGTGCGGCAGCATAACTCGTTGATGGACGGCGCGATTGTCGACCGGCGCATCGCGGAAGTGAAGGAATTTTACGACACGGCTGACCTTGAGGCCGCGCTGGCATTCCTGCGGCGGTACGAGGTCACCTATGTGATTGTGGGCGACCTGGAACGCGCCTTCTATGCGCCGGAAGGCCTGCCTAAATTTCAAACACTGGTCGATCAAGGCCAGCTCAGCGAAGTATTCAGCCGGGAGGGGGCTGAGGGGGCCGTGAAAATCTATCAAGTCGTCTCATTGGAATGAAGCCAGCCAAAACCGCGCGGCATTCTCGCATCTTCGATTATTTCCTGCTGATCGCAGCCTTGCTGCTGGGGGTCGTGGGTGCCTGGTTGCTGCGCCAACCCGAGGCAGCTGCCAGCAGCAACCTGGGATTGTGGGCGATTTTTGGTGCGGTCTGCCTGTTGGGCGGGTATGCCCTGCGGCGCATGGACGCCTGGCTGCCGGAGGCTTCCGCGCTGCCAGTGCTGGCACCGGTCGGCGCAGCGATCTGGCGAAAACGCGGCTGGCTGTGCCTGATTGCCGCGGGGAGTCTGATGACCGGGGTGGTAAGCCGGTTGTGGCCGGACTACCGTCAGTGGCAAGGGACGGTGCTGCCATGGCTGATCAGCCTGGGAATGGTGCTGCTTGGCAGTCATTTATTAGGCAAGCCGGACGGGCCACAGCCGAATAACCGCGGGGTCGAAGCTGCGGGTCCAAAACCGGATTTTCCCCTGCCGCGCTGGTTGGAGATCACCGGCTTTTTAATGATCGCGGCTTTGGCCGTTTTTCTACGGGTGTACCGCCTGGATATTTTCCCGCCGGGCATCTATGTGGACGAAACCAACGGCGCTCTTGACGCATTGCAAATTTTGGAAGGGAACGGAGCATCGCCTTTCGCCACGGGCTGGTACGAAACACCCAACGGCTATATCTACTATATGGCGGGTATGATCCGCCTGTTTGGTGCTAACTGGTACACTCTCAAAGCCATCTCGATATTGCCAGCCGTTTTGACTGTTCTGGCGGTCTTTCCGCTGGGCCGGATGATGTTTGGACCGCTGGGCGGGCTGGCAGCCATGCTCTTCACCGCGGTCAGCCGCTGGCATTTAAGTATGAGCCGCTTTGGCTGGAACGAGACGGCGGTGCCGCTGTTCCAAATCCTGGCGACATATTTCCTGCTGCGCGGGCTGCGCGAACGGCGCTTTCGCGATTACGCCACCGCCGGGGTGATCAGCGGCCTGATGATGTATACCTATTTAAGCAGCCGGCTGGCATTGGCGACGCTGGGGCTGTTTTTGATTTACTGGCTACTGACAGATCCGGACGGGGTGCGTACGAGTTTGAAACGCCACCTGGCGGGGATCATTTTGTTTGGCTTTGCCTTCATGGCGGCCTTCGCGCCGCTGGCGGTGACGTATATCACCAACCCGTTTACCTTCAGCAACCGGGTCAACGAGATCAGCGTGTTTGGCGACATCGAAAGGGAGGGCAGTCTGCGACCGCTGCTGCTCAATGTTCAAGACCAGCTGCGCTTTTTCCATCAGGTCGGCGACCACCAGGGCAAGCATAACCTGCCCTACGAACCCGAGACCGACCCGGTGACCGGCACCTTATTCGTCATCGGGTTGGGGTATGCCGCGATGCGGCTGCGCGACCGGCGGCGCGGTTTGTTGTGGTTATGGCTGCTGCTGGGGCTGGCAGGCGGCGTGTTCAGCTCGCACAGCGAGTCGCCGCAGTCGTACCGCACGCTGACGGCGCTGCCGGCGGTTACCTTACTGGCTGGCGACGTGCTGTCACGCGTGCTGCGCGGGTCATTCCGGGTGTTGCGCGGCAAGCCAAGCCAGAATGGACAGCGGTTAAGTACCGTCTTACGGACTGCGGGCACGGCACTGTTCGGAATTTGCCTGATCGGCGCGGCAGCCTGGGAGAGCAGCGTGTTTATCCAGCGGCAGATGGTATCGCCGCAGGTAAAGGCGTGGTTCAACCCGGTGGAGTATGCCGTGGCGAATGAAGTGGTCGGCGCTTTGGAATCCGGTCAAACCATTTACCTGACGCCTGATTTCTACACTTTTTCACCCATGCGCTTCCTGGTGTATGGTTCCATGAAGCCAAAAACCGGCATCAACACTTTGGACAACCCGCCATACCGGCTGGTGCGCCCGGTGGATACGCTGCCGATCGCTGCCAACGGTCAGGATGCCGTCTTCCTGCTGGAGATGGCTTATCAGCCGGTGGCGGACTATTTTTTGACCTTTTACCCGCATGCCAGCATCGAAACAGTGCAGCCAGCCGAGTCGGAGCCGCTGTACCTGCGGGTGACAGTGCCGCGCGATGATCTGGCTGCCATTCAGGGATTGGAATTCACGGCGCGTCTGCAAACAGGCGAAGTTGTTAATGGCAGAACAGCCAATTTAACCCTGCCAGCCGGTTTCTCGAGTGTGGAGAGCGTGGAATGGCGCGGCAGCCTGCGATTGGAAAGCAGCGGTTATTACGAATTTTCCGCCACGGGCGGCATGTCGCTGGTTATCGATGAAAGTGAATCAGCCGGTGAACGGTTCTTATGCAGCGGCTTGCATCCCGTGACAGTGCGCTGGGAGGCCGGTCCGTCCAGCGAGCCGTCACGCATGATGGCGAAATACGAGGACTTCTCGACGGCGGAGATAACGACCGAGTCCTGGTTCATGATTGATCCGCCCGAAAAGGGATTGACAGGTACCTATTACCGCGGAACCGGCTGGTCCGGCGAACCGCTGTGCACACGCTCGACGCCGTTTTTATTGCTGGCCTGGCCGGACGAGGAACCGGTTGCCGGGGCGTTCAGCGCCAAGTTTAGCGGCAAGCTGCGGGTGAGCACCGCAGGGAAGTACCGGCTGATCATCAACGCGGATGACGGCGCGCGCATCACGCTGGACGGTGAGGTGATTGGGGAGGGCCTGGTGCCCAATCAAACCAACAACATTGATGTTCAAGTTGAGCTGACGGCGGGGGATCACCCGATCCAAATTGACTATTTCCAGGCAGGCGGAGGGAGTGCATTGGAATTTAAGTGGCAGCCGCCCGGCGAGCAGGTCTCGGTAGTGCCGATGGAGGCATTAATTCCATAGACGTAAAATACATAATCTTGACGACTGTGGGAAATTGTAAACAAAAGGGCGACACATAGGTCGCCCCCTACAAGAAGGCTCATAGTACGGGCAAACCGCGAAGTGGCCCCCTACAAGGTCAATGGTCCGCCGGCGGGATGTTCTGGTTGATTTGGAAGAAATTGTCCGGGTTGGATTAGGCATTTGTCACTCCCAGACTATTTCGGAATGTAGCCATTCCAGCATTGCCGTCTTGTGCTTTCTGGGCTGCCTAATGTTTTTATCCAAAAACCTGTCGGATTGAAGAAACGCACCCATCGCACTTGACTGGACAACCGTTATGCAATTGACACTTTACATGGAGATTGTCATAATGGAACTCGAGGCAGCAGATGGGGAACCCAGCAGCTGCCACCAAATCAGGCATCAATTGATGACCATTTCGGATGGTCATGGATGAAGGTCCGTGTTCATCAAACAGATTGAGTCGGATAGATGAGCGTATCAAACAATCACTCACCTCACCTCGATAATCTACCTGTACCTTTAAGCACATTTATTGGTCGCCAGCAGGAAATTACCAGGGTTAAAGAACTGATCTCGGAGCACCATTTGGTGACATTATCCGGGACAGGCGGATGTGGAAAAACCCGGCTGGGGCTGCGGGTTGCGAGCGAATTGCGGGGGGCCTTTCGGGATGGTATCTGGCTCACGGAATTTGCTTCGATCGCTGAGGAGGACCTCGTGGCCGGGGCAGTTGCATGTACATTGGGTCTGCGCGAAGAGGCAGAAAGTCCGATCAGCGATTCCATGATGAGCTACCTCAAATCTCGCGCAGCCCTCCTGATCTTCGATAATTGTGAACACCTGGTTCAAGCAATTGCTCAGCTTAGCGCATCGCTTCTGGAGTCCTGTCCTCATATCCGGATTCTAGCAACCAGCCGCGAACCTTTAGGCGTTCCCGGTGAGATAGTTAGTATGGTCCCGCCGCTGTCCTTACCGGAACCACAACCCTGGCGCGGTCCTGGCGGCGACCAGACCGCACTGGCAAGTTACCAACAATCTGAAGCCATCCAGTTATTTGCCGCACGCGCGGAGACAGCTTTGCCTGGGTTCCAGTTGGATGCGGAAAACGCCCCCTGGGCTGCCGTAATTTGCCGGCGCCTGGACGGGATCCCGCTGGCCATTGAACTAGCCGCTGCCCGTTTGCGCACGTTTTCTGCCCGGCAGATTGCTGAACGTTTGGATGATCGCTTCCACTTGCTCACCAGCCGCCTGCGCACAGCCCCGCTCCGGCATCAGACCCTGGAAGCTGCCCTGGATTGGAGTTTCCAACTGCTGTCGGAATCCGAGCAAATTACGCTCAGGCGGCTCTCGGTCTTCGCGCTTGAATGGACGCTCGAGGCGGCCGAAGCCGTTTGCAGCGGCGGCATAACTGCGAACGAAGTGATGGACAGCCTGTCAAACCTGGTAGACAAATCACTGGTGATAGCGGACAGAACTCCCAATAGCAGGCGCTTCCGCTTTCTTGAAACCATCCGGCAGTATGCGCATCAGAAGTTAGTCGAAGCAGGCGAAGCCGATGTGGTTCGCGACCGGCATCTGGAATATTTTCTTGGCTGGGTGGAGATGAACGTAGTCCACCTGTCTGGCCCCGATCAGTCTGCCTGGTTGAACTACTTCACCGCCGAACACGACAACATCCGCTCTGCCCTGGAATGGTCCCATTCTTCTGCTAGCAGAACAGAACTGGGATTACGTTTAGCCGCGGCATGCGGGCGTTTCTGGAGGTTGCATGGTGATTTTAGCGAGGGACGCGAGCGCCTGAATACAATGCTGCGCCTTTCTGATCCCCAGAAGCGGAACAACGCGCGGGGCTGGGCGCTGCTGTGGAGCGCTAACCTGGCCTATTTACAGAGCGATTATCCTGCGGTGCACGCCCTGGCGCAGGAGGGCCTGGAAATCTGCCGTCAACTTGGCCCGGAAGGCCAGTTGGGCGTCGCACGGGCACTCGATTTACTTGGCGAACTGGCTACCGAAATCGGAGATTACCCCAAGGCATCTGTGTTGATTGAAGATTCGCTGAACATTTACCGGGCATTGAACGAGAAGCGTGGGATCGCTGAAATGCTGATGCAGTTAGGCTGGGCAGCAATGCGGGACGGTGACTACCCACGGGCAGAATTGTTAATCAATGAAAGCTTACCGTTGATCCGAGCGCTGGGAGAATCTTCACTCCTCGGCGAAGTGTTATCGGGCATGGGAGAACTGGCGGTACGCCAGGGCAAGTTTGACCAGGCAAACCGCCTTCTGGAGGAAAGTCTTGCGCTGCGGCGCAAACTGGGGGAGCGGTGGGGTGTAGCTGCAACATTGGGCTCGTTGGGGTGGTCCGCGATGCTGCAGCGGAACTACGAGCGAATGCGCGAAGTGATGGTGGAAAGCCTGACCACCCGTATCGAAATCGGTGAGCGGGGCGGCACCGCCTGGTGTTTTGAAAAGCTGGCGGAGGCGGCCATTCTTCAAGCCCAGTCAATCCCCTCTCCTTACCGCCGCCAGGCGTTCCAGCGGTCGGTGCAGGTCTTCGCCGCCGCCGCGTCTTTACGTGCGCCATTCCAATCGGTCATCGATCCAGCAGACATACCGGATTATGAAAAGATCCTGGGTGACCTGCGCGGCGCGCTTGGACAGACAGCATTTGAGGCTGCCTGGGATGAGGGAAGTACCCTGCCGATCACTGAAGTCGTCGATCTGGCTATGACACCAGTGCTAACCTCCATCGATGCTGCTTCGCTCTCGATCACCCAGGCTGAAAAAGCCAAATTTAGCGGGTTGACCACGCAGGAGCGTAAAGTGGCTGTTTTAATCGCTCAGGGGAAGACCAACCGGGAAATTGCTGAAATGATGAGCGTACAATTGAAAACGGTTGAGACCTATGTGACGCGCATGTTCAATAAACTGGACTTTGACTCACGCGTGCAAATTGCCACCTGGGTACTGAAAGTGGGTCTGGAAGAAACCGACGACCGTAACAGGTAAAGGAGAATGTCCTCCAGAAAGAAAAGTATTACTGCCCGCCCGGTTTCTTAAAAAAATCCGGCGGGCTTTTTTTATTTTATTGTAGAGGTGCGGGCTGCCAAATTGTCGAGTTTTCCCCGACGAAACATGCTCGGTTTTCTGGCAGACTATACCCATGCACGGTAATTATTGGTTCATTGAGATGATGTGAATAGGAGAAAAAATGCCAAGATATATAGTCGAGCGTACTTTCCCAGATGGCCTTGCCATCCCCGTTAACGATCAAGGGGCCAATACCTGCCTTATGGTGGTAGGTAACAATGCTAAAGATGGCGTCACCTGGGTCCATTCGTATGTGACAGGCGATAAGGGCAAAACGTTTTGTGTTTACGATGCACCCTCGCCTGAGGCGGTCCGCAGCGCTGCGCAGCGCAACGGACTGCCAGTCGACAGCATCACGGAAGTCCGTGTGCTGGATCCTTATTTCTATCAATAATTCTGATTAAAGGAGTGAACGATGAAACGTAATAAATTAATTCTCTTCGGCCTGGTCTTCGTACTGGCTGCCATGACTGCGACAGTTGCCTTTGCTAACGTAAATGATGATCTGAATTATGTGCGGTCTGCCACCAAACATCTTCAGACCCCCGAAAATGCCTTGAAGGCTGGCTGGGGATTAGTGCCTGGGCTGGACCACTGCTTTGTAAATCCTGGCGTCGGCGCGATGGGGTACCATTACATCAACACCGACATGCTTGACACCCGGCTGGATCGGACTCGGCCTGAAGCTTTGGTTTTCGCGACAGGCGCGGATGGACAGCTCGAATTTGTAGCGGTGGAATATATCGTGCCGATTCAAGCCTGGGAGGATGCCAACCTTGAGGGACTGCCCCAACTGCATGGACAAACCTTCCATCGGAACGATACGCTGGGCGTTTATGTCCTGCACGCCTGGATCGGGAAAGACAACCCAAATGGCATGTTCGAAGATTGGAACCCGCTGGTTACCTGTCCGTAACGAATAAAGCTGATTTATCCTCTTCACATAATCCAATCGAAGGCAACTGAAAAACCTAAATGGATGAACCGGCACATGTGCCGGTTCATCCGATGGTTAAAGAGGTAAATCGTTTGGGCGACGGTGATCAAGTATTTCAATACGACGTGGTTTGCAGCTAGGCCGGCGGGATGTTCTGGTTGAGGTGGAAGAAATTGTCCGGGTCGTAATGCGCCTTGACCCGCGCCAGCCGGTCGAAGGTGGATCCGGGGTAGGCTCGGCGCACGGAGGCGGCGTCTACATTGCCAAGGAAATTGGCGTACATGCCGCTGTCCTTGCCGGCGGTCAACAAGCCGGCGCTCTGATTGGCCCATTCCTGGTGAACAGGGGTTTCAGCCGGATTCATATGCACGCCGGCAAAATTGGCCAGCATGCGGCGCTGACGGTGGGCATAAGCGGTGGCGTCATCCGGCACGCGGGCGACCGCGCCGCCCAGTACGCGCAGCTGGCAGACTGGCATCATGGCAGTAGAGGCCTGCAGCTGGTCCAGAATCAGCGCGGCAGCCGTGCGGTCGAGTTGGTCAACGTACACGGGGAGGGATGCTATGATGGGACGGAAGTCGCCCTCTTCAGCCGGAAACATCTCCAAATAAGGCAGCGGACGGAGCATGTCGGCGATGGGAGTTGCCAGCTTGCGGATGCCAGCGACGGCTTTCTGGCCTTCCTCTGCCGTTCCGGCGTATACCAGCGTGATCATCGCAATCAGCTTGCCGTGGGCTTCCGGCGGCAGGAATGGCATAGGCGGAGCTTTCATGATGTTGGCGATGATGGATAATTCCTCGGGGGCAGCCTCGGCCTCGGCCACCAGGCCGGCGATGACATCGGCAGTGGCGGGAAGAATGAGCATGCCGCCAAAGACCTGGTCAACCGGGTGCAGTTGGTACTTGAAACGGGTGACGATGCCAAAGTTACCGCCGCCGCCGCGCAGCGCCCAGAACAGGTCTGGGTGGGATTGTGGGTCGGTATATATCTGCTGCCCGTCGGCAGTGACGACCTCGGCAGCCAGCAACTGGTCGATGGTCAGGCCATACTTGCGCACCAGGTAACCGACGCCTCCGCCCAAAGTCAGCCCACCGAGGCCTACAGTAGCCGTATCGCCGAAACCGGTCGCCAGGCCGTGTTTGGCCGTTTGCGCAAGGTACTTGCCCGCCGTCAGCCCGCTTTGCGCCCAGGCAGTGCGCTGCCCGGGGTCGATTTCCAGGCCGGTCATTTCGGCCAGGTCAAGCACAATGCCGCCGTTGGACAGGCTGTGCACTGCCAGGCTGTGACCGCCGCTGCGTACGGCCAATTCGAGACCGGATTGGTGCGCCAGCGCGATGACCTGAGCCACCTGGTCCGCATTGGAAGGGCGGATGAAGGCGGCAGGTCGGCGGTCGACGCCGGCATAGATGGAGGTGCGCGCCTGGTCGTAGCCGTCGTCGCCGGGGACAATGACGCGTCCGTCAAACTGGCTGTGCAGGTCGCGGACGGATAAGCCGGGGTGAATCTCGAGTTTATTTGATTCGGTCATACCTATTCTCCTGAGTTTGTGCTGTTTCATCATCAAAAAGTGCAGGTAAAGCTGTGTTGGTCACAACCCGACCATCTATTATAAATTAAATCAAGAATGTCAAGATATGAAGATGAAAATGAGGATCGATGGTTCAAATTTACGGCAGAAAAATAGGCATTAAGGCTCTAACGAAGGCAAATTTAATGTGATAAGATTTATCATGATTGGCTTTCGATTAGAGGTATAGGAGAGACACGCATGAAGAAAACCTTGTTAACGGTATTGACTGCCCTGGTTCTGGTTTTTACACTGGTATCACCAGTGCTGGCGGCCAGCCAGGCACCTTCCGCCTGCCCGACAGGCTTTGAGCTGCACGAGATTGGCGATCACATGGATCATCCCGATCATCATATTGGTGTGGCTGAAGATTTGAATGGCAACGGCTTCTTGTGCATGAAAATGCTGGCTAAAGGGCTGCACGTGCATGTGGACGATTTCATTCCGTAAAAGCAGAATCCACACGCATTCATAGCGCACGCTGCGGCCTTAAGGGTTGCGGGGTGCGCTATGATTAATAGCAAGAAATTTCGCAGATTATGTTTATATCCAGGAAGGACGCGCAATGAAACCCGAGGATAAACATTTGCACCATGAGCCATCTTCAAAGGATTCAGAAGCCGGTGGGCACGGCCATGACATGCACGACCACGAAACACATGACCACAGCATGCATGGTCACGACATGCATGACCCTGCCATGGACGATCATACAATGCATGAAAACAGTACGCATGGAGATGCCGTTCCAGAAAAGACCAGGGTAGTAGAACCAGCCGGGCATGCGCAGGAGCAACATGCTGGGCATGCCGCGGCTATGGGGGCTAAAGGCGATGCGGAGCATGCCGACCACGGCGCCGAGCACGCGGATCATACCGGGCATGAGAACCTGTTTCGGCGCAAATTCTGGGTGTCGTTGATCCTGTCGATTCCGGTCATCTTGTACAGTATGGGGTTGCAAATGATGACCGGCTTGAAAATGCCGGAATTTCCCGGCAGTGAATGGATTGCCCCGGTATTCGCCGTGGTGGTTTTCTTCTACGGCGGGCTGCCTTTCCTGCAAATGGCGGTTCCTGAGATCAAAAACCGCCAGCCGGGGATGATGACCTTGATTTCACTGGCTATCTCAGTGGCATTTATTTACAGCGTGGCTTCCCTGTTCCTGCCTGGACAGGCCGACTTTTTCTGGGAGCTGGTCACACTGATCGACATCATGCTGCTGGGACATTGGATCGAGATGCGCAGCGTGCGGCAAGCCTCCGGCGCGTTGAATGCGCTGGCCAAATTGATGCCGGATACCGCCGAGCGCATCCTGCCGGATGGCAGCACGGAGACCGTACGCGTTAATCAGCTGCGCACCGGCGACAGGCTGCTGGTTCGACCGGGCGCCAGTATCCCGGCGGACGGCGAGATCATCGACGGCGAGTCGTCCATCAATGAGGCCATGATCACCGGCGAGTCGAAACCTTTGGACAAAGCGGTTGGGGCCAGGGTGATTGGCGGGTCGATCAACGGCGACGGCAGTCTGCGGGTGCAGGTGACTGCCACCGGCGACCAGACGGCTCTGGCAGGCATCATGCGCCTGGTGGAACAGGCGCAGCAATCCAAGAGCCGCACCCAGATCCTGGCGGATAAAGCCGCCGGATGGCTGTTTTACATTGCATTGGGAGTGGCAGCCATCACTGCCGTTGCCTGGATCATTGCCACCGGTTTCAACATTAGCGTGATCGAGCGGGTGGCGACAGTGCTGGTAATCGCCTGCCCTCACGCACTGGGATTGGCAGTACCGCTGGTGGTGTCGATCACCACCGCCATGGGGGCAGCCAACGGCATTCTGGTGCGCGACCGGCTGGCATTGGAAAAAATGCGCCTGATCGACACCGTGCTGTTCGACAAAACCGGCACGCTGACAGAGGGAAAATTCGGCGTGGTAGGCATGGCTGCGGCTGACGGGTTCAAGGAAGACGAAGCGCTGGCACTGGCAGCGGCGGTGGAAGGTGATTCCGAACATACCATTGCCCGCGGCATTCGCGAAAGTGCTGAAAAACGCGGCTTGACCCTGCCAGAGGTGCGCGGCTTCGAGGCGATCAAAGGCCGCGGGGCGCAGGCTCACAGCAGCGAACACATGCTTTACGTTGGCGGGCCACGGCTGTTGGAGCTGCTGAAAACCAGCCTGCCGGCCCCGCTGGCGCAGTTCGAGACGCAAGCCAGCGCCAAGGGGCAAAGCGTAGTGCATTTACTGCAGTCCAATCATGACGGCTCCAGCCCGCAGGCGGTGGCATCCTTTGCCCTGGCGGATGTGATCCGGTCGGAAAGCCGCCAGGCGGTCGAAAAGCTGCATGAGATGGGTGTGCAGGTAGCCATGCTGACAGGAGACAGCCAGGCGGTGGCGAAAGCCGTGGCAGACGAGTTGGGGATCGACACTTATTTCGCCGAGGTGCTGCCGGAGCATAAGGACGCCAAGGTGAGCGAATTGCAGGGGCAAGGGCGCAAGGTTGCCATGGTAGGCGACGGCGTCAACGACGCGCCGGCTTTGACCCGCGCCGACGTGGGCATCGCGGTCGGCAGCGGCACGGATGTGGCGGTCGAATCTGCTGGAATCATCCTGGTGCGCAATAATCCGCTGGATGTGGTGAAGATCATCAAACTCAGTCAGAACAGCTACAATAAGATGATCCAGAACCTGGTCTGGGCCGCCGGCTACAATGTTGTCGCCCTGCCGCTGGCAGCCGGCGTGCTGGCACCCATTGGCATCCTGCTCTCGCCGGCAGTTGGCGCCATTCTGATGTCGCTCAGCACAGTGATTGTGGCCATCAACGCACAATTGCTGCGCCGCAATGCACTTTAAACCTCAATTCCGCGAGACGTCTTGATTCAACCCTCCGCAACGCCGCAACACCAGCCCTGGACACGCCGCATCCTCAATTTCCTTGGACTGCATCGCAGCATGGCAGCCATGCTGGCTATGGCGATTCTGGTGGGCATGGGCGAGAATATGGCCGAACGCTTCCTGCCGGTGTATCTACTGGCATTGGGTGGCGGAGCGCTGGCGGTGAGCGCGTTGAATGGCATGGACAACCTGCTCAGCGCGCTGTACTCCTTCCCGGGCGGCTACCTGAGTGACCGGCTGGGGTATAAACGTGCGCTGCTGGTTTTCAACCTGATTGCCATGGCGGGCTACCTGGTGGTCATATTAATACCAGCCTGGTGGGCGGTGCTGCTGGGCGCCGCGCTGTTTCTATCCTGGTCGGCTATTTCACTGCCGGCGACTATGAGCCTGGTGGCGGCGGTTCTGCCGGAAAAGAAACGCACCATGGGGGTATCAATGCACTCGCTGGTGCGGCGCATTCCCATGGCGCTGGGTCCGGTCATTGGCGGGCTGCTGATTGCCTGGCAGGGCGAGGTGGACGGCATCCGCTATGCATTTATCGCGGCGCTGGTGCTGGCAGGGGTGGCGTTGGTGGTACAACAGCGTTTTGTCGAGGAACGCCCGCGGGCAGCCAAAGCGGAAGGCAACCCGCTCAAGCTGCTGGGCGGCATGTCCGGCTCGTTCCGCATCCTGCTGGCGGCGGACATTCTGGTGCGCTTTAGCGAGCAAATCCCGTATGCCTTTATGGCCATCTGGGTGGTGAAAAATAACGGGCTGTCGCCGGTCACGTTTGGCGTGCTGACCACCATCGAGATGGTCACCGCCATGCTGGTGTATATTCCGGTGGCTTACCTGGCTGATAAGGGTTCCAAAAAGCCGTTTGTGGCCATCACCTTTGGCTTTTTCACCCTGTTTCCGCTGATTTTCATGCTGTCGCATAACTTCTGGATGTTCGTGCTGGCTTTCATTATCCGCGGGCTGAAAGAATTTGGCGAACCGACGCGCAAGGCGCTGATCATGGACCTGGCGCCGGAGGGGCAGAAAGCCGGGATGTTCGGGTTGTACTACCTGCTGCGGGATGTGATCGTCTCGGTGGCAGCCTTCAGCGCCGGCTGGCTGTGGAATATTTCACCGCAGGTGAATTTCCTGGCGGCCTTTGGCTTTGGAGTGATTGGCACCATGTTTTTTGCGATTTTTGGCAAAGATGTGGTTGCAGAAAAAACAGCCACGGCTTAAGGAATTGCCAGATTTAGCAGATCCTCCAACCAGACGCCTTCGGTGAACAACTGGTCTTTCCAGCCCGGGGACAAACGGTCGAGCAAGGCTGCCTGAGCGAAGCCGCTGTAGTAGAAGCGTCCGTCACCATCATCGCTGGCCATACGCCGGATTTGCTGGATTTCCCGGTCCCATGCGCGGGCGGCATTGCGATAAGTATTGAATTCTTTGTCTTGAGACATGGTTTCCAGCGGGGTATAGCTGGTCGTTTCGGAGGCCAGAACGGAAATCTTGAGTTCGGCGTATTTGGCGATGCCCTCTTCCCATTCGCGGGTCTGCTCCAGTTCGATCAACTTTTGGGATAAATTCGCGTTTTCACGGCGGGCTGCCCGCTGAATGAGAAAGTCGCGAGCCAGGGCGGCGGCTTCTTCGGTAGTTTCTGCCCGCATTGCCTGGTTAAGCAGATCTAACTCCGTGTGCCAGGCGGCGACGAAAGGCTCGTCCTGCGATGGGTAGCTTGAACCATTGACATTGTTGATGCGCTCAGCTTCGTTCAATTGGCCGGGTATTTTTATCCCCTGATAAGCGTGGAGCGATTCATGGGCGATCAGGCGGATGTAGGTGTCACTGTCCGGCACGAGCTGGTCAACGAACAGGCCTACCGGTAAAACAGCGCTCAAAACAGCCGGCAAATCCTGTTGAATTTGAACTGTCATGACCGTTTTCATCCAGTCATATATTGAAAGGCTGGCGACCCAGCGGTCACCGACCTGGACGGTGAAAGCCTGGGTATGACCGTCTGGCTGCTCGTATAGCTGGCGGTAATACGACTGACCGAGGAAGGTGTCGTTTGGCACGAGTTCCCAGGGTTGACCGAGGCGGGTGCCGTGCGGCACTTTGACCCAACCGTCAGCCGGTTCGGGGAAGCCTACCAGGAACAGGTAAGCCTGGTTGTAGACAATGACCGGGATATCGACCTCAGCCCAACCCGGAATAACTTCCGGGCCGAGTGTCTGGCGTAAGTGATAGGCTTCAGCCAGACGGGCTTTATCCAGTTCGCTGAGGTGGTCGAGGGCGGTTTCAGGTTGCGGGGTGAAGGCGTTGACCAGGAATGAAGCGGCCAATGTTGCCAGACACAGCCCGGTCATGGACAGGATGATGATAACGACTAAACTGACTTTTCTTTTTGCTTTGGTTTTCATAGAATATTTCCAGCATATTGCCCAGATAGAAAGAACTTGTCAAACAAGATCCATGTTAATGTAACGAAAATTATTGACTGAAGGTTGCGGAGAGGGGCGATCTTGCAGACCGCCGCGCAAATTGGAAATTTGCGCTACTGGCACCTGGCGGAGCGATGTGTCTGGCGCCAGGATACCGAGATCCTTCGGTCGCAGAAGGCGCTTCCTCAGGATGACAAACAGGAACGGCTAGCAGGATCTTGTAGGGCGATCTTGCAGATCGCCGCGCAAACTGACAGTTTACGCTACTGTCTCTGGATGAACGACCGGCATTATTTGTCGGGCGACTTTCCCCGCAGCCGTTTGCTCGAAGTGCAGGACGGTGCCAGCAATACGCTGTTCGACGGCAAACACGACGAGCAGTACATTTAACCCATTCGCTTTACCACGGTGCTGGTGCGGCAGGCGTCCGGTGGTTGTTCCACCGGATGCAATTTTCCTCTGCCACCACGCGTTTTCCGGATGTGCGGAAATCATAGAGTACTTTATAAAGCCTGCGCCGCCTTCTTCTGGCGTTTCCAAACCAGCCATATTGCCAGGACGATCAAAGCCAGAAATTCGGCAAAGCCGAGCGCTGCAATGGTCGGCAGGGCCAACTGATCGGTGATCAGGGTTTTCAACTGGCCGAGCGGTTGGAAGAAGGGATAGAGAATGAGGATCGATTTCGTCAGACGGAAAGCGGCGGCGTACATCAACCCGATGAAGAACAGGAAGACCATTTCGCTTACCGGCATGCCGTAACCAATGTGATAGGCGGCGTACAGCGCGGAAGCGAGGAGGATGCTCGGAAGGATGCCGAAAGCTTCTTCCAGGCGCAGCTGCACCCAGCCGCGCCAAAAGATGGCTTCAAACAAACCAATAGCCAAGGAGAGAAAGATTAATGGCAACAGCTGGGCAAAGGGCGGCATCTCGGTATTGATATAGGCCGGAATATATAGCGCCAGCGAGAAAACAAGCTGGACTAACACGCTTCGCTTCCAGTAGCGGGTCGTGATGCCGAGATCGGCGAGCGTGCGCTTGCGAATGAGCACCGTCCAGATCAATGGGATGCCGACGCCGAACAATCCGGCGCCGACCAGGGCGTAGAGCAGGAAATAACCCATCCCTCCCCAGACTTCGCGGCCGATCAGGAAGGTGGCGCTGTACAGCGCGCCCACCACCAGCAGCCAGGAGGCGGCAACCACAATCAGATCGGCGCTGAGATTCCAGCGCAGCTTGAAAACCAGAGTAGATGTTTTGCGAATGGCAGCGTCCATGGGTTTCCTCTTTGATGTTTAATAAATCTGAGATTTTCGGAATGGGATGAATTTATCCCCCGGTGATTAGGATATACCAGGGAGTGATCAATCGCATCCGACGATCAGGCAGGGTGAAACCGCCGAACGGATAGTCTTAATTCGACGGTTGACCAGGCGCTTTATCTTATGGACATACTGCCGTGCATTTGCTTGAATCGGAAAGTCAAATCAGCCGGCGATCGTTAGATAGCTGACACAAAATCTCGCAGACGGTGCAGGGCTTATCCGGCGTTGTCGTAGGCGGTGCGCAGCCAGGCGATCAATTCGGCATCCACCTGATCGGCAGCGGTCAAATTGACCTTGAACTGGCACATACCGCCGGGCGGCAGCAGGATCAGGCGCTCAGTCGGCTCAAGGCCTTTCATGTTGAGGCCTACTTCCACACGGTTTTTGGCGGCAGGGCCAACCATGGCAAACTGGCGCTTGCGGCGCAGGCTGAGGTAGGTCTTTTTAGGCGAAATTTCGAATTCACCGAAGGATTGTGCCGCTGCCATGACCCGGTCATGAATGGGGCGCAGGTCGGCTTTGGGACCAGCGTATAACTCGTCGACCACGTCGGCATCGGTCAACCCGCGGGCTTCCACATCATGTTTAGCGTCTGATTTGAGGGCAAAATGAACCAGGGTATTGGCATCGCCATAGCCCAGGCTGAATTTATCGATGATCATCTGGCGTATCTCGCTATGTTTAGTCAACCCGCTGGTTTGGATTAACGCGGTTAATTCGACCAAACTTTTACCGGCGCGTTTCTCGATGTTCGCAAGTTGGGTCTCAACAGCTTTGTCCACGCTGCTCATGAATGTCCCTCCTGTGGATACTGCAGCTTCATCCATTGGACTGACTCTTTCACCAACTCCCGCAGAATCAGCGGGTCAATGTCATTCATCGATTTGATGTAAAGGCACGATTTTCCGGTTTTAAATTTGCCCAGTTTGCTCATCAGGTCAGTATAGCGTTCAAACCCGGGCATGATGTAAATCGTCAAATTATTCTTGCGGGGAGCAAAGCCGGCTAGAGGCATGTCGCCCTCATGGCCGCTCTCATATTTGTAATGATACGAGCCAAACCCAATGATGCTTTCTCCCCACATTTTGGGTTCATGCCCGGTGACAGATTTCATCAGGTTCAGGATGGTGTAGCAATCCAACCGTTTTTTTACACTCTCGACTTTGTCGAGGAAGGCTACCACGCTTTCGTCGGTCTTTTTGGTTTTTAGTTCTGCCATGCGAAGGGTTTCTCCATTAATCCTTGGTGAAACGGGTTGTGGCGATTATTATACAAGAATAGTCCACAATTTGCGAAGCAGACAATAGACCACGCCGCATTTTCCGCGAAATGGGGAGGGCCAGGGAGGGGCGGGAAATAAAATGAGAGACGGGGCTTGAACACCCGTCCCTCGGAAAATGTAATGTCTCTTCCCGTTAGATAGTCCCGGCGACTTCGTATCCCAGGCGCTTGACCTCGGCTTTGATTTGGTCCAAAGTGACGACCTTTTCGTCGTATTCCAGCAGCATTTGTTCCTTGCGGTAACTGGCTTCGGCGAAGAGGACACCCTTCAGTTTGTCCTCAATACGCTCCAGGTTCATGGAGCAATTGGGGCATTCCATACCGTTTATTTTCAAAGTGATTTTGGTGGTCATGCACTCCCCCTAAAGATCGAAGATGATGGTGCCGCTGTACATGCCCATGGAACAGGAATACGGCATGCGTGTTCCGGCTGTCTGAGCAGGAATGGGAATTTCTTTCACGCCGGTTGGGTCCAGGATTTCGAACAGGTCCAATTTGGGGATGATCAGCGCCAGCGAGCAGGAGCGCACATTTTTTGAGACCATGCGCAAAGTGACCGGTACGCCAGCTTTGGCATGCACCACGCCTGGTTCGTAGCCGTCATTTTGCACATTTACTGTAATCACGGTCCCGTCGCCCTGGTCTGCCTCAGCCGCGCCGCCGAGGGTCAGTCCATCCGGCGCAGCCTGGGCGTTGGTGGAGCCGAAGACGCTGCTGGCCCAACGCGAAAGCGACACGGGCGAGCCTGCCAGAGTGATGCCGCTGTCGATGGTGAGAATGGCCAAAACCAAAATCACAACAGCTACCACGCGGGTGAAATTGCGTTCAAGTTTTTTCCCGAGTTGAGTGGCGAAGTAGGAGACGGCGAAAAAGACCGGGCTGGTGCCCAGGGTGAAGGCGAACATCAATGCTGCGCCTTGCAAGGGATTGCTGGTGCCGAGAGCGGCTGCCATCATAGCCTGGGTGACGCCGCAGGGGATCAACACGGTCATAAAACCCAGGAAAAGCGGCGCCGAGAGCGACTCGGGCGAGCCGTCAGCGGCGGTTTTGCGCAGCTTGCGGCGCAGGAAAGCAGGCGGTTCGAAGGCAAAGTAGCGAAAGATGGGGTGCACGTTCAACATGCGCAGGGCAGAGCCGAGCATGAAGATGCCGATGGCAATCTGCAGAAAGGCGCGGGTGGCGGGCGAGAGTTGAAACATCTGCCCGACCAGGCCGAGCAAAAAGCCCAAAAAGGTGTACGCCACCAGTTTGGCGGCCAAAAAGGCCAGGATGGGGGCAGCCATATGCGAGCGGTTGGCAGCAGGGGTGCGCAAATCCTTGCGGCGTTTGCGCGAACGCACCTGCATTTTTTGAACATCAGCTTCAATTTGACCCGCCAGTGAGCTGGCTAAAAGTCCGCCCTGTACTGCCAGGCAGCTCAGACCGCCGGTGGTCAGTCCTGTTACGAATGCAACGAGAAGGTTTACCAAATTGATCTCCGAAAATTTCGATCTAATAAGTACACAATTCAATAATACTTGGAGAGTTTACCATTTTCATCCACGTATTGAAATAGGCAATTATGCCTGCATAAAACCTGTCAGGATGGCGGATTGCTCAGACAGGCTGATCAAGTAAGATTGCAGGCGTCGAATGATCCAATTATCCGTTTAAGGAGTATTCCTGCATGTTTAATAAGATTTCACACCGAAAAAAGTTGATTCTATTGCTGGCACTGGCAATGTTGACCCTGACGCTGGCGGCTTGCACGGCTCAAGGTGCCGGCGACTTTGCCAGCGTGCCTGCTGGTCGGGCTTATGCTGAAGGCAAGGAAATTTTCTTCTCGCATACTGAGGCCTCGGATGCCGATATTGCCGCGACACTGTCTGACATGATGAAATCGCCGGTGCTGTACGTGCCCGCGCTGGCTCAGGTGCCGGCCGAGGCTTTGGCGGACGTCTATGTGTTTGAAAATGGGCTGAAAGGAATGGGGCCGCTGGGCTTCCAGCCGGATGTTTTCAACAACCCGCCCGGTACGGACGGCTATTCACCGCTGCGCCAGATCATTCTGGTCAAGTGGACCGACGAGTCTAAGGCGCGCGAGTTGAAGTCGGCGGCAGATGTGCTGGCAGCCGAGACCGCGGGTGAGGTCACCACCAGCAAGCCGGGTGTGGTGGTAAACATGCCGTTCATGGTGTGGGACGGCGGTAAGCGCTAATCTGAAAACTGGTTTATTGGTATCCCAGGGCTGTCCTTTCCCCGGCAGCCCTGGCTTTGTTTAAACTCAACAGGGGGCTTCCATCAAACCAGAAAGTCATTTAACATATTATGGTTTCAATATTTAAGCAGACTAATCAATCTTGTCGGGGGTCGTTCCATGCTCAGTGATGCAGAGATGATGGCTCTGATTCTTAATTTTGCCCACAGACGGGAGGAAATTCGGCTGGTGGTGATGAACGGTTCACGGGTTAACCCCAACGCTAAAAAGGATCCATTTCAAGATTATGACATTGCCTGTTATGTGTCCGATGTAGACACATTCCGAGGCGATTTGACCATCCCGCCATATTTTGGCGCGTTGATGATTTTGCAGCTGCCGGACGATATGGGCGATCCCGAGCCCGAGAACTATGACAGCTACGCCTATCTGATGCAGTTCATGGACGGCAACAGGATTGATTTGAGCTTCCATCCACTGGAACGGGTGGCCACAATCCAGGAGGACAGCCTATCCCTGGTGCTGCTGGACAAAGACAGGCGTATCGCGGCGCAGCCGCCGCCCAGCGACCGCAGTTACTGGCCTAAACCGCCGAGCGCCAAAGCCTTTGACGACTGCTGCAATGAATTCTGGTGGGTGAGTGTGTACGCCGCCAAGGGCTTGTGGCGCGGCGAATTGACTTATGCCCACACCATGCTGGACAGCTATATCCGCGATCAACTGATGAAAATGCTCGAATGGTACTTTGGCGTAAAAACCGGCTTTAAGAAATCTCCGGGAAAATGCGGCAAATACCTGCGGAGTGGGTTGGATGAAGACGAATGTCAGCAATTGGAGCGCACCTACGCCGGCGCCGATCCGGAACAAACCTGGTCAGCGCTGTTCGCCATGGGCGGCCTGTTTCGTAAAGCCGCGGGCAGGGTAGCGCAGGAATTTGGTTACAGCTACCCGGCGCAGGATGACGATAGGGTCTCTGCGTTTCTGCAGCGCATTCATGATCTACCACAGGATGCGACTGACTTAGAGAAGGCATAAAGATATTTGCAGTTTCGCGCTGACGGACGGACAGGTTACCGCTTAATCAACGGCAGAAATACCTGCGTCTGGTTGTCGACGTCCGGATGGTACTCGAAGGCGCCCATGTCACAGATAATGCTGCCGTTGGCATCGCCATCCACGTTGCGGGAAACGATTTCGTCCACAGGCGGACCAGAAAAGCCGCGCTGGTCGTACATGCCGCAGTACACGTTATCCGCCGCATCGATGGCGGGACTGCCGGATTGAAGCGCCATGGTGCGCGAAAAACCGCCATTCCACTTGAGCGACAGTAAGCGTGGATTGGTGTTGACTTTATCCCCAACAGCGCCTAAATTGCATTGATTGCTGCTTTCCAGGTTATTGCCATTGGATGTGATCGTCTTGGTATAGCCGGAACCGCAGTTATCCGGCAGATTATTGGCAATAATCGAATTGCGGATCTGACTATTTCCGGCGCCCTTGCTTTCGAGCCCGCCAATCCCGCCTGCGGCCGAATTATTAGCCAGCGTTACCCCATTGATCCAAAAATCAGCATTCGAATAAATTCCTGCAGCAAAATAGGCGGAATTGCCCGAGATGGTACTGTTGCTTATAGAAGCGTACCCGTTATTGTAGATTCCGCCGCCTTCATGCGTGCCTCGGCTCACCGCTGCTGTTGAAACGGAATTATCAGCAATCAGACTGCCGCTGAGGTCGAGGATGTAATTATTCCAAAAACCGCCACCATTCACCTGGGCGCTGTTATTGGATATATCGCTCCAATACAAGCCTAAACTGCCCTGGTTATAGGCTGCGCCGCCGCTGCCGCCGGCTGAGTTCGATTTGAGCAAGGAGTAATTCAGATTGGCGCTGCTGCCAGTTTCCACACAAAGTGCACCACCATTCCCGCTGGTACTGTTATTGGTAAATTGGACACGGGTGGCTTCCAACGAACCGCCGCCAGCGACTTTTACAGACCCACCACAGGAGGCTCCATGCCCGCCGGAAAGGACAATATTGTTCAGGTCCAGGCTGCCCGTGCCGGTAACATCAAAATGGTGGGCATTGGGAGCAGCGATCAAGGTTACCTTATTGCCGCCGTCAATTTTGAGGGCGGTCGAAACAGTTTTAACGCTGGAAAGTGTCACATTAATCGGTGAAGGCCCGCAGTTAAAGACAATTTCCTTTACCCCGCCGGTTGTAAGGGCTGTGTCGAGCGCGGCTCCGGTGCAGGTTCCGGAAGTACCTGTACCGACGGTCAGTTTGCCTAAGGCCGGGGTGGTGAAAGTTTGGTCAGCGCCGTAGTACGTGATCCCATTAGAAGCGAAAAAACGCACACGCCAATGATAGGTTGTACCTGGCAAGAGGGTATGGCCGACCCAATCATCCCAGACTTTATATGCGGGAAATGCTGTAGTAATTGCGGCTGAATCAGTAATCCCATAGGCGGTCGTAGTGCCTAAATCAAAAAACACCGTTCCACTATAAGTGTAATTGTAAAGAAATCCGCTGGACAAATAGGCCGGGTTGATGGTGCCAGTGATGGTGGTTGAAGGGGTTGGATAGAGGATGGTGGGGGTGCCGCTGAAAACATACACACCAACCTCTGGATTCAGCCAGGGACTGGCGTTCCCGTCGAGGGCCCGTACGTGAGCTCTGAAGGGATTGTTTGTCAGAGTGGTGTTGGTAACCACCGGGATCTGGAACTCCCAATTTCCGCCTTGCGGTAGGGGCCAGGTAAAAGAATGAGCAGAATCCGTAGATGGGATTGCATAAGAAGTTCCATTGAAGGGCAAGGTTTGCGGACAGCCGCCATCCAGATTCCCACCAGCAAAGCATTTAACAGGATTTGAGCCGCTGATGGCGAGAGAGGTGCTGGCTGGAAGCTGAATTTCCACCCACACTCGCTGCCCGCTACAGGCATTGCCGAGTCCGTAAGCAACCACATGGAGGTAATAAACCTGACCCGGGGCAGGTCGGGCAAAGTCTGGATCAGCTGCGAAGCCGGCATAAACCCCCATGCCCGGTTCAGTATATGGTAAACCCTGGATGATGCTGACACAGTTGGTGATCTGCGAATAGACAATGCCGCCGTCATACCAGGCGGCGGCTTGAAGTTCAGCATCAGGGCTGATGGTTGATTGATTTTCAGCGCCTTGAATTGGGCTGTAAGGCTCCGAGCCAATTCCGGCTGAAGCGGACTGGGTAGGAGTAAATAAACTCATTAATAATCCCAATACGAGTAGAGCCCGTGTTAGACGAAGCATCGATGTTCCTCCGGGAGCCTGGGTTGTGAAATATAATACTATTTAAGTCATATTTAAGGAATTTGATGTATTATATAAATTACGCCATAATTGTCAAGTTCGATTTCCTTTCAGTTTATATACACATAAGCCGGTTCGTACCTTGACGGAATCAGCTTGATATTTTATTAAATTGATAATACTTGACCCATAGGGTGTATAATCAGCGATAATTCACAACGAATTTGCGATTGACTTGTCTAGTCATCGCTATTTTCCACCAGGCCGGAGGCCTGAACCCCCCCCTCAATTTTTACGATTGGTTCAATGAGATGGAGCCCGTACCCACCAGGACGGTTTATGCAATCGAAATTAACCAAAAGGGGCAAGAATACGATTTACCGGATGCCGGTTAATTCTTGTTTAACCCAACCCTGCTGCGAATCCTGTTTGTAGCAGGGTTGGGTTTGTGTAAGTCCAATGTACTCCTCAGTCAAAAACCCGATTGAGAGGAGGTGGTTTACCAAACCGAAACATACCCAAGCGACCCGTAATTTCAATCCAACTAATTTTTAAGGAGAAAACGAATGAGAAAGTTACGCACCACCTGGATTATGATCAGCCTTCTGGTTGGTCTGAGCATGCTGCTGGCAGCCTGCGCTGCCCCCGCCGCTACCGAAGCACCTGCTGGCGAAACACCCCCACCTGCTGGAGAAACCACGCTGGCGGTTGGCATCGTTCTGCCGACCAAAGACGAACCACGCTGGATTCAGGATGAGACTCGCTTCAAGGAAGCCCTAGAGGCTGCCGGTTATGAAGTCGAAATCCTCTTCAGCCAGGGTCAATCCGCCAAGGAAAAGGAAAACGTTGAATCCCTGATTACCAAGGGCGTTAAAGTTCTCATCATCTGCCCGCAGGACGGTACGGCTGCTGCGGCTGCTGCTGAAGCTGCCGGTGCGGCTGGCGTGAAGGTCATTTCGTATGACCGCCTGATCCGCGACACCGCCTTCGTAGACTACTACGTAACCTTTGACAGCATCGCTGTGGGCGCCCAGCAGGCTCAATACCTGGTGGACAACGCCTCTGGAACGGGTCTGCCGCTGTACCTGTATGCCGGCGCTTCCTCTGACAATAACGCCTTCATCTTCTTCGAAGGCGCCTGGGGCGTTCTGCAACCCAAGATCGCTGACGGCACTTTCGTCGTCAAGAACTCCTCCGAAGCGGTAGCTTTGAAAGACAAAGCCACCCTGACCCGCGACGAGATGAGCAAAATCATCGGCCAGGTCACCACAAACTGGGACTTCAACACTGCCAAGAGTCTGGCTGAGTCCAACCTGACTGCGACCACCGCTGCCGATAAGGGCGAGGTCTTCATCCTGGCACCGAACGATGGTACAGCACGCTCCATCGCCGATGCTTTCGCTGCTGACAGCGACGTCACCAAATACTTCGTCACTGGCCAGGACGCTGAAAAAGCCTCCGTACAGTACATCATCGACGGCAAGCAGTCCATGACCGTCTTCAAGGATGTCCGTACCCTGGTTGACGACGCCATCAAGGCTGCTGTAGCTCTGCTCGAGGGCAAGACCCCCGAAGCCAAGGGTTCCTACAACAACGGCGCCAAGGATGTGCCAGCCATTCAGTCCCCGGTGGTTTCGGTCACCAAGGACAGTGTCAAGGCTGACCTGATTGACTCTGGCTACTACCCCGCCACTGACTTCACCGGTCTACCCTAATCTGCGTTGAACATTTTCAGGGATGGCAGCCAAGCTGCCATCCCTGAACTTATCCCTTATCTGAGACGGAGGCAGCATGGATGCACCGATTTTGGAGATGAAGAATATCACCAAAGAATTCCCGGGGGTGAAAGCGCTAAACAATGTGAGTTTTAAGGTAACGCGCGGTGACATTCATTGTCTGGTGGGCGAAAACGGTGCGGGTAAGTCCACTTTAATGAAGGTGTTGAGCGGCGTGTACCCGCATGGAGATTACAGCGGAGAAATTTACCTGGAAGGAGAGCTGCAAAAGTATCGCGGCATTTCCGACAGTGAAAAAGCCGGCATTGCCATCATCTATCAGGAACTGGCACTGTTTCCGGAATTAACAGTCTATGAAAATATCTTCACCGGGCATGAAATTAAAAACGGCATATTGATTGACTGGAACGAGACAATCAAACAAGCTGATGCGATGTTGAAAAAAGTTGGATTGGAAGTGAATCCGGCAGCTAAAATAAAAGACCTGGGAGTAGGCAAGCAGCAGCTGATTGAAATTGCCAAAGCTCTCTCAAAAAATGTAAAACTATTGATTCTGGATGAACCGACCGCGGCGCTGAACGAAACCGACAGCGAAAATTTATTGAACATTCTCCGCGGGTTGAGAGATCACGGCGTAACCTGCATTTTGATCTCACACAAACTACGCGAGGTGATATCCATCGCCGATAAAATCACCGTGCTGCGCGACGGACAAACCATCGCCACGCTGGATGCGCGCGAGGGTCCGATTTCGGAAAATGTGTTGATCAAACACATGGTGGGCCGGTCGATCGACAATATTTATCCCAAACGCGAACATAAAATCGGCGACGAAGTGGTGCTGGAGGTACGAGGTTGGAACGCGTATAACCCCGCGCTAAGCCGGTCCATTCTCAAGGATGTCGACATTCATGTCAAAAAGGGCGAAATTGTAGGACTGTCTGGGCTGATGGGTTCGGGACGCACCGAACTGGCGTTAAGCATATTCGGTAATCCGGATGGGTATCGGGTGCAGGGCGAATTATTCCTGCATGGAAAAAAACATCACTTTTCCCATCCCGAGAAAGCCATCAAATCTGGCGTAGCCTATGTGACAGAAGACCGAAAAGGCGACGGACTGATCCTGATTCAGGATGTGAAACAAAATATTACGATTGCCAATTTGGAAGAAATCGCGGAGAACGGCCTGATCAACCAGAACGAAGAAATTGTGGTCGCGACCGGCATGAAGAACGATTTGAACATCAAGACACCTTCTATTGAACAAAAAGTGTCCAACTTGAGCGGCGGGAATCAGCAGAAAGTGTCGTTGGGCAAGTGGTTGTTCGTCAAGCCGGATGTTTTGCTGTTGGACGAGCCTACCCGCGGCATCGATGTCGGTGCAAAGTATGAAATTTATACGATTATGAACAAGCTGGTTAAGCAGGGTATGAGCATCATCATGATATCGTCCGAACTGCCTGAAATCCTTGGTATGAGCGATCGGGTATATGTCATGTCAGCTGGCAGGATCAAAGGTGAAATGCCTATCGCGGAAGCGACGCAAGAAAAAATTATGGAACTGGCGACTGATTATTAGGGAGGGACGGGATGGCAACCACGAAAGACACACTTGAAATTGTAGAGCCAAAACCTTCATTTGGCCAAAATATCGCGGATGTATTGAAAGGTAATGTTCGCGAGTACGGCATGTTTATCGCCTTATTTGTGATTATGGCGATTTTTACCATCACCACCAAAGGCGTTTTCCTCTCATCCCGCAATATCAGCAACCTGATGAACCAGATGGGCT
>Ga0209521_10000640_pt1 | contig 27453 bp, 25 predicted proteins | sample Rifsed19ft4_FD_184016 | JGI IMG/M metagenome (GOLD analysis project Ga0209521, IMG submission 184016) | Soil microbial communities from Rifle, Colorado, USA - sediment 19ft 4 (version 2) | ecosystem: Environmental > Terrestrial > Deep subsurface > Rock core/Sediment | place: Rifle, Colorado...
CCCGGCCATACGTGTGAAGCAGCTTCCGCAGCTCGTCGGCGAGCCAGATCGTGCTCGACGCCAGGAGGATCCAGAGCCAGTCGATCCAGGCCAGTCCGACGGTCCCGAACAGGAGCTGCCCGACGGGCGTGTGGACCGCCCCGATCTGCAGCAGGACCGCCGCGCCCACGCCCCCCAGCACCCACCGGTTGGTGAAGAGGCCGATGGAGAAGACGGACCGCTCCTGCGAGCGCGCGTTGAAGGCCTGGAACCACTGGAAGGCCGCCATGGTGGTAAAGCCCACGGTCCGGGCGTAGTCGAGGCCGTTGACCCGCAGCTCGTACCAGAACAGGCCGAGCGTCCCGGCGGCCATGATCGGCGTGCCCTGGGCGGTCGCCCAATCGACGCCGGTGTGCATTCTCGGGATCCCCAGAATGGGGTGCCGGCGCACCCCGTAGCCGGAGGTGATGCGCACATCCTCGCCGCGCACCGGTCGCCGCATCAAGAACTTGCGCGAGGTGTTGCCCTGCTCGTCGTAGTACCGGACGATGCGCAGCCCCTCCAGCCAGAAGGCGTCGCCGTCGCCGAGGCCGGTTACGGCCTGGGCACTGCCGCCTACCGGAAGCCCCTTGCCCACGAAGCCGTTGGTCTCGAACAGGACGAACGGCGCCGCCTCGGACGGGCGGAAGAAGAGCCTAGGGGCCAATATTCCTTTGGGTATCCTTATTGATTTGGATATTGTCGGGGATTCGCCCCGGGAATTGATCGTAGCCGGGATCGGGGATCTAGTTTCCAATATTTCAGCCTTGGAGGATTGGAAACTAGCTAAGAAAGATGGCATAGAGCCAATCGACGACTTTGCCTACACGATATCTTACTTGGCGACGGATAGTATTCTCTCTTCTGAATTTGGTCAGGTTGATGATCACGATTTCCTTAAGAATCTCGCTTACGGTCTAGTAACCGCCGGACTTTCGATGGAGATTGCGGGTACATCGCGTCCGTGTTCCGGATCCGAACATATGTTCTCCCATGCGATTGATTATCTTTACCCGGAAAAATCCCGCCCTCACGGGATTCAAGTCGCGTTCGGGACGCTTCTGATGGAAGTATGGCGAGGGCACGACATTGAAAATTTGGTCAATTTTTTCAAAAGATCTGGGTTGCCGATAAATATCAAAGAGTTTGGATTACCGGTGAACGTGATAAGAGAAGCGCTTCTCTATGCTCCTAAAATTAGAGAACGATATACGATATTTAACCGGGTAAAACCGACGCCTTCCCGCGTAGACGCGTTAATTAAGAAATTTTCCTGATTTTTCACGTTGTCTTTGAGTTTATCTTTTGATAAACTGCGTTCATCCATGAAAAAATTTACCCGGGAAGACATCCGCAAAACTTTCAAGTCAAGAGATGCAGTCTGGACCGTTTGGGGGGTTGATCCGATTGTCGAAAGGATTCTTCCGACCATTGCCAACAGGACCAAACTTACGCCAAATCAGTTGACCCTGATTGCTTTTATCCTCGGAACCCTCGCCGTATATTTCTTCTTCCTTGGAGACAGGGTAAGTTTGATCATTGCCGCACTTTTGGCGGAAATGGGTTTTGTCTTTGATTGTATGGATGGGAAGCTTGCCCGCCTTAAGGGACCCTATGCAAATACCGGTAAGTATGCGCCTTTGGGGATTATCGCTGATTACGCGACTGATAAAACTTTGGCAATTATGAGGGGGTTTGCGTTAGGCTATGGTCAGTGGCGGCTGACCGGGGATGTAAGTTTTCTGATCCTCTCTTTTATCTATACCTCTCTCCACCTTTATGTGATTTTAATCTCGATGTGGTACATGAAGACAGGAATAGAGCCCGGAGATTCTCCAATAGTTAAGGTTCTCTCTTCCAGCGGGAGAGGTTTTATTAATTGGTTCAGAGAATTTACCCGCCGCCATCGAATTTTGCCTATTCCGAGCTCAGTTGAAACAGGGACGATTTTGTACTTCTTTGCCCCGATACTCGGCCAGGTTAGATTGGGTTATTTTATCGCGATCCCAATTATCTTTCTCGTGATTGTTTACACCGTGTTGGTGTTGGTGCTTAAAATTATTAAGAGTAAGGGTAACGATTCATCCACCCATTAACTTTAAAGTTTTAGTCGAAATTTACTTTATCCGTCACGTCAATGAATTTGAATAAGTGCTTGTCGTCTTGGAAGATGTAGGCGCGATCTTTAAGTATTTTCAGGTTTGTTCCAAGATAGAGGTTGAAGATTGTTCGGAACGTATTTACCGGAGTTATTCCCGGATAGAGAACTTTGTCGGTATCAACTTTGGGTAGATAATAGGTATTAAAGATTCGGATGTGGTTTTTGAGTCCTGCATCGCTGATTTGGCGAAGATCTTCGGGGCCTGCGCTTTTACTCCACTCCGCTGTAAACGGACCTTCGTCGGATTGTATAACGATGACCGGTGGATTTTCCGAGGTGTCTTTAATTTCTTGGATAAGCTCCTTTATTTTTTTGTTGACGAAGATTAATTGATTTACATAGGCAGCTTTGGTGCCAATCTTATCGACTTGTTCTTGCGTGATCGGATTCCCATCCTGATCCAAGACGTATGGATCGTGGGGGATAAGGAAGTGCGCAAAGACAAATTTAGGTCCTTTAATCGAAACTGCATCCGACAGCCTCGCGAATTCGTAGAGCGTCCCTCTTCTTGAAGATTCCCGGCTGGCGTCTTCCCTAAAGAATTTATTTAGGATCGGTTCTAGCATTGTATCCTCGATGAGCTTTTCCAAAAAGTTGCTCTGAATTCCGGTTTGGTAATTAAAAGCGACGTCGGCGTTTTTATTCCTTTTAGTTGCGGGATACCAGCTGCTGATGTGCACATATTCGTATCCAATTCCTTTAAGGAATTGGACAACCCGATTATTTTCGATCATGTTGTAAAGCGGAGTTACCGAACTGTATTCCTCCCCGTATTGCTTTGTGAGCTGGTCAAGATATTCCATATTGAGAGAAGAGGCCAGAGAGTTGAATGTTCTGGGATAGTTTGCGAAGCTCTCATTAGCGACGAAGAACCCCTGTCCGTCTAGGTAATTAAGGAATTCGCTATTGTCAAAATTTAGGTAGTTCTTTAGGGATGTCTTGTTTCCGTAGCGATCGAAGATTAAATAATAGATGTCTGGAAGTTTGGATGTATCTTTCTGATCGTGAGTTACGATCTCTTCCTGTGGGTTGGTACCACCGTCTTTTACTTGTCTATTTGCTAAGGCGTTAGTAATCTCGTAGGGAATTATGTTCACAAGGCTTAGGAGGATGGACGAAGCGGCAACGATGGTGAGAAAAGCGCCCAGCTTACGCATCTCCTTTTTGGTCTTAATGACTAGATAGCTTCCTGCCAGGAAAATTATTCCCCAAGCCGAAAACATAATTTTATCGGGGCCAAAATCGGTTAGCTGTTTTGGTAGAAAATCTGTCAGTAGTGATTCGATATGCCCGTATGTAAAAAATAGAACGATGGAAAGAGATGTGATAATCGCTGCTTTTTCTCCGCTCTTGATTATGAGCTTCAATACCATCCAAACCAGGAAAGAAAGGCTTAAAGACAATGCCAAAGCGATGAGAAAATCTCTGTCCAAAATAGACAGTTCCGTTTTGTTGTAGGAAAAGAAGAAAAGGATCGGAGAAACCGCAAACAAAAACGGGTGGATTGGTAATTTTTTAGCTTTAGATAATATGCCCATTAGTCAGACCATATTTTATCCGTTACATTGGTGTACTGGTAGGAACTCCGGTCGTTGGGAATGGTGTAAGTCTCATCCGGCAGGAGCTCGTAATTTGTCCCAAAGTATTTGTTGAAGATAATCCGGAAGGAATTAACGGGGGTGATAGTTTGGTAGAGGCCGGTTTTTTTAATTCCCGGCAGAAGATAGGCGTTAAGGATACGGGCATGGGCCCTTATATTCTCTGCTTCCTTGTTCCACGCTCCCGCGGTGAAATAAAATGGTCCTTCATCAGACTGGATCACAACGATGGGGGTTATTTTTGATTTAGCCAAAATCTGGGTTACCACCTCTTCGACCTTTTTGTTGGTGAATATCAGCTGATTGAGGTAGGCCGGGATGCTGCCTTGTTTGTCGTCTTTTTCGCTGACTTCTTCTCCGTTTTTGCCAAAAACGAAAGGTTCGTGGGGAATAAGGAAGTGGGCAAAGACGAACTTGGGTCCTTCGACCTCCGGTATTTCGGAGAGCTTTTCAAATTTGGATAAGATTTTTTCCCGCTTAATTTCCCGGTCGTCTAATTTCCCAAGCGAGATTTTCTTGGCGATCGGGTAATACAGCGTCGTTTTCAGAAAAGCGGTAGTGAATTCTCCGCCAAAGCTGCCGATGTAATGGACGTCGATGTCGGCGTACCGGTTCCTCCAGGTTCCGGACCACTCGTCTCCTAGGTGGATATATTTGTAGCCGCGGTCTTTTAGGAAGCGCATCACTCGGTTGTTCTCGATCAGATTAAAGAGCGGCATGGTGCTGGTCAAGTTTTTGTCAATCGACGCGGTGAGCGTCGTCAGGTGTTCCAGATTCAGGGAAGAGGGGAGCGATACGTGCGTCCGGGGGTAGTTGGCGGCGCTTTTTGAGGCGACATAGAATCCTTTCTCCTTGAGGAACGAGAGGAATTCGCGGTTATCGAAGCCGGCGTATTTCTTTAGGATGCTCTCGTTGGCGTAGCGGTCAAAGATGAAGTAGTAAACGTCGCGGAGTTCGTCCGAATTGGCGGTGCCGGGTTCTTGGGCGCTGTTGTCAGTATCCGATCCTGTCGGCAGAGTGACAGTGGCTTCTCGGATTTTATAAGGGATGATACTCGCAAGGGAGGTGATGACCAGGAGGGCGCTGACAAAATTTAAGAATCTGGTGGGCATTGTCCAATCTCTCTTTGCTTTCAAGATAAAAATCGAACATCCCAGAAATAAAAATCCCCAGATCGAAAAGAGCAGTTTATCCGGCCCGATCACAATTCCCGCAATCTTGAAGCTGAATTCGTTAATGAGGGTATGCACATGTCCATAAGAGAAGAAGAGGATAGCAAAGAGCGAAACCAGCAACGCTGCCCGCTTTTTATCATGAGTAATCCATCCCAACATTAGCCAGAGGGCAATCGAAATCAAAACTGCTACTCCCAGAGATAGCAGGAAACTGCTGTCTCCGAGGGATAGTTCCCCCTTGTTGTAGGAGAAGAAAAGCAAAATCGGCGCGATCGCGAACAAGATTGGGTGAAGTGGCGACGCCATGAGATTTTTAACCGCCCATTTATTGCTGAACATTTTTACTTTCCGATACTTTAAATTTAAGGCTTTTTGCCGGTAATTCTGATTCGGGCATATCCCATTCTTCTGAGGGGTGTTCTTCGCAGAATAAAATTCACGATTTTTTTGAATATTTTTCCTAGAAATTTATTAGGTAGGAATTTTTCCCCGATAAATTCTACGCTGGTAACTTTCAACCCAACTTCTTTGAGATGCTGCCGCAGATGCCATTCGGTAAACAGTGAAAAATGCTTGTCTTCCTCGCGGCCCCGATTGTGTTCGTAGCCGCCCAGATGGGTTCGACCGACCGCCCATGCCCAGTAATTTGCATTATCCGTTATCAGTTCCAATTCCCCTCCCTTTTTTAGTACCCGAAACATTTCTTCGAGGACGAATCCTGGATTTCTCAAGTGTTCGAAAACATTTCTGCTAAAAACAATGTCAAATGTCCCATCCTTGTAAGGGAGTTTTTCTTTGTCGATATTGCATTTTTTTACTTCGGGTCTGGCGGGATAAACATCGACAAAATCGGTTCCGTAATTAGATTTTCCGCATCCCACGTTTAGAATCCTTTGCATTAGTTAAACTTTTCTTTTCGGTTGCTTTTCATTAAGTAGATGGTTCGCTTGGATCCGCGGATGCCTTCTTTGGTGATGATTTGGAACTCTTTTTGGAATTCTTTTTCAAAACCATCTTGGTTGTAATTGGGGAAGATGTCTTCCCGGGTAGCCAGGAGCCGCTGGACCTGTGAGTCCTCCTTGGGAACAAACTCGATGATGAGGGATTTGCAGACCCGCCGGAAGAATTTGGCGATCATCGCCAGCGGAAGGTTGTTTGAGATCGCCAGATGGTGAATGAGCGCCAGCGCCATTACCGTATCAACCGGGCCCCTGTCGATGAGCGATTCTCTTTCTTTGTTTTCCCAGCCGGTTGCCGGGCTGGGATTGGTGAGGTCGAGCACCAACGGAAGGATGTATTTATCATCCCGTTCTTTGACCAGCCGGTAGTTTATTTCCACCGCCGCCGGATCAATATCAAAAGAGACGGTTGGGATCTTTTTATCGGACGCGATCCGGCTGAATTCTCCGGTGTTTCCTCCCAGGTCCCAGACGTTATTTGGTTTGGCCTTCTTCAGTAATCTTTCCACAATTACTGCCTTCTCCTTAAATGCTTTTTTCGAATAATTGGTTTTGTGATAGTAATCGGCCCATTCGGTTCCTTTCGGCTGCCAGTTTAGGCCGCGGATAGCGGACTCCAATCCGTTGACGATGCTCACTAGCCGATTTTTGCCGAGCTTGGCTTGCTTCTCAATCCGGGAGCTTTGGGGCTTATCCGAAAAGTACGTCTGGCTTTTGGCGTGCAGGTGGATATTCAGGAGAAGCTGGGGATTGAACTTGGTTTTCTGGGGGAGAAGCTTGGCCGCCAGATCCAGGGGCACCCCGTCGATGTGGATTCTTAAGAGTTGGTTTAGGCGGATATCGGTGTAGCTCATTAGGGCCAAGGGCGCCAGGAAATGCTGGCAGAACTGCTTGTAGGCCACCCACGGTTTTTCTTGGAATTTTTCAAAGGAGAGCGTGTCGATGAGAATCGGTTTTCCCTCTAAGAATTGGATATTGTAGGCGCTCGCATCCTTAAGAATCATCTCGTACTCCAGGGCGATCTTCTGGATCTTTAACGTGGCTAGAGCCGCATCCTTTAACTGGCTGAAGCTCCATTCGTAGGGGTAGGAAATGAACGAGATTCTTTCCGGTTGAATGATTCGATAAGCGTCCTTGGTTCTGGCCAATTTTGGATCGGCTTCCCGGTGGGTGGTAAGGAGTTTTTCTTTGATTAGCCGTTTAAAAAGCCCGGACTTTTTAAGAAGATCAAAGTCCTCTTGGTAGGATTGGTTGATTTGCCGGTAGAGAACTCCGTCTTGGAAAAAAAGGAATCCGCTGGGATCGCGGAAGGAAGATTTCTCGGTTCGATTACTTTCCCTTTCCATCCTTGCTCTTGGAAATCTTGGAGGCCAGCTTGGAGAGGAAAGTTTTGATCTTGCTCCAGGACATGGCAAAGACGTATGCCCCTCCGGCCAGAGTGGCGATCAGGATTTGGACGACGTAGCTCCCGGTTCCGGGATCCAAGTAGGCGTAGGCGCCTTTCGCTAGTGTTAAGTACAAGGTTACGACCAATAAAGTTTTTGCGAACATCCGAATGATTTTATACCACCCCGAATGAATTTGTCCATTTGTAACGGATACCATCTGCTAAACTTTATCACGTGAAAATAACTTTTGTCGGAGCCGGTTACGTGGGGCTAACCTCCGCCGCCGTTTTTGCCAATTTGGGCCATACCGCGCGGGTTTTGGACATAAGTGAGGAACGAGTTGAAAAGATCAAATCGGGAGAAGCGCCTTTCTTTGAGCCCGGATTAGCCGAGCTGATTAAAAAAACGGTCGATTCCGGCCATCTCATACCTACAACCAGCTACCAAGAGGCGATCCCGGATTCCGAAGCCGTTTTTATCTGTGTTGGCACTCCCAGCGAGGAAAGCGGTGAGACCGATCTGTCCTATGTTTTTTCGGCGGCGGAGTCAATCGGAAAGAATCTTGGTGGGGGATACACGGTGGTGGTCGTTAAATCTACCGTTCCTCCCGGAACGACCGAGAGAGTAGGGGAGATTATCGAAAAATTTGATAAGGAAAGAGGAAAAGATTTTGACGTCGTTGATTCTCCGGAATTTTTGGCGGAAGGCCGGGCGGTTAAGGATACCCAGAATCCGTCCCGAATCATCATTGGCGCCGAATCCGAAAAACCGGTAGAAGTTCTCAAAGAGTTGTTTTCCAATTTTAAAGAGTCGCCAACTTTGATTTGCGACACCAAAAGCGCGGAGCTGATCAAGTACGCCTCTAACTCTTTCCTGGCGACGAAGGTTTCATTTATCAATGAAATTGCGCGGATTGCCGAGCATTTTGGCGCCGATGTGAATAAGGTGGCGGAGGGAATGGGGTTGGACGATCGGATCGGGCCGAAGTACCTGAAGGCGGGTTTGGGGTACGGAGGGAGTTGTTTCCCTAAGGATGTGGCCTCCCTTCTTTTTGTTTCCAACCACGCCGGTTACGATTTTGGCATTCTGCAGGCGGCGACTAAAGTCAACCGCGAACAGCACAAGCGTTTTGTGAGAAAGATTAAAGAAAAGCTCGGAGATCTCAAAGGGAAAAAGATTGCGGTCCTTGGGTTGGCTTTTAAGCCGGATAGCGATGATATGCGCAAGGCGGTTTCGGTTGAGATTATTCGGGTCCTCCTTGAAGATGGGGCTACGGTTTCTGCTTATGATCCGGTTGCGATGGATAATGCCAGGCGGGAGGATTACGGTGGGGAAGTTGAGTTTGGGGAGGATGCCTACGCCGTATTAGCGGGCGCGGATTGCTTGGTCCTTGTCACCGAATGGAAAGAGTTCACCGATTTGGATTGGAATAAAGTAAAAAGTTTAATGCGAGGCAACCTCATTGCCGATGGCAGGAACCTGTATGATCCCAAAATTCTCAGAAAAGCCGGTTTTGAGTATGCCGGTATGGGGAGATATTAGAAGTAATTTATATGCTTATTAAAAAACCACTCAAAATTATTAATAAATTTTATTACAGGTATCTTTCACGACACGATATGAATGATGCAAAAAAATACTTATTCCGCAACGAAAATATAAATTCGGTTTTGAAAACTAATAAGGAAGTAGAAGGTAGTTTGATTAAGTTGAAAAGCCTAAAGCTTTTCCCCCATCCTGACCGTCCCAAAAACTGGGATGCACTTCGGGCATTTTCTTTCATTCTCAACAAGGCGGATATAGATTCAAAAGTGTTGGACGTTGGCAGTGCTGGATACGGAATTATCCTTCCTTGGTTGGAACTATATGGATTTTCCGAACTTTACGGCTGCGACATTGTGTTTGAGAAAGATTTTAAGAGAGGAAAGATAAAATATTCCCGTCAGGATTTGCAAAAAACCAATTTTCCGGCAGACTATTTTGATTTTGTTACTTCAATTTCTGTGATCGAGCATGGCGTAAATCCTGGATCTTACTTTAAGGAGATGTTTAGGATTCTCAAGAAAGGTGGGTATCTTCTGACCTCAACCGATTACTGGCCCCAGAAGATAGATACAAAAGGACTTTACCCGTATGGAAAAGATTTAGGTGAGATGAAAATATTCGATAAAGCCGAGGTTGCGGGATTGCTAAAGACGGCGGAAAAATCCGGCTTTGGCCTCGTAAGCCCAATGGATTTTACGAGCAAAGATAAAGTTGTTGATTGGAAAAGAGTTAATAAACAATATTCCTTTATATTCTTTGCATTGGAAAAAGTTTCTTAAAATATGGCGCAGGTTACTGGATTAAAATCAAGAGTTTTTAAAGGTATTTCCTGGTTGGCTTTTTCCAGAGCTCTGGCCCAAATCTTTACCTTTGTATCGACGATTATCTTGGCGCGGCTTCTTTCCCCGTCTGATTTCGGTCTCATAGGGATTGCACTTGTAGTCGAGAATTTTATGGAAACTCTTAATAAATCTGGAATTATTACCGCCATCATTCAAAGAAAGGAGATGAATAATGCTGTTTTATCCACAGTTTTTTGGCCCAATATCGGGATTGGCTTTCTGCTGTTTGGCTTGACCGCCTTGATATCCGGTAACGTTGCCGATTTTTTTGGTGCCCCCCAGGCCCAACCTCTTATTGCCGTTTTGGCGTTTTCTATGGTTCTTGATTCTTTTGGAATTGTACAGGGAGGAGTGTTGAGGAGGGAGATGAAGTTTAGAAGCGTAGGTATGCGGGAGGCTTTCTCTGCTCTTGGGTACGGGGTAGTGGCGGTATCCTGCGCTCTTCTAGGGCTGGGCGTTTGGTCTTTGGTTGCCGGGGCTCTAGCCCGATCCCTTATTACCGCGGTTGTTTTTTGGTTTGCCGTCTCATGGAGGCCCTCTTTCGAATTCTACTGGAAATACTTTAAAGAGGTCTACAGTTTCGGTTTTAAAGTTTTGCTCAACGGGATTGTGGAATTCTTCAGAGGTAATTCCGATTACGCCTTAGTGGGAAAAATTCTAGGTACCTACAACTTGGGTATCTACACCCTTTCTTATAATGTGGCAACTCTGGCTCAAAGTAGAATCACCACAATAGTGAGTAGCGCTCTTGCCCCCGCTTACTCGAGAATTCAAGACGATTTTGATCGACTGCAAGACGCCGCGAGTAGGGCTGCCCAGTACCTAGCCCTTGTAGTTTTCCCCGCCTCTTTTGGTTTGGCTGTCGTGGCGCCGGAGTTTATCAGGGTGGTTTACGGTGCCAAGTGGGAAGAAGCAATTTTGCCGGCGCAGATTTTGCTTGTAGGAGGAGCGCTTTTAGCAATCAACCCAATTATCGAGAAAGTTATCACTGCGGTTGGGAAACCCGGAGTCTTTGCTGTCCTGAACGCGATTAGAACAATTTTTTTGATGGGTGCGATCTATACTGGCCTGAAGCTGGGGGGAATAGTGGGGGTGGCTTGGGCGGTCACGATCTCGGTTGTGATCTACACTCCTATCACGCACGCCCTGGCATTCCGATATATCAAAGGTAATGTCTGGAAATTGTGGAAGGGCCTGGGAGCGATTGCGCTGATAAGCGCTTTCATGGCGCTGGGAGTATGGGGTTTTAGGCCGGTTTTTTCGGATCTAGTAGCTTCCAGGGCGGCCCTGCTCGTTTTGGAAGTTTTATTGGGGGTCGTTCTTTATGCAGCACTTATTTTTATCTTTAAACCTCCGGCGTTCAAAGGGATTTTGGATTTAGCACTACCTATTTTAAGAGAACGGTTGTGGAAAATATCCATTTTCAAACCTGGGGCGCGGGTTAAATAATGAAAATCGGAGTTGACGCCCAAACTTTACTTGGAGATAACGCCGGTGTCGCTTATTATACCCGCGGGATTTTGAAAGAGGTTCTTCGCCAAGACCAAAAGAACCGTTACAACTTGCTCTTTTTCCACCCTTTTTATCGGAAATTCAATCAAATTTTCGAAAGGAGCGATAACTTTCATTACGGAATAGAGAAGACCATTCCTTATAAAGTTTTCTATAAACTTCATAAATTGGGCATCAAAATTCCTCTGGAGATTTTTTTCGGCAAGCACGATCTATACTTTTTTCCAAATTTTGTGGTCTATCCGCACCGATTAGGCAAAAGTGTGGTAGTTGTTCATGATCTTGCTTTCGAAAAAGTTCCTCAATACGTCCAAGATAAAAATGTCAGGTTTTTGAAAAAATTTGTGCCCCGCTCCTTGTCAGAGGCGGACCACGTGGTGGTTACTTCCGAATATACAAAAGCGGATGTGGTTGAGATTTACGGAATTTCGGAAGACAATATTACCGTGATTTACCCCGGAGTTGATCTGGAAAAATTTAGGCCTTCCAGCCCGGCGCGGATCAGCCAAGTCAGGGAGAAGTATGGTCTGGCTAAGCCTTTTATTCTCTACTTGAGTACGCTCGAGCCGAGAAAGAATGTCCTTTCGATTATTAAGGCCTTCGCCGGCTTTAATAATAAGAAGGGCTATCAATTAGTTTTAGCCGGCAAGCGCAGTTGGCAGGATCGCGAGATTTTTGAAAAGGTTAAAGAATTGGGATTGGAGGAAAGTGTGGTTTTTCCGGGGTATATACCTGACCAAGATAAGCCCGATCTTCTTTCGGCGGCGGAAGTTTTTGTTTATCCTTCTTTTTTCGAAGGGTTCGGAATGCCGGTGATTGAAGCCCAGGCCTGCGGTACGCCGGTGATCGCCTCCAATGTCACCTCCTTGCCGGAGGTGGGGGGAAATGCGGCAGTTTACGTCGATCCTAATGACGCGGATGGTCTTACCCGATCTCTGGAGGAAATTCTCTCATCTTCGTCGCGGCGGGAGAATTTGGCTAAAATGGGGCTGGCGAACGTACGGCGATTCAGTTGGGAGAATTCTGCTCGGAATTTAATTCAGGTTTTTGAACGGGTTTGAAATGAAATGAAAGTTCTAATGTTTCCTTACTCAGATCTTAATCCCTACCAACGTTTACTGGCAGGAGGATTGAACTCCAATGGGATAGATGTTTCTTTTGATAAAAATTCCTTCAGTTTGGGGAAGATACTGAACCCTCGTTTCGATTTGCTTCATCTCCATTGGCTGCCGACTGATCCGATAAGAAGGATTTACCTCCTTAAAAGGATACTTTTACTCAAAACCAAAGGAGTTCCGGTAGTTTGGACGGTTCACAATCTCTACAGCCACGGTGGGGGAGGGGCGGTGGAACTGCGGTATCGCCGAATTGTGGCGAGGATCGTTTCCAAGATTATTTGCCATTGCACGCTGGCTAAAGATTTGATTGTTGAGGATTACAAGGTTTCCCCTAATAAAGTGAGAGTTGTTCCTCATGGAAATTACGCAAGCATTTATCCATCACTAATGGACAAAGAAACGGCGCGCAAGCGCTTGGATCTGCCTTCTACCGGACTGGTGTTCCTGCATTTCGGCATGATTAAGGAATACAAGGGTGTTCCGGAACTCATCCGCTCTTTTAAAAGGATTAAAGATCGTGCAACATTGCTGATCGCTGGGAAGATTGATAGTCCCGCTCTCGAGAAGAAGATTAGAGCGCTTCGGGGCGAGGATAAGCGGATTCGGCTTAATTTCGGTTATGTTTCTGATGAAGACACAAACATTTATTTCTCGGCCGTTGATTGTGCTGTTTTTCCTTATACGGATATCCTGACTTCTGGTACGGTTTCATTAGCGGCTACTTTTGGCCGGGCGGTGATTGCTCCCATGGTCGGTTGTATCCCGTCACAAACAGATCAAGATGGAAAATTACTCTACGATCTTAATGACAAGGATGGCCTTCTCAAAGTGCTTACTGATTCATTTCAAGAAGATTTAAGTATTCTCGGTAACAAAAACTTTGAGAAATCCAAAGAACTTACCTGGAATAAAATAGCTCGAGAAACCGCAAAGGTGTACGAGGAGGCCTTGAGATGAAAGTTTACGTCATTGCCGAAGTAGCCAAACCGTTTTACTATTATCCGATTGAGCGTCTTGTGAAGAACGGCAAGCTGGAAAGTTGGGAGCTTTGGAGCTTTAGGACGTTTCGTCCCCCCATCAAAAACATTATTCTGAGAGTAATCCGGCGTTTCAAACCTAATTTTGCTAAAGACCGGGAGATTGAGCCGTTTACGGTTAAAGATTTCTTTTCTCGGTTGGTGCTCCCGATCCGGATGCTTTTTTGGGACAACATCGTTTTTGGGATGGAGCCGTTCGATGCGAAAGTTATTTTTCCGCTTTTTCTTAAACTTTTGGGTAAAAATATGGTGGAATGGACCTCCTGGCCTTACTGGGAGGGAAACTTCCAGCCCCGCAGCGGGATTCCCGGTTCCCGCTTTCTTTGGCGGCTTTTCTTGGGAGATCTCAAGGTAATCGGAGTAACGCCGGCGGTGGCGGAATCGGTGAAGAAATTTCAACCGACCGCCCGTGCCGTGCGGATTCCGCACTCGGTCGATTTGGAGAAATTTTTCCCCCAAAAAGAAAAGCGAAATCAGCGCCTCAAGGTCGTTACTCTGACCCAGCTTTATCCGGAGAAGGGAGTCGCTCAAATAATTGAACTGGCGCGGAGGATTCCGGAGGCGGATTTCGAGATCATCAGCCGGGGAGGAACGGCGGCGGGTGAGGTACGGGAGGCCGAAAAGGAGCTGACGAACTTCAAATGGGTTGACGACCAAAATCGGGAGAAGAAGATCAGAGAAGCGGATATTTTTGTCCTCGCGTCCTACCGGATTGCGCGCTGGGAGGAGCTTTTCGGGATGGCGATTATCGAAGCGATGGCGAGTGGTCTGCCGGTGGTGGTGACCGATCAGATCGGGCCCCGCGATATTGTCGAGGACGGAAAGACCGGATTTATTGTTCCCCAGAAAGATGTGAACGCAATGGAAGTGCGTGTCCGGGAACTTTTATCGGATGAGGAGATGAGGTCCGAGATGGGGAGAGCGGGCAGAAAGACGGCGGAGAAAAGGTATAATATCGAGAATCTTTCTAGAGATTGGTTGAAGGTTTTGCAGAAATGAAAACTATTAAAAAACTGTTTTCCGCTAAGAAACTATCGGTTGATAAGGTTCTGATAAATCTCTTGTACGTCTTTGTCGTTCTTCTTCCTCTAACCTATTACGGCGCGATTGAGGTCGGTTTCACGATCAAATTGAGCGAGATCGTGATGATCCTCGCCTTTGCGATTTGGATCGGTTCCAAGATTGCGCGGCAGGATTTTACCTGGAAGAGAACTCCCTTGGACATTCCCCTTCTGGGTTTTTGGATTATTGCCGGTTTATCCCTTACCAACGCGATCAATCTGGAGCGGGGGATAGCCTGGTGGCTCTGGCTTTCTTCCTATATTTTTGCCGCTTACTATCTGATCGTGAACGTGATCCGGGACGAGAAACAGGTGCGGGGGCTTCTCAAAACCTACATTTTGGTGGCGGTTTTGATTTCGATCTTTGCGCTGGTCCAATATTTTTCGAACTGGCTTGGGGTGGAGTCGATTATCCGTTCCACTTTTAGCAAATCCTCCAGCATCGGCTACCCGCGGCCGCATGCGACCCTGCTGGAGCCGCTATATTTCGGTTTTTACCTGCTCGTTCCGGCGATTTTTACGGCCGTTTCCTTTCTCTCCCGAAAGCAGCTTTTCTTTAGGCTTCGAACCGAGTGCACTTTGCTTTGGTTCTTTGCGACGATTTTGGTGACAACTCTGTCCCGGGGAGCGGTCATCGCATTTGGAGGGGCGCTCACAATCTTGATTTTGGGCTACCTTGGTTTAAGATTTTTTAATCCTCGAAGCTTTCTAAAGGTTTTTGCTCCTCTCTGGAGCAGATTTGCCCTTTTCCTAGTGACGATGGTCCTAGCTTTTCCTACTTTTTTGGCCTTAAACAGCGCTGGACTTTACCTTGAACAAATTTTTGGAACCCCTCGCTCCCCAAAGAGAATTAGTTTGGAAGATCGGACTTCTTCCGGGACTCCTAGATATATCGCATGGGTTAAGGCATGGAATGTCTTTAAGGGTAATCCGGTTCTAGGAGTGGGTTTTGGGAATTACGGCCCGCATCAGATCGGAATTTCTGAAGGAATTTCCGGTCCCGGCAACGGTTTCGCCATTGTGAATAACGAACCTTTGGAAGTGGCGGCGGAAACCGGCATCTTTGGCCTTCTTTCTTATCTCGGGTTTAATGCGGTTTTTACTTGGCGAATGATTCTGGGAATTCGAGATTCGATTAGAAAAAGGATTTACACCTGGACGCCGATCTTTGCCGGGTTTCTGATCGCATTTTTGGCGATGTCGGCGCAGTTTTTGACCTTTTCCACGATTCAAATCGGCAGTTTTTGGTTTGTTCTGGGGTTAGGAGTAGCTCTGCGGCAAATCTTTTTATCGGAAAAATATCGGATAAATGATTAAACCCCAGGTTTCGATAATTATCCCGACTTACAACGAAGAAGAGCATGTTCGGGAGTGTTTGGAGAGTTTATTGGATGGGTACGTGGTTCAAAATGCGGAAATCATCATCGCGGATGGGGGGAGCACAGATGATACTAAAAAAATTATCCGAGATTTTGAGAGAGGTCACCCTCGCGCGCAAGTTCGGCTAATCGACAACCCTCTCAAGCACCAGTCCTTCGGGTTAAACGCCGGCATTAAGGCGGCGCGGGGAAAAATCATTGTCCGGATCGACGCCCACGCCCGCTATCCCAAAAATTACGTTCGAAGATGCGTGGAGCTTCTGGAGAAAACCGGCGCCGACAACGCGGGTGGGGTGATGCGCGCCAAGGGAGTAGGCGATTTCCAAGAGCTAGTGGCTCTGGCGATGAACCATCCGATCGGGGTGGGGGATGCCAAATTCCATCTCGGCCGAAAGAGCGGGTACGTTGACACCGTTTATTTAGGAACTTTCCGAAAGGGAATCTTTGGTAAGTTAGGATTTTTTGATCCTTACCAAAATCAGGATGCGGAGTTTAATCTTAGAATTCTGGATTCCGGCGGAAAGATCTTTCTCGACAGTTCGATCAAGGTGGATTATTTCCCCCGCGGTTCTTTAGTTGCTCTCATCAGCCAGTATTTTAATTACGGCCGGGGCCGCTGCCGAACCACGCTTAAACACCGGAGGTTCACTTCTTTTAGGCAGCTTGCACCGTTTCTCCTGGTGTTAGGGTTGATTGACTCACTCTTTCTTTCTGCGCTGGCGGGTCCCGTATTTTTACTGTTTCCGATTTTATACGCCGCAGCAATTTTTCTTTTCAGTCTCCTGGTTTTAGGCAGAAATCCGCGCCGATTTTCCCAATCGCTGTCTTTGGCGTTGATTTTTATGTCGATGCACGTGTCCTGGGGAATGGGCTTTTGGGCGTACCTTTTGGGGATTAGCCGCTAATATGATTTTTCCCTCTTGGACGCGATCAAAGATCGCTAGCAAGAGATAGTTCCGCAAATGCGGAACGTCCTCTTGTATAATTCTGATGGTATGAACTCACTTTTCATCGGGCGTTGGCAGCCGTTCCACAAGGGACACCAGACTTTGATTGACAAGGTTTTAGCCGAGGGTAAGCCGGTCGTGGTCGGTATTAGGGATACTGAGGTCTCTGAAGAAAATCCCTACACGGTGGAGGAACGAACGAAGATGATCAAGGATGTCTACGGGGATCGAGTGCAGTGCATTGTTGTCCCCGATATCGCCGAGATTTGCTACGGCCGAGAGGTTGGATATAAGATTCGCATGATCCGGCTGGAAGATCAGCTGGAGGAGATATCTGGAACAAAGATCAGGAATTCGCAAAAAAGAGTAATCTGGCTGACTGGAAACGTAGGTTCCGGCAAAACTTCCTTGGCCTATCTGCTTAAGGAACGGTTAAATGCCGTGGTTCTGGACGGAGACGAAATGCGGTCCTCTATTTCGTTGGGAGTCGGCTTTAGCAAGGAAGATCGGGAGGAGCATAACCTGCGGGTCGCCCGACTCGCGATCGTTCTGCACGCTCAAAGCTTAAACGTGGTAGTTTCCGTTATCGCGCCATTCCGGTCAACCCGCGAAAAGATCACGAAAGTCTGCAACCCTTATTGGATTTATATCCGCGGGGGTGAAGTCGGGAAGGACAAGCCCTATGAGGTTCCTCTAAATCCTGATATCACGATTGATCCTAATGCTGAATCTTTGGACGAAAGCTTGGAGAAAATCATCAAGGAAGTCGGGGGAATAAAGTGAGGAGATGATTAGGGGAAAGCTGGATTTTATCGCCAAATTAAGCAGCCTATTTGACCGAGGAGAAAAGCTGCAGTTTCTAGGCGTAATGCTTCTATCGCTTGTGGTGGCTTTTCTCGATGCCCTCGGCGTCGCTTCCATCCTTCCCTTTATCAGTTTGGTTATGGATCCCTCCGTTGTCTACAATAATCAAATTCTGAATGGGGTATTTAATTCTTTGGGCTTCACGAACACCCAATCTTTTTTGATTTTTACGGGCTTGGTGATGTTGGGAATCATTGTTGCCGGCAATCTCGTTTCGGCTTTGGCAACGTGGGTCCAGGCCCGTTTTGTTTGGCGCAATAACCACCGGATTTCATCCGGTTTATTGAAAAAGTACCTCTCCCTGCCTTACGTGTTTTTTCTAAACCAGAACAGTTCGAACCTTGGCAAAAATGTCCTCTCGGAAGTGATGCAGCTTACTAAAGGTTTGCTGGTGCCGTTGATTAATCTTTTAACGGGGTTTGCGGTGGTTTTGGTTATTGCCGCCCTGCTGCTCTATGTCAATCCTCAAGTTACTCTTATCGCATCCGTGGTTATCGCCATTCCGTACTTGCTGATTTACTTTAATCTTCGCCGGAAACTTAGGGTGGGAGGGAAGCGGCGCCTGGAGGAAAATAGAGGCAGATTCAAAGCCGCCAACGAGGCTTTGGGGGGAATTAAGGATATAAAGATTTTAGGGAGAGAGGGTTTTTTTCTAAAAAGGTTTTCAAAGCACTCGGAGAAGTTTTCCAATGTCCAGGTCTGGAGTGGGGTAGTCGGCCAAATTCCGCGCTACATCACCGAGATAATCACTTTTGGAGGGGCGGTGGGGGTAATCTTGTTCTTGCTTTATTCCGGAAGAGATGTCCAGCAAATTATTCCTCTGGTTGGTTTTTTTGCCCTGGCCTGGCATCGGCTGCTTCCATCCCTGCAGGCCATTTTTTCATCTTTTACCGACTTGCAGTTTAATACGGCCGTTTTGGATAAGATTTTTGAGGATCTGCATGTGAGTGAAGCGGGAACGGAGAAAATATCTTTCGGCGGAAAATTGCCGCCGCCCGCGCCTTTCGAAAAAAACATCAAATTGGAAAATATCAGTTTTTCTTATCCCGGGGAGAGGGAGCCGGTTCTTAAAGACGTGAGTTTGGAGGTCGAGAAGAACACTTCCGTCGCGCTGGTCGGCCCGACCGGATGCGGTAAGACCACTCTAGTCGATATCGTACTTGGGCTCCTGACGCCGGATCGGGGAGTAATAAGAGTTGATGATGCCGAAATAACTAAGGAAAACATCAAGAATTGGCAGCGCAATATTGGATACGTTCCTCAGCAAATTTACTTGTCCGACGATACCGTTGCCCGAAATATCGCCTTTGGCCTGCCGGATGAGGAAATGGATATGTCCCAAGTTCGGCGCGCGGCCAAACTGGCAAATATTCATGATTTTATCGAGAAAGAAACGTTAGGCGGGTACGACACCGTCGTCGGAGAAAGAGGGGTAAGGTTAAGCGGCGGCCAAAAGCAGAGAATCGGAATAGCCCGAGCTTTGTACAACGATCCGGAGGTCCTGGTGTTCGATGAGGCGACGAGTTCCCTTGACATCGCCACCGAACGGGCGGTTCTGGAAGCGATGGAAAGGGTTTCCAAGTTAAAGACGATGATAATTATCGCCCACCAGATCTCCGCGGTTAAAAACTGCGATTCGATTTACCTGATGGATAAGGGCGAGATTGTCGCCAAAGGAACCTACGGCTACCTGATGAAAAACAATGCCCAGTTTCAGGATTTGGCTCGGGAGGTTAAATAGATTCATTGATGTCTAAAACTAAATTTTCGGTGGTTATTCCCACGTGTGATCGGCCCCTGTTGCTTAAAAAGACTTTACAGAGCGTCTTTTCCCAGAGTTTTTTCCCATATGAAATTCTAATTATCGACAACGGAAATAAGCCAGTAGGCAAGAAAGTTTTTAACGGGAATAAGAGGATTAGGTATATCCGGGCTTTACCGAGAATTGGAGTTGCTCAAGCCAGAAACACGGGAATTTGTTTAGCAAAAGGAGATTATATTGCCTTTCTTGACGATGACGATATTTGGGACAAAGATTATCTTAAAGAGATGTTGGATGTCATAAATAAAACCGGTGCAACCGTTGTGCTTGGGAGTGTAAAGATATTGGAAACGGGAGGGGTTTGGTGGATTAGATCGGAGCCCATCAAGTCACTTGAAAAGTTTAAATATAGATTACTTCGGACGAACCCGGGTACTATGGGAAGCAACACGGTCGTTAAAAGAGAGTCGATTTTTAAATCTTCGGGTTTCGATCCGTTTCTTACCACCGGTGAGGATCGGGCGTTGGTTTTGGACTTTATTTTGAACGGCAGTCTAAATATTGTGAGGGCCGAGAAAGCCTTTGTGTATTACAGAACAGATACCAAAGGGGAAAAGCTGTCAAATGACGCTAACTTCGCTAAGGGTAAAATACGGTTTTTGGTTAAATACTGGAAAATAATGGATTTTCCCACTCGGCTGAAAAATCTTTTAGGTTATCTAAAGCTTAAAAATAAAAAAGTTGCCGGTATCGCGAGAACTTGGGGAAAAATTACCGGAAAAGTGAGAGTGATCAAAGATAAAATGTACCGTTACCTCGCGATGCCTTATAGAATGGCAACTGCGAAAAGACGCGCGTTGCCCGATTTTCTAATCATCGGCATCACAAAAGGAGGGACTACTTCTCTTAACTATTTTTTAAGTCTGCATCCCCAAATACACACCGCGCCGCAGGAAGTGCATTATTTCGATAGAGACTCTAATTACAAAAAAGGAGAACTCTGGTACCGTTCGCATTTCCCATTCGCCAGTGCAATTAATCCGGGTGATTTGGTTGGTGAAAAAACCCCCGATTATTTATTTTTTTCTAAGGCCTCAAAACGAATCCAAAAAGATTTGCCAAACGCCAAGCTGATCTGTCTTTTAAGGAATCCCACCGATAGGGCTATTTCTAATTATTTTATGAGGTTAAGACAAAAACACGAACATCTTCCTATTATGGAGGCGATGACAACTGATAAATTAGAATGGCGTCCTTATAAAAGTCGCGGTTTATATCTGAAGCAACTCCAGAGTTACAAAAGCTATCTTAAGAATAACCGGCTGCTTATTTTGAGCAGCGAAGATTTTCTGGCGGACCCACAAAATACCCTAAAACAGGTTTTTAGGTTCTTGGGAGTTGACGAAACGTTCAAGTGCCCAGACTTCAAATATAGGAACGTGGGGAAAAACAAAAACCAGGTTCCCCGCGAGGTCTACGAGTACCTCAACGATTATTTTAAGCTCCCCAACCGGAGGTTATATAAATACCTGCATCGCGATTTTGGGTGGTAACCCTCAGACACATGGCTGAAGCGAAAAGAAGTTATGAAAAGCGTAAGATTAACCTCCTTTATTTAGTGGAACCTTTCCCCGTGCTCTCTCAAACTTATATTCAGAGAGAAATAATAGAAATGCTGCGTGATGAGGATTTAGATGTTAGAGTAATTAATTTCCAGAAGGGAGACGAAAATATACCCCTCCCATCGGAATTAATATCCAAAATTCTACACATTGGCAGTCCAGGGCGCCTTGAGGTTCTTAAATCCAACTCTTTTATGTTTTTAAGGAGTACCATTAAGTACTTAGGTCTAGTAAGTTTGATTTTATTTGGCAAGCATAACCGTCTTGTTCAAAAGTCTAAGGACTTGGCCTCATTAAGGTTTGGAGTGTGGCTTTCCACCGAAATTAGAAATTTGGAGATTGATCATATCCACGCGCACTGGGCTACGCGGTCAACAACTATTGCTCTAGTTCTCTCAAAGTTTTTAGGTATCCCGTTCAGCTTCACTGCCCATGCCCATGATATCTATCTGAAGCCAATGTTGCTGAAGGAAAAAATTGCCGCAGCTAAAGCGGTGGCTACCTGTACTAATTTCAACCGGAATTACCTGGCCAATTCCGTTTCTCCCGGTGACCGGGAAAAGATCTTTACCGTTTATCACGGTGTCGATTTTAGGACCCTTAGGTTCGGACGGAAAAAGGTTAATAAAGTTCCGGTTGTTTTAGCGGTGGGGCGGCTGGTTGCTTTTAAAGGTTTTACGTATTTGGTTGATGCTTTGGACCTTGTTAAGAAACAAGGCGGAAACTTCAAAGCGGCGATAATCGGAGGAGGACCCGAGTTTGAAAATCTTGAATCCCGGATTAAGGAGAAGAATCTGGCCGGAAACATAGAACTTTTGGGCGAGCTTCCTTTCGAGGAGGTGAGAAAGTATTTTGAAGAGGCAGATATATTTGTCGCCCCTTCAATAATGACTTCGGAGAAGGCCTTCGACGGTCTTCCAAATGTCTTAATCGAGGCGATGGCTTCGAAAACTCCGGTTGTGGCGACTAGCGTCTCAGGTATACCGGAAGCAATTAAGAATGGGGAGAATGGGTTGCTGGTTGAAGAGAAAGATCCAAAGGCCCTTTCTGAAGCTATTCAGGTTCTGCTAAAAGACGAAAAATTGCGCAGAGATTTCGGCGAAGCCGGGTACATGAAAGCTTTGAAAATGTTTGACATAGAGAAAAATGTCAAACGCTTGAAACAGGTAATTTTGGAAGATAAAGATTGCAAGGACGGCGGCAAGGGCAGGCCGTTGCCTACAGCTCAGATTAATTGATGCATCAAATAAAAAAATCTATCAAGAGGATAACCCCTGAAAAGATTTGGACTAAATTGTTTAGTATCCGACGGTTCGTAGTGAGAATCCTTAGGCGCGATAATTTAACTAGGATCAAAAATAACCCGTTCTATTACCTCGCAACTCCTTACAGGACGGTAACTGCCAAAAATCGCGCCTTACCCGATTTTCTGATCATCGGTACCCAAAAAGGGGGGACTGTTTCCCTCCACCGCCTATTGGCCCAGCATCCCCAAATGCATATGGCGAAGGTCGAGGCGCATTATTTTGATATCGAATCTAATTACAAAAAAGGAGAGCTTTGGTACCGTTCGCATTTCCCTTTTCGGAGTAAAATTGCCCCAGATGATTTAGTGGGTGAGAGAACCCCCGATTACTTATTTTTTCCCAATGCCGCAAAACGAATCCAAAAAGACCTGCCAAACATCAAGCTGATCTGTCTTTTAAGAAATCCCACCGAGAGAGCCATTTCTAATTATTTTATGGCGGTAAGAGGAGGAAGAGAGAGTCTTCCTATCATGGAGGCACTAACGACTGAAGAAGAAAGATACGGTTCTTCGGGATACGGCCACCGTTCTTATAAACGTCGCGGTTTGTATTTGGAGCAGCTCAAGCGTTATGAAGGCTACTCTTTGAAAAATCAGCTGCTGATTTTGAGCAGCGAGGAATTCTTTACCAACCCGCAAAAGACTCTGAAACAGGTTTTTAGATTTTTAGGAGTCGGCGAAACGTTCGAGTGTTCCAACTTTTCACCCAGGAACGTGGGGAAAAACAAAACTCCGATTCCTAAAGAGGTATACGAGTATCTCAACAAGTACTTCAAGCCCTACAACCGGAGGTTATATAATTACCTGAACCGCGATTTTGGATGGTAATCCATTTTAGTGGGGGAATGATGAGATTTAAAAATAGTAAATTTGCACCGGATTTTATCGGAATCGGGATGAGAAAGTGCGGAACGACCTGGTTGGCCGAAATGCTAAAGGCGCATCCTGAGGTTGGTTTCTCCAGAGAAAAGGAAGTCAGTTTTTTTAATAATATCTGGGCGTTGGTAGAGAAGCCCCAGAAATCTAAACTCGAGACGGAAGGGATAGAGTCCTACGAAAAATATTTCAACAAAGGTAGAGTAATCGGGGAGTGGTCTGTTACTTATGCCGCCGATCCTAACGTGGCCGAGCGTATTAAGCACTATTTTCCAGATGTAAAGATCCTTGTTTCTTTGAGAAATCCCGTCGAAAGAGCGGTTTCTTTTTACAATCATGCAAAGAACGTTAGGTTAATTGATGAATCTAAAAATTTCGAGGAGGCGATTAAAAAGCACCCCGACTATATTGGGGGAGGCATGTACTACCCCCAACTTAAGCTGTATTTTGACCTTTTCCCTAAGGAACAGATAAAAATCATTTTGTTGGATGACATTGAAAAAGATAGCCGAGCAGTTGTAAGAGATCTCTACAATTTTTTGGGTGTCGATAGCTCTTTTGTACCGGAGGGAATCAATGAAAAAACCAATGTTTCTCGCAAAGTAAGATACAAGTTTTTTTATAAATTGGTAGTAACCATTCTGCTCCATTTTAAAAATTTAGTTCCTAAAAACGCCAGGCCTTATGTGAGAATTTTTGGAAAGAAGAAAATATTAAGCTCGATTGATCGTCACACTTCCCAGCCTTTTGAAAGCCCCCCATTGAAAGAAAAAACTAGAAGGCATTTGCTCGAAGTTTTCAAGCCGGATATAGAAAGGACGGCCAAGCTAATTGATAGGGATCTTTCGGCGTGGTATGTATAGCATGTCTAAAAGCTTCATCGGGCTTGTCCGTAAATTTTTTCGATATACAGAAAAACTTAAAAAAAATGAGATTACCCCGGTAATTGACTATTACAGGAACCGCATCCGCTTTAAAGCTGTGGGAAATCCAGATAAAGTTATTTGGATAAATCCCAAGACCATAAAATACCGGTACAAAGGTGGCGTGAGTAGCAGGAAAAAGTACGGGGCCGGGTCGATACTTGATGGAGATTGGGATCTTGATGTGGAAATAATCGACGCCCAAAAGAGACTCAAGTATAAGGGGATAGTTGCCCACTTTAAAGATGGCGTTCCTTGGGAGAAAACTGCTTTGTTTAGAGACGATTTTGCAAATAAGATGAAAAGAGGAGATTTGATAAGGGGCTGTCGGAGTATTCAGGAGTTATTAAATTACTATAATGATAAAATCGACGGCCTTTATTACAGCCTGAAAGAAGATGGTTTCCTGTTGCCGTCGAAGGAGCATCCGGAGATTGATTTTATGCAGGTATGCATAGGTCGAAAAGGGGAGCTGATATACACTGACTCCGGCACCCACCGATTATTTATCGCGATGCACTTAAATATCAATCCCATTCCGGCCAAGGTCTGGTGGCGGCATGAAAAGTGGCAGGAGATAAGAGACTCCGGTGATTTGGCAAAACGTTTTTCAAACCACCCGGATCTTGAAGATATACTGTCAAGTCCATGAAAGTAATATATATTTCGAAGTCCATCATCCCTTCGCGCAGCGCTAGCTGCGTTAACGTCATGAAGATGTGCCAGGCGTTTGCGGCAAACGGCCATCAGGTGACCTTGCTTGCCAGAACTAGATCCAGAATAAAGGATGTTAACGTTTTTCGATACTACGGAGTCAAATCTGATTTTAAAGTTAAAACTTTCTTTGAGCCCGCGAGCAGGCTAGGGAAATTGTGGTCGGGGGGTTTGGGTATTTTATCCAGTATCGTCAATCCGCGGGTGCCAGAAAGAGCGATATTTAAATCCGTTTACGGGTTAAAATGTTGGAGGTTCTTATCCGATCTTGACGACCCTCCCAACTTGGTATACGGGAGGTCTGCCAATGGCGTTTATGCAGCAACGCGAAGAGGTTTTTGCAGCGTATACGAGACCCACGAACCATTAGCAAATGAATCGACCAAAAGGTTGGAAAGAGCGATATTCAAATCCCCTTATTTTAAGCGGCTGGTAGTAATATCGGAGGAGTTAAAAAAGGAATATCTCAAGCAGTTTCCGTTTTTAAAAGAGGATAAAGTGTTGGTCGCTCCCAGCGGTGCGGATATTCCTGACAGTAAAAGCCGCAAATCCCCCGAAATTGTTAACTGGCCGGGAAGGCGGGATTTGCCGCAAGTGGGATATGTAGGTGCCCTGTATCGGGGGAAGGGGATGGAGCTTATATCAAAGCTAGCCCCCTTACTGGAGGATGTTGACTTCCATATTGTCGGGGGCGACGAGAGCGATATTAATTACTGGAAAAAGAAGATTCGCCAAAAGAATGTTTATTTTCATGGTTTTGTTCCCCATGGTAGGTTAGACCCCTACTACCAAAAATTTGACGTTGTATTGGCTCCTTTCCAGAAAAAGGTTTTTATTGCCCCGCGCAACGTCACGGCGAGGTGGAACATCGATATTGCGAGGTGGACGTCCCCTTTAAAAATTTTCGAATATATGGCCTACGGCAAGCCGATTGTCGCTTCGGATTTACCGGTTGTAAAAGAGATCTTAAAAAATGAAGAAAATGCTTTGCTGTGCGACCCGGAGGATGTAGAAAACTGGAAGGATGCCATTTTGAGGTTAAAGGAAAGTGCATCGTTGAGAAGGAAATTGGGAACCCGAGCTTTTAAAGATCTGCAGAATAAATACACCTGGTCAAGAAGAGCCGAAAAGGTGATCTATGGCATTAACTGTGAAAAAGCGCAAGATTAATTTTCTTTATTTGCTCGGGACTTTTCCGGTCCTATCGGAAACCTTTATTAAGCGGGAGATGTTGGAGCTGTTCCGCGATAAGAGGTTGAATATCAGGGTGGTTTATTTCCGCCGCGGGGATAAAAAAATTCCGATCGAGCCGGTTTTCGGATCCAAGCTTTGGTATTTTAAGCCTAATCGGGCCCAACTCATTAAAGTGAACGCCGTGGAGTTCCTCAGAAATCCCTTAAAGTATTTGGATTTGATCCGTCTTGTTTTGTTTGGACGGCATCGCCCCTTTAATAGAAAATCTATTGATTTTGGAGCATTGTTGATTGGGGCCGCACTGTCTCATGAAATTAGAAATCTTGAGATAGACCACACCCACGCCACGTGGGCGACCTGGCCGGCGACGATTGCTTTGGTTCTCTCCCGACTCCAAGATGTTCCGTTTTCCTTTACGGCCCACGCCCATGATATACACAAGCGCCAGATGCTCCTTAAAGAGAAAATTTCTTTAGCTAGGGCGGTTACTACCATTTCTAAATTCAACCAAGAGTATTTAAGGGGTTTGGTACCTTTAATGTACAGAAGTAAAATTTCTCTTGTTTATCTTGGCGTGAATTTTAAGGATTTCCGTTTTTCACAAAAGAGGAAAGCTAATAAAGTTCCTCTAATCCTGGCGGTGGGCAGACTTGTCCCGTTCAAAGGCTTTTCTTATTTAGTTGATGCTTTGGATCTTGTGAAAAGACAGGGGAAGGATTTTAGGGCGGTAATAATCGGCGGAGGTCCCGAGTTTCAAAAACTTAGACAAAGAATTGGTAAAAAGAATTTGCTTGGGAATGTAAGGCTGCTCGGCGCATTGCCTTTTAAGGGAGTTAAAAAATATTTTGAAAAAGCCGATATCTTTGTCGCCCCTTCCATAATTGAGCCGCTTGGGGGATTTGACGGGATTCCCGTCGTTTTGTTTGAGGCGATGGGCGCAAAAGTTCCAATCATCTCCACGCGGATCTCCGGAATACCGGAGGCGGTTGCGGACGGGGAAACAGGATTGTTGGTTAAGGAGCGGGACGCGGAAGCTCTTGCCGAGGCGATCCGGACTTTAATAGACGATCGAAAGCTCAGGGAAAGGTTTGGGGAAGCGGGTTTTAGAAGGGCTCGGAAGATGTTTGATCTGCGCAAAAATGTGGAAGAATTCAAAAAAGTGATTCTTGGAGGTATGCTTAACTAAAGCGATGTCGCGAAAACTCAAACAATTAGCACTTATTCTAGGGGACACCGCCCGTGACAAATTAGATTTGATGGAGATAAATATAAGTCACCCTGTGCAGTTTATTCTAAGTTACAATTCTGATTGTGAGAAAAACACGTAAGTTCAATCATTTAGAGAGCAGACCTTTAGTTTCGGTTCTTATTGCCACCAAAGGCCGGCCGCAGGTAATTCTGAAATGTTTAAGAAGTGTGTTTGGCCAAGATTATCCAAATTTTGAGGTTTTG
>Ga0209521_10000648_pt1 | contig 27304 bp, 28 predicted proteins | sample Rifsed19ft4_FD_184016 | JGI IMG/M metagenome (GOLD analysis project Ga0209521, IMG submission 184016) | Soil microbial communities from Rifle, Colorado, USA - sediment 19ft 4 (version 2) | ecosystem: Environmental > Terrestrial > Deep subsurface > Rock core/Sediment | place: Rifle, Colorado...
CCATGGCTAAAATCGGCAACCCACCTATTTATGTCCGCCAATTTGGTTCAGTTATGATCGCCAAGCGTCAGGAAGAATTTCCGCGCGAACCAAAATTGAAAATGAACGTTTTAGAAGGCGGCGAAAAAGTTCAATTTACCGATTTTGCCATTGAAACCTTCCCTATTTCCCACACTATTCCTGATTCAATGGGTCTTGTTGTCGATACAAAACTCGGCCCGATCGCTTTCATCGAAGATGTCCGGGTTGATAACGTGAATGGTGTCGTGACGGCAGAAGAAGTCAAACAATACGAGCAGTTTAAGAAAAGAGATTTTCTACTTCTTACAATGGACTCAACAAGCATTGAGAAACCGGGTTTTTCAGTATCCGAATCATTAGTCGTGGAAAATTTAGAACGCTTTATTAAAGAAGCGGTCGGCCGCTTATTTATCGGCACTTTTGCTTCCCAAATCGAAAGAGTAATAAGCATCATCGAACTTACAGAAAAATACGGTAAAAAAGTCGTCATCAGCGGCCGTTCGATGGAAAATAATGTCGAGATCAGTAAACAGTTGAAACTCATAAAATCAAAAAATATCATTCCGATCCAAGAAATAAACAATTATCCGGCCAACAAAATCGTGGTTATCGCCACGGGTTCTCAAGGTGAAGAATATTCAACCCTTTGGCGGATGGCTCACAAAAGCGACCGGCACTTAACCCTTAATCGCCAAGACACGGTTCTTTTGTCTTCCTCAATCATTCCCGGTAACGAATATTCAATCAGCAAGCTCAAGGACAATCTTTATCGCCAGGAAGCGAAAATAGTCACCTACCGCGATTCCGACATTCACGCTTCCGGCCACGGCAACCGCGGCGAGCTCGAATGGATCCATCGCCAATTCAAATACCGTTTCTTTTTGCCGGTCCACGGCCACCACTTCATGCTTCGTCAGCACGCTGAACTAGCTTTTTCTTTAGGCTTACCCCGGGAAAATGCAATTGTGCCGGACAACGGTTCAATCATTGAATTTTACGAAAGCGGCCAAAAATGGCGGAAGCTCAAGGAAAAAGCCCCATCCGAACTAACCTTGGTCGACGGTTTTTCCGTTGGTGATATGCAAAACGTTGTGCTTCGCGACCGCCAACTCCTCGCTGAAGACGGAATTTTTGTTGTTATCGCTGTTGTTGACTCAAGGACTGGCAAAATCAGGAAATCGCCGGATATTATTTCCCGCGGCTTTGTCTATCTTAAGGAATCTCAGGAGTTAATCCAAGAATCCCGGACAATAGCTAAAAAAACAGTTGAGGACGGATCGCGAGGCATGCATCCAATTGATTTTGAATTCATCAAGAAAACTTTAACTGATAATCTTTCTCGTTTCCTTCACCAAAAAACCGCCAAACGGCCGCTGGTGATCCCGGTTGTGCTTTCCGTATGAAGCCGCTTCGGATTCTTTATCTTTTTTCTTTTTTTCTAGCCGTTCAATTCGCGGTCACCACTTACATTAATTCCACTTTTCTCGCCCAATTTATCGGTGAGAAAAATGTCGGGCTCATTTACGCCCTTGGCTCTACTTTGGCCATTATCGGTCTTCTTTTCTTGCCGCGCTTCACCGTCAAAATTGGCAACTTCAAGGTGGTAAATCTCATTCTTTTTGCCATGCTTTTTTCCCTCGTCGGCCTGTTTCAGGCAAAAAATATTACGGCGGGTCTGTTTTTAATGCTTGTTTATTTCGCCACCAACATGATCATTGTGTTCTCTCGCGATATTTTTATCGAAAAATACACCCGGGAGGAATCCACCGGCCGTACCCGCGGCGCTTTTTTAACAGCCGTTAATCTTGGTTTTGTCTTAGCGCCGGCGGCCGCCGGCTTTCTTGCCGAGCGTTCGCTCAATAATGTCTATATCTTGGCCGCCCTGCTGCTAATACCGGCTTTTTTCCTGATTCGGCCTTTCAAGAAATTCCACGATCCCCATTATGAGCCCCCGGTCCTCCGCGAGGTTTGGAAAAAATTCCGCGAAGATAAAAATGTTTTAAAAATATATTTAATCAATTTTATCCTGCAATTTTTCTATGTCTGGATGGTTGTTTTTATGCCTATTTATCTCAACAAACACATTGGTTTTGGATTCGGAACGATCGGCCTTATTTTCACGATCATGCTTCTGCCGTTTGTCATTTTTCAATACCCGCTGGGACGCTTAGCGGACAAAATCGGGGAAAAAGAGATGCTCAACACAGGCATCGTGATCGCTTCCCTTTCGACGCTTGCCATACCTTTTATTAAAACCCCGAATTTCTTTCTTTGGGCTGGTGTTTTGTTTATGACCCGGGTCGGAGCGGCTATCATTGAAGCAATGACCGAGATTTATTTTTTTAAAAAAGTAGGCGCCAAAGATTTAGAAATAATCAGCTTTTTTCGAAATACCTACCCTGTCGCCAATGTAATTGCGCCGCTCCTGGCAAGCGGGCTTTTTATTTTCACTTCTTTTAATGGGCTTTTTATTACTCTTGGATTTGTCGTGCTTGCCGCCATCTTTTTTAGCGTTAGGCTCGTTGATACTGACTGATCTTTTTGTCTTTGGTTCGAAAGAAAATTAAAAAGAAAAGAATGGCAATCGCGGCCATCACCGCGCCATAATTAAAAGCCGCCATAACGCTGATTTTATCCCAAAGAAGGCCGAAAATGACGCTCGCCGGCAGAAGAGCGATCCCGGTGGCAGCATTATAAATGCCGTAAGCCAAACCGCGGTTTTCTTCATTCACAAGATCAGCCACAATAGCTCGGCCAACGCCATCGGTAAAGGCCGAGTAAAGACCGTAAAAGGCAAAAATCAGCCAAACGAAGGAAAGCGACTCCACGCGCGCCAGAAAAATATAAGAAATGGCAAAAATGAAAATACCTATCAAAAAAGTCTTGCGGTGGCCGATTTTGTCGGACAAAATACCGGCCGGCGTGCTAAAAAAAGAATAAGAGAGATTGTAGACAAGGTAAATAATAGGCAATAAGACGATCGCGAGTCCCAGATTTTCCGCCCGGAGAAGTAAAAAGGCCTCTGACGCCTTTCCTAGCGAAAAAATTGTCGCCACAATCGTAAAAATCAAAAATGGCCAGCCTAAATTTTTCAATTTAAAAGACGAAGGTATTTTTAATTTGCTGCCGTTAAAATTATTAACCGGCTTTTTGATCTCGCGAACAAAAAACACGAGACAGAAAACGGCAAAGAAACTGGCAACAAATGAAAATAAAAAAAGCGAGCGGAGATTATTATCAAGCAGTGGCAGAACAATAAAGGCGACGAGCGGCCCCAACGCGCCGCCAAGCGTATCGAGTCCTCGATGAAAGCCAAAGGCTCGGCCGATTGTCTCCCGGGCGGTTGAGAAAGAAATCAGAGCGTCGCGCGGCGCTTCTCGAGTGCCTTTGCCGGTCCGATCAATAAACCGGATGATGAGGGCGTGCCAGGGTGCTTGTGCGAGCGCCAATAGAGGTTTAGCCAAGGCGCTTAAGCTGTAGCCGGCGACGATAAAGGGTTTTCGGGTATCCGTTTGGTCGGACCACCGGCCGGAAAATATCCGCCAAAGACTCGCCACGCTGTCCGCCAAACCTTCAATGAGGCCGATAAAAATGTTTGACGCCCCAAGATAGTTTTTAAGAAAAATCGGTAAAAATGGAAAAATCATTTCCGAAGAAAGGTCGTTGAAGAAACTGACGATGCCGAGCCAAACGACATTTCGCGAGAGGCCAAAAATTTTCTTTTCCTTGGTATCCATAGAAATTAACAAACTGCCGGGCAGGGACTCGAACCCCAATACCATGCTCCAGAGGCATGTGTCCTACCATTAGACGACCCGGCATCGGAAACCTACTTATTAATATACCGGAGGATAGCAAATAAACTCGAGAAAATTGTAAGAACAAGACTGGCCACCAGAATAATCAAAAATATTTCAAAAAAATTCGTCAAATAATAACGGTACATATCGAGGCCGAGAAAATTCGTCATCCGACTGCCCAGCCAAAAACTAACCGGATAAAAAATGACCATCGTCAAAATGGTCGCCAAAAATCCGTAAATAATTCCTTCGATAATGAAAGGGCCGCTGATGTACCGACGCGATGCGCCAACAAGACGCATCACTTTAACCTCGTCGCGAGCGATGTAAATTGCCAAGCGGATTGTATTGAAGACAATGATTGCCGAAATTAAGACAAAAATACCGATCACGAGAAGGCCGAGGTTGCGGGCGTTTTTAATGAGCGCGCTTAACCGGTCGATCACTTGCTTGTTCTGATGGTAATCAATTTTGTTGATGATAGAGGCCTCCCCTTTGACAAGAACGGTTTCTTTTTCAAGAAAATTAGCGATTGCCTCATACTGCGAAACCTCATTGGCTTTGATGTTGATTTGCGCTCCGAGCGGATTTTCACCGAGCTCTTCAAGAGCTTGAAGGGTTAGATAATCATCTTTATGCCGCTCTTTGAAATTCGCTAGCGTTTCTTCAGCTGAAACATAAACAGTTGTGGCAACACCCGACAAATTATCAATCGTCTTCTTCAGGTTGGAAATCTGGCTTTCCGGCACGTCGAGATCAAAATAAACCGTGACATCGACTTGATTTTTCACTTGGTCAAGCGAATAGGTCAAAACAGCCTGCAAAAAAATAAGGCCGACAAAGACACAAAGCATAACCGTCATCACCAGCACGGCCGCCAAGCTGACGGTACTGCTTCGTTTGAAATTAATAAGGCCGGCTCGAATAATTCTTCGCAAATTTTGCATATTATTCTAATTCTATCATTAAATCGCGTAGTGGCCGTGTTTATCATCACGGGTAATCTTGCCTTTTTCCAAAGTCACAACCCGCGGCCGAAGCGAATCCACTACGGCCCGGTTGTGAGTCGCTAAAATCACGGTTGTGCCGAGATCATGGATCTTCTTAAGAATTTGAATAACCTCGTTTGTGGCCACTGGGTCAAGGTTGCCGGTCGGCTCGTCGGCAATCAAAAGCTCGGGCTGATTGATAATGGCCCGAGCGATCGCGAGACGCTGTTTTTCCCCGCCGGAAAGCTGGTCGGGGAAATGCCACAGCCGATCCGATAAATTAACCAGATCAAGAACATAGGAAGCATCAGCGGTAATTTCATCATCGGTTTTTCCAGCCGCTTCCATCGCAAAAGCGATATTTTCATAAGCGGTTTTGTGCGGCAGTAAACGGTAATCCTGAAAAACAACGCCGATTCTTTTCCGGAGTTTCGTAATTTGACCGGCCGGCAATTTATTAACCTCCTTTGATTCAAAAAAAACGGAGCCGCTCGTGGGTTTTTCTTCACCGACAATGAGCTTGGTGAGAGTTGTTTTACCGGCGCCAGAATGGCCGATAAGAGCGACAAATTCGTTGTTATTGATGGTGAGGTTAATGTCGTCAAGAATTAATGATTGGTCGTAGAATTTGGAAACTTTGTTGAAATAAATCATAAACTTTTTTCCGCTTCAAGAAACGCTTTAATATTACCATCTCGGAACACACTGTCAACGTCATTTGTTTCGGTATTAGTCCGATGATCCTTGATTAATTTGTAAGGATGCAGGACATAAGAACGGATTTGATTGCCCCATTCGATTTCAGTTGTTTTTGAGACCATTAATTTCTCTTTTTCCTTCTCTTTCGCTTCCGAAAGACGGCGGAAAAGCCTGGCCCGGAGCATGTTTAGGGCAAGTTCGCGGTTCCTTTCTTGGCTCCGCTCGCTCTGCACCGTCACGGAAAGATTAGTCGGCAAATGGATAATTCTGACTGCCGTTTCTCGTTTATTAACGTTCTGGCCGCCGGGTCCGGAGGCTCGCGTAAACTCAATTTTCAAGTCACCGGTCGGGATCACGAAAGCTTCTTCGTCTCCCCGCTCAAACTTAGGCAAAACCTCCACTAATGAAAAAGAGGTATGACGTAACTTCTTGGCAGAAAAGGGTGAGACCCGCACCAGCCGATGAACACCTGATTCATTTTTCAGAATCCCGTAAGCGTTTTTACCGACAACTTCAAAAGTCAGGTTGCGAAAGCCGCCATGATCGTTTTTATTCTGGTGAATGATATCAATCGTGTAGCCTTCATGTTCAGAAAATCGCCGGTACATTTCAAAAAGCATCCGCGAAAAATCTTCCGCGTCGTCGCCGCCAGCTCCGGAAAGAATTGTGATAATGGCGTTGCCGCGATCATACTTTTCCCAAACAGCAAGCTCGGATCTTGTTTTATTTAAATCGCGAACCACCCCTTGCGCCCGCTCTTTATCCTCCCAGAAATTACCCTGCTGCATTTCTTCTTCGAGAGTTCTTATTCTTTGTTTTAGTTCTTCAGTTTTAGTCATATTATATGAGGACATATATCAACAGCGCTCGAACATTATGAAAACAGAGTTTTCCTATACTCCTCGCTTGTTGATGAGCCACCTCCGAGGATCGAACTCGGGACCCCAGCTTTACGAAAGCTGTGCTCTACCAACTGAGCTAAGGTGGCGTAATTCGTGCTTTCAATTTTAACACATTTAGTTTCGTGATTTTACCAAATTTTCTTGACAAAAGCAAAAATTATTGGTATATTGAAATTCGAACCAAATTCTTTTAAACAATGGACACTAACATCCAATCAATCATTGAGAAGCTCGAGAAAGGGCAACATGTCATTCACAAGGTAGACGCTAATGATATGGAACCAGTCATTTTGAAAAATGAACCAATCGTCTTGGAACCCGTCTCTTCAGAAAAGAAACTCAAAAAAAATAATGTTGTTTTCTGTGAAGTGAATGGCCGTTTTTACGTCCATTTCATTACAGCCATTACAACTATGCAGGATAAAAAATGGTTCCAAATTGGCGATCTTCATGGCAGTATAAAGGGCGATGTTACTTTCGAAAAAATTTATGGCAAAGCCATTGTTTTTGGCGAAACGCCCTGTGAAGAATTCATGAAGAAAAATGCTCAAAATTAAATTAAGCTGCAAAAACCCAATCCAAGAGGATTGGGTTTTTCTTTTTGAGCCGTTGCCCGGAATTGAACCGGGGACCTACTCCTTACCATGGAGTTGCTCTACCAGCTGAGCTACAACGGCAATACGTTTGATATCTTAATTTATTTTTTAATATTTGGCAAAACAAAAACCGCTCCTCAGAGCGGTTTTTGTTTGTTTAGCCGATCACCATTAAAGGTTCCGGCGCTTTGAGTTCGTTTTTGGCATCAGCCTTGGCATTCATAAGATAAATGCCGCCGGCGATACCAACAACAAGAACCAAAGCAAGAATATATTTAACCATATATAGAAGCGTTTTAATTTAACTGTTAACTCTTATTTTATAACATATTTGGTTAAATTTGTCAATACCACTCAAAAGACAGGGTTTCGAGATCTTCAAAATCTTGATCGATCATGCTTGTAAAATGCTTATCAATGCTGATTTCAAGGCTCGCGAGCGCTACCCCATTCTTTCCCTTTTCGAGGAGACTGCTCATTTCCCGAAAGCGGTTTTCGATCCGCCTCTCTTGAAAATCAATTTTGGCTTCCGAATTAATCAGTAAATTTTCTTGCACCTCTTCCGCAAAGATTTTGACCGGATAAAGTGCTTCGCCCGGCAAGCTCGATTTGGCTAAAGCCACGCCGGCGGTGCTAAAAACAAACATGAAAACAATGGCGAAAGTAGCTGTATATTTGAGATAGGCAAAAACAGATTGCGGTTTGGCCAACATCCGCAAGTCCGCTTCATCAGCAAAACGCGCGCGTAAGGAAAGTAAAAACTCCTTCCGCACCGGAATTTTCCTTAGTTTCTTCAGCTCTTTAATTGTTTTAAAATATTTAAACATTTTTCATTTTTTCTCGCATCTTTTTAAGACCGCGGTGAATGATAACACTAATATTGTTGGCCGTCTTCTTTGTAATTTCGGCAATTTCCGTCACGCTAAGCTCATCGATAAATCGCCACATGATGATTTGCCTTGTTTCCGTATCAAGTTCCCGAAGAGCGCAGGCGGCCATTTCTTTATCGCAGATAATTTCAAAAGCGTTCTTTTCTTCAACAATAAACTCTCCTTCCGTCTCCACCGTTTCTTCGAGCGAGGCCGTCTTATGACGGCGGTAATAGTCAATAATGAGATTATGAGCGATGCGGTAAAGAAAGGCTTTGAAATTCTTGATATCGTCACCGGCTAGAACACAACGCCAAAGACGAAGGAAGGTTTCCTGGGTGATGTCTTCGGCTAAATCCTCTCGAGACACCCGGAAATAGACGTGGCGAAGCAGATTTTCAGCGTATTTGTCGTAAGCAACAAGAAACCGCTTTTTCGTTGTCATGGCGCTACCTTACTATGGAGACGTCAAAACCGCAAGAATCTTACAGTTTACTCCACCTCTGCCGGCCAATGCTTGCCGGCAAGCATTGCTCTAATTCGTTTTGAATAATTTTCCAAAGGATAATGAATGAGCTTATTTAGTGTCTCCTCGTCAATATCAAGCTCCTTAATAAAGGGCCGGATTTTATTAATCGCAAAAGAAGAAGCATTTCTCTCAGAGCGGAGGATTGTTTGTAGTTGTTCTTCATTTAAATAGATTTTTTCATCATGGCCCTTGGGTTTGGGCAACTCTTCCGCTGAAAGAAAAAAGGGGTCGGTGGCATGACCAATTTCATGAAGCAAAACAACAATGCCATAGGGATTCAAAATATTCTGTTTTAAAAATATGCCGTTGCTACGAGAGTCAAAACGAGAACTTACCCGTGAATCCTCTTTATCAAAAATGACCTTAAAAAAGATTTTGGTTTCCGACACCAAATCTGTGATATTTAAAAATGAGTTTTGATTCTCCAGAGTTAATTTTTTGAGCTCTTTGTATTTTCCTGCCGCAAGATCCATATTCTCAATTAACTGCTGTTGTTTACGAGGAAGCTTCGAAATCTCTTTAGATTTTTCGACAAGCAGTTCTTTTGGCAAAGAGTTATAAGACAGATTGATCTTTAAATCCCCTTTTTCAAGAGTGATCTCCCCGCTCTTACTAAAAGCAACTTCTTGAAAAGGTTTATTAAAGATACTCAAAAATTCCGTTACTTCCTTTTCCGGAAGACTTTGTTTTTCGAGCTTCTTTTCCAGATATTCTTTAGGTTCCATTAATACTTAGTTTTACCTTGTGCGGACTAGTGAATGAAGTGGGAACCGCTATACGACGACATAACGGTTATATTTATATACCGAATTTAAAATAAGATATTTTTTAGCCTAACTATTTTTGTAATAAATTAAAAGAAGACACTATATTATAAAACACTGGATAGTCTATAGAAAATTGTTCGCTATTTGCTGTTACAAAATTTAAAGAGTATAAATTATCATTATATATAAAATCATACCCTAAGGCAGTACCTTCAGGACTACTAGTTGTAGTTAACACTCTTAAATTTTTTCCTCCTATATCCATTGATGATACATTAGATAATTGTGATTGTGGCAACCTATTTTTAGAATCTTTTATATAGTCATCAATTGATGGATAACTTTTCCCATAAGTAACATAAACATTAATCAAAGAATAATTACTTTCCGCACCAAAAACACCTTCCAATAGAACATTGTTGTTATTCGCTATTGCTATTACTTCCTGCTTAATCGATCCGCTATTTTCAGAATACCAATTTAATGGGTAATTTATTGAATATCCGCCTTTTGTACTTGTGTAAACTTTACTTTCTCCACTATTAAGCACACTATCATCTACTGATTTAACAGTTTCGGTGCTTAAGGATAGATTTTTATTTTGTAGGAAGTAATAAATGCCTCCTCCTAGAGCAAAAAGAATTACAACTACGATAGATGCCAGTTTCCAATGACTTTTCTTTTTTAGAGGAGAAGAATAACTAGGCATTGGAACATTAGATACTGGAGCAATATTTTTAAAACCTTCCTCAATATCTTGCAGGTTCCATCCATTAGCCAAAAGCTCTTTAGATATAATTTCTTTATTTGAGCCTTTTTGTAATTGCAATTTTATAAAATCAAGTAATTGTTGGTTGGTCATAGCTTTTATTATACTAGTTTTTAAGTCTAATAGGTATGTAGAAAAAGAACCATATTTCTATGGTTCTTTTTCGATGCGCGGTCGAAGGGATTTGAACCCTCGATCTCTGCCGTGACAGGGCAGCGCTTTAAACCAGCTAAGCTACGACCGCAAATTAATTTGCGACAGGAAGGATTATAAGACTAAACAGCCAAAATTGCAACGAAGTTTTATGCCGAGGGTGGGACTCGAACCCACGACCTGACGCTTATGAAACGTCCGCTCTAACCAACTGAGCTACCCCGGCAAAGATAAAGAGGAAACAAAATTATTTTTACCAAATTTTTGACAAAAAAGAAAGAAGGTTGCAATTTTCTCGATTTTGACTAGTATAAGAAGTCGCGGGATAGAGAAGTAGTATCTCGGAAGGCTCATAACCTTCAGACTCGGGTGCAATTCCCGATCCCGCAAAATTTAAACTGCTTTAGGCAAAATTTAAAATGCTTTAGAACTAAACCACCACTCCTCCGCCAATACACTCCTCCTTGTTATAAAGCACAAGCGACTGCCCAGGTGCCACGAGCACCGGTTCTAAGAATTTAATTTCGGTCATTTTGCCGACTTTGACTACCTTTGCTTTTTTTAATTGGCCAAGGTGTCTAATTCGGGCTAAGTAAATCTTGTTCACTTTTGGTTTGCCGGTAATCCAATTAGTATCCTTAATGAAAATCTGTATTTTTTCACCCATCTTCGGATTATGAGAAACAGTTAAGGTATTATTTTTAATATTTTTCGCAATAATGTAATAGGCGCTATCGGTTGGAGTTTTCTTGGTAATAACAAAGCCGTGCCGTTCGCCGAGGGTGTAAAAGTAAGCCCCTTCGTGAATACCGATTACTTCCCTTTTTTCATTTAAAACATTTCCATTTTTAACTTTAAGATAGTTTTTCAGAAAATCTTTGATGTCAAACTCGCCGAGAAAACAAATGCCTTGGCTGTCTGGTTTCGCGGCGGTCGGCAGGCTGGCTTTTTTAGCCATTTTCCGGACGTCTTTTTTAAGATAATCGCCAACCGGGAAAAGGGTGTGTTTTAATTCTTTTTTTGTAAGCGGCCAAAGAAAGTATGATTGGTCTTTCGTTTTATCTTTTGCTTGATAGAGGGTATTGTTTTTCAAGCGAGCATAGTGACCAGTGGCGACATAATCAGCGCCACGCGCTCTCGCTTCCTGAAAGAAAGCGCCAAACTTCACGAATTTGTTGCACATCACGTCGGGGTTGGGAGTTCTCCCCTTTTCATACTCGCGGATGAGGTAATCAGTGACTTCTTTTTTATAAACCTTTTCAAGATGGAATTCGAGAAACGGAATGCCAATTTTAGCGCAAATGCGAATGGCGTCGCGGCGGTCAATCGGATATGGGCAAGGAAAGCCCGGCGGGTACCAGGATTTGATGAAGACACCAACAACGTTATAGCCCTTTTTTTTGAGAAGAAGAGCGGCGACAGAAGAGTCTACGCCGCCGGAGAGACCAACAAATACGGTTTTTGTCATAATTACGGCAAACTCATCAATTTCTTGAAAACATCGAAGGTGGCCCGGGCGTCAGCAAGCGCCGTATGGGCGTACTTGTAGTCAATGCCAAACATGCCGCAGAGAAACCCGAGCGAATACTTCTGGGTGTCGCCGTTTTTGCCAAGCTTGGCGTAAGCGATGCTAATCGTGTCGAGCTTGTGGTAATGCATCAGATTCGGCACGCCGGTTTTTGAGAAAGCTTTTTGCAAAAAAGAAAAGTCAAAAGTAACATTGTGGCCAACCATAATCGCGTCTTTCGCTTTCTCGGAAAAAATCTTCATTGCTTCCGGAAGGGCTAACGCAAAAACCCAATTGGCCGGATCAAAGCGGTTAATCCGGAGCGCTTCCGGTTCCGCCACGGCCAAGTTTTCCGGCTTCACTTTAATTTCAAATTCATCAATTATTGTTAAATCGGGTTTGGCGATAACGCCGCCAATCTCGATTATCTCCTGAATATCCGGATTAAGACCGGTGGTTTCAATGTCAATGAAAGCTAAGTTTTTTTGATTCATAAATATTTTCTTTTATTCGCCACATGTTCATTAAAAGTTTTGGCATAATGGACTTTTCCTTTTTTGTCATGAAGATAATAAAGATAAGGCGAATCTTTCGGGTAAAGAGCGGCGACAATCGCATCGAGGCCGGGATTATTGATCGGCCCCGGCGGCAAACCTTTATTGCGATAGGTGTTATAAGGCGAATCGATATTAAGATCATCTTTGGTGAGCTCGGCGCTCGCCTTGCCGTTGATGTAAAGAAATGTCGCATCAACTTGAAGGGGCATGCCCAGCGAAATACGCTTCCAAAGAATACCGGAGACAATTTGCCGTTCATCGCCGTTAAGTGATTCTTTTTCGATAATTGAGGCCATGGTGATAATTTCGTTTAAAGTGTGGCTGGATTCGGCGATTTTTTCCTCAACTTGCTTTATTTTATTTTGGAAATTGGCCGCCAGTTGCCCGACAATAACGTCCGGCGCGGCATCAAGAAAGAAAAGATAGGTATCCGGAAAAAGAAACCCCTCCTTCGGTTCCGCTATCGCCAAAAATTTTTTCTCATCAAAATCCTGTATTTTCGCCGAGAGGACAGCCGCCATTTCGCGCGTTGTCATGCCTTCAGGAAAAACCACTTTTATCGGAGCGAGATTATGCTGCCAGCGGATAAGCCGCCAAGCCACGTGGAACGAGTTAATCGGTTTTTCAAAAAGATAGTTTGAGGCAAGCACTCCTTTCTCGCCGCCAAGCATGATAACAAACATTTCAAAGAGAAACCGGGAACGAATAATGCGCTCCTCTTTCATTACTTTGGAAATTTGCCGTAAAGGCATGCCTTCGACAACGGCAATGATTTTTCCGCTTGGAAATTTGAAAGGCGGAGCAAAAAAGAAAAAATAGGCCATAAACACGCCGAAAACCGCCAGGCCAATTTTTATTTTAAAATTTAATTTCATATCGGCAAATTGGTGGGCGGCTCGGCTTTTTTGGAAAGAATTCTTTCAAAAGTCGGCGTTTCCAAGACCCGACCCGGAAAATGAAAAATCGTCGCTAATTCTTCGGAATTCAAGACAAAAGGAGTGCGATTTTGCGGTGTATAGAAATAAGACCGCTGCCGATAAGCCCGCAAGAGCTTTTTTTTCAGACGAGTGCTCCGCATTTTGCCGATATCCTGCCAAGGAAAATCATAACCGGTTTTTAAACCAATTCCAAAGCCGTTGGAATTTGGGGCGCTGTACTGCCTAAAAGTTCCGGTCATGCCGGTAATATTAATGGGGTCGAAAGCCTCTTTTTTGGCGAGATAAATGGCGCGGATGCCGACATCAAAAGCCAGCTTCCCGAGCGCTAGATCGATCGAAGTAATCGCCTTTTGCTCCGACATCGTCATCTTTGATCCTTCCCCACCGTATTTTGCTTTAAGCTCTTTGATCAAATCCTTTCCAGCGTCCATAAAACTTTGTTTGCCAAACAAAGACCCCTTTTTATGGAACCGTTCCGTGGCCGCCCTAATCAAAATTTGCATCCAAACATAGTTGCCTTGTTTAAGAGAACCGAAAAATTCCACCGTCGGTGTGATTGGGTCAATTTTTTGCTGTTCCTCGAGACTGCCAGTCGCCCGATCAAGACCGTAGTCGATATAAGTTTTGATCGGATAAGGATCCGGTTTGGTTAATTTAAATTCACAACCCCACATTTCAAATCCGCCGTCTTTGACATAAACGGGAAATTGTTCGGTGTAATCAGGCGCCTCTTTAATTTCCGCCTGCGGGTATTGGGAATAAATTTGGCTTTCAACCAAATTGCGGTAATTTTGAGGGATCCGAATTAAAAAGAAAATATTTCCTTCAAGGGAAACAATTTCAAGAGAAAACCATTGGCGGACTTTCCCTTCCCACCAGCGGTTATACCAGGTGCCGGTGCCGCCGCTTTGATGAAAAGCGTTGATAAGAACAAGCTCCATCGCGAGTGGCGACTTGAAAACTTCTTTCGGAATACGCACTTCCAAAAGCACCCATTTGAGAGAATTGATAAAAGCCCGATTAATAAATTGAATCCAAACTTTCCAAGCCAGCAAGGCGAGAAAAAGAGCGGCCGCAAGCGGCAGGATGGCCTTGAGAAATGGAAAAGCGGCGGTGAAATCAAAAGTGGGTCCTAGGGGCATTAACGTTTATTCTAGAACTTTTTTGACTTCGATGCCAGCAAGTAGCCGCGGAAAACTTGCCTGCCTCACCTAAGGAAAAGGGGGTCAGGAACCTTTTTGGCTCCGCTTAATAGCCGTTCACCAAAAAGGTACCTAACCCCTAAAAGCCGACATTACATCGGTAGAAGTTAAACTTCCACAAAAGCGCCGACGAGAAACGCGGCGGTGACAAGTCCGATAAGGATAAGAAGGGCGTTAGCAAACCCTTTCATAAATTAATTAAACAATCGTAAAAAGGCCTTCGCGATTTTTGCGGAAATATTTAGGATTTTGAAGATTGACGATAATCGTGTTTTTCTCAACAAATCGCTCCTTAAGCACGCGGTCAATGATTTCCTCACGGGAAAGCTGGCCTTCCTTTTTTAAAATGTCGGAAATAACTTCGCGGACAACACCTGGCCGATAGCCCCATTCAGTGAGAGCATATTTGCCCCGGCCGACGATAACAAAACGCTTGTCTTTGATAAGTTCATTATGACAAGTGGCGGCGTTGGTCTTTCGGCCGAAAATTTCGGCCACCGATTTGGCCACCTCCGTGAAATGAAGCGGCGAGCCATGGCGGCGCAAAACAAGATGAGCGTAATCTTTAATGCCCTTCAAACGGATATGAGGGGCGTCACAAAGACCCCATTCGCCTAAGGTGTTGCAGGCGACTTGTTTGGAGATGGCGAGCCAGGAACGCGCCGCATTGTCTGAAACATTGCTAGTGGCACTCTTAACGCAATTCATGATTTTTTTCATTAAATCTTCTTCGGTCATAATATTATCGTCCTCAAGATCGGAATGGAATTTGCGGAGTCCGTCCTCAATTTTATCCGCCAAGTTTTCATCGATCGTCCAACGATCTTTAAAATCTTCATCTTCCTGGCGGTTATAAAACTCCGGGCATAAAATTAAATAAAAAGTAAAGTGGTTTTGTGTTTCCTTGTCCTTAGCAAGTTGATTAAGAAGGTCTTCAGTAGCAACAAGACCGCCGGTTGAATCAATGTAATCTTTAAGTTCATCGATATTTGTTTTTTCTTTCGCGTAAAAATCGCTCTTTCGCAAAGAGTTGAGAGCGGCCGACTCGATTTGACGGACCCGTTCGCGGGTAATCGTGTATTGCTTGCCGATAGCTTCCAGAGTTTTCGGGTCGCGGCCATCAAGGCCAAAACGAGAAACCACGACATCATAAGCGCGATCGTTGAGGGCGCTTAAAATCCGCTTAGTTGTTTGTTTTGGTTTGAATGAAATAATGTTCATTTTCTTAAGTTAAATTGTGCCACTTTTAATACGGAAAGTCAAAGGAAAAATGGGGGTAATTCCGGTGTTTTCCATAATAACAGAAAAACCGGCTTTTGTAAAGGCTTTCGGGAGTAACTGCTCACACCTGCTTTATCTCACCTAAGGTTAGCTTGCAATAGTACTGGCTTTCCGAACCGTTCCCTATTGGTTTGTCTAGGTTAGGAAAGCCAGTACTATTGCAAGCCGGGAACGGTTCGAAAAGCAGGTGTGAGCAGTTACTTTCTGGACGGTCACTAGAGAAGCCGGGTAATGTCGTTATAAGTCACCAAAATCAGAAGAAAAATAAGGAGAATAAAGCCCAAAGTGTTTGCTGTATTAATAATTTTGGGCGATAAGGCGCTGCCTTTGATTCGCTCAAGCAAAATCACGAGCAGTCTTCCCCCGTCAAGCGCCGGGAATGGCACTAGATTGATAACGGCAAGATTAATGGAAATAAGCGCGGTGAGGGAAATCAGGTGGACGATGCCAAGCTCGAAGGCATCGCCGACAACGCCGACCAGACCCACCGGGCCGGTCAAGGAATCGAGTTTGGCTTTGCCGATGAAGGCGTCACGGACCAAAGAGCCCAGAACAACCGCCGTTTCTTTGGTTAAAAGAGCGGTGCGTTTCAAACCTTCGCTGATGGCAAGATGAGGCGGCAACTTTTTAACGCCGACAAGCGCGAGTGATACGCCGATGCCGGCCTTGCCGGCAAGCACTCCTTTGATCGGCGTGATGGAAATCGTTTCTTTCTTTCCTCCTCGCTCGATCATAATGCCAATTTCCTTATTTTGATGAGCGGCAACAAAATTTTGTACGGAGCTTTCAGTCAATTCACCAACGGCGCCGCCGTCAGAAATGGCGGTTATTTCGTCGCCGGCTTTGAGCCCGGCGAAATCAGCCGGTGAATCGAGCAAAACACTGGTGATGAGAAGCGAGCGATCAGCTACGGGCGTACTTTTATCAACCGCCACCGGCATCCCAATCATGAAGCCAGCTGAAAAAAGGATCCAGGCCAAGAGAAAGTTAAAAACAACACCCGCTACCACCACCACCGCCTGCTTCCAAGGTCGGGCAATGGCAAAACTTCGAGTGAAATCCTCTTTTTTAACAGTTCCGGCCAAACAATGTTCGGCAAGATCCGCTGGATTCTCACCCAAAATTTTCACGAATCCCCCAAAAGGCAGGGCGTTAAAAGAATATTTTGTTTCGCCTTTCCCCCAAGAAAAAAGGCGAGGCGGAAAACCAAAGCCAAATTCTTCGACTTTCATGCCCGAAAGCTTGGCCATCGCGAAATGGCCAAATTCATGGACAATGACTAAAACGAGGAGGACAATAAAAAAAAGTGGAATTGACATAAATTTAGATCATTAATTCCGCCTCCTTCTTTTTATAGGCGGCTTCTAAATTTTTATTAGCTTCGTCAACCAATTTTTGCAGATCGTCTTTCAGGCGGTATTTATCGTCTTCACTAAGCTTCCTTTCCCGTTCTTTTGCCTGCACATCCGACCAGACCTTATCGCGGTCACCGCGGATAGTAATCCTCGCTTGTTCGAGTTTATCTTTAAGAAGTTTCAAAATTTGCTGTTTGCGTTCGGTCGTCAAAGCCGGGAAAACAACCCGCAGGCCGTTGTCGTCGGCAATCGCCGAAACACCCAAATTCGAGGCGGTGATGGCCCGTTCGATTTCTTTGACGAGACTCTTATCCCAAGGCACCACTCGCAAAGTCTTCGGGTCTTCACTGGCAATGGAAGCGGTATTCCGAAGCGGTTGCGGCGCCCCGTAAGCGCTGACGATAACAGCGTCAAGTAAACTAACGTTAGCCCGGCCGGTATGGAAATGAGAAAATTCGTTGGCAAGCCAAATATTGGCTTTCTTAAGTTCTTCCTTAAAATTGTTTAAATTGTAGGCCATTTGTTTAATCGAGATTTAACGCCAGATGTTCAAGTATCATTTTAACCGATGCGCCCCGGTTTTTCAAGAAGGATTTGCTCGCCCAAAGCTCTTCGTAAGCGGAGATCGGCAACTTTTTATTTTTCATTGCTGATTCGAGTCCGGCCACAAGCTCAATCGCCTTTTGTCGGTCGGCTTCCTTCGTGAAAGTTTTAATAAAATCAAGCCTCTTCTTTTTATCAAACTCCAAGAATTTTTCTGCCTCGGCCAGAAGCGCTTTCTGCTTGCCGCGAATAACAAAAAAACGGGATTGCAGTGTCGGCAAGACAGTGTCAACAGCCGGTAAAATAATGAAAAAATGATTCCCCGGCGTCGGCTCTTCGAAGACTTTAAGAAGGGCCTGCATCGCTTCCAAAGTGAGATTATCGATTACAAGGATAAAGAAACGCCTGCCGGTGAAACTCTTCTCGCTTTGGATGACTTTGAGCTCGCGCGCGTCATCAATGCCGAAAGTTTCATAGGTTTGATAAAAAAGATCAGGATTGCCTTTCGTTTTAATTCCAAAGCTCGAAAGATTCGCGAAAATTTCTTCGGCTTTATCCAGACCGCCTTCAATAAGGTAGGCGTGGTGGAGGTTTTCTTGGTCGAGGGTGAGCATCTTACTTGCTGATCACTACTTTCTTGTAGGTGTCGAGGTGCTCTAGGGCGACGCCGGTGCCGTGAACAACCGAAAAAAGCGGATCGTCGGAAAGGCGGGCCTTGACCCCGATCTTTCTGTAAATAAGTTCCGGGAAATTGCGAAGCTGTGAAGAGCCGCCAGTCATAATAATGCCTTGATCAATAATATCAGAAGCAAGTTCCGGCGGCGTCAATTGCAAAACATCTTTCATCGCCCGAATCATTGTCCGCAGTTCGGTATCGATAGCCCGGACGATTTCATTGGTCGAAATTTGAATTTGGCGTGGGAGACCGGTGATAAAATCCCGGCCTTTGATCGTTGAGGCCAGTTCGTTGTCGAGCGGGATCGCGGAACCAATCCTGATTTTTACCTCTTCAGCCGTCCGGTCGCCAATCGCCAGGTTAAATGTCTTTTTAATATAGTCAGCAATGGCTTGATCAATTTTGTTGCCGGCGCATTTGACGGAAGTACAGGAAACAATGCCGCCCAAAGAAATCACCGCGACGTCAGTCGTGCCGCCGCCAATGTCGACAACCATGTGACCGCGCGACTCCTGAATGGGAATGCCGGCGCCGATAGCGGCCAAGATCGGCTCTTTAACGACGTAGGCGTTTTTGGCGCCCGCTTTGATAGCCGCTTCGATAACGGCGCGCCGTTCCGTTGAAGTAACCCCGGCCGGCACGGAAATCATGACGTCCGGCCGGAACAAATTAAACGGCCCGAGGGCTTTGTTTATAAAATAACGAAGCATCGCTTCCGTCACGCGGTAATCAGCAATGACGCCGTCTTTCATCGGACGATAAGCAATGATCGAATCAGGCGTTTTACCGATCATTTCTTTGGCTTCAACGCCGATCGCGAGAATTTTGTTGCCAGGATCAGAAACCGCCACGACTGACGGTTCGTTTAAAATCACTCCTTTGCCCGGAACAAAAACGAGGGTGTTCGCTGTCCCTAAATCGATGCCTAATTTGGGGCTCCATAGACTCATAATCGGGATCAGTATACAATGATCAAAACAAAAAGTAAAATATAGTTTCGTAATTCAAAATAACTATGAAAATTGTCACCGTTATCCCTCTTGTCCGGGGAATAAAAAAAGAACTCACCTACTTCGCGAAGGCCGATCCCGGCCTTGGCCGGATTGTCATTGTGCCGACCCGAAAGAAATTTATTGAGGCCCTCGTGATTGATGTCAAAGATCTTCGAGAACACAAAAGTGCCGTGAAAATTTCCGAGTTTGGTCTTCGTAAAATTCAAGAGTTGAAAGGCGCGCCGATCTGGGACAAGGCCTTTTTTGAAAGCTGCCGACGGGCAAGCAAATATTTTGCTCACCCTTTGGGCGAAATTATCGCCACCTTCTTACCGAAAAATTTCCTCGACGCGCGCCATAAACTTGCTCTTGGTAAAGAATATTTGGCGTCTAAAAGCGATTTTCGAGCGGAAAAGCTTGTTCTGCAAACGCTTCTTGATGACCGGATTGATTTCTATAAGACTTTCATTCGCGAATCATTTGCCAAAAAATCATCAGTCTTCTTTGTCTTGCCGCGACTGGCCGATATCGAATTTTTCGCCAAACGGCTTTCTTTCGGCCTCGAACCGTACACCTTTTGCCTCCACGGAAAACTGACGCCAAAAAAACAGATTGAAATTTATAACAAAATAATGACAACAGATCATCCGGTACTTGTCTTTGGCACCGGCAGTTTTCTTTTTTTACCTCGCCCTGATTTAAAAATCTTCATTCTTGAAAAAGAAGCGAGCGATGAATACCGGACTGTTGCCAACAATCTCGATGTCCGCATTTTTGTTGAAATCCTAGCTGAAGAAAGAAACGCCAAGCTGATTCTGGCCGATACGATCTTGCGGCTTGAAACAATCGAAGGGGTCAACCAGGGGCTTTTTAGCGAAGTCCTGCCGATGAATTTCCGGCTTGCCGCTTTACCGGAAATAATTCATCAGGAGAAATTCTCCATTCTGGAATTGCCAACTTTTAAAATGATCCAGGAAAACCAAAGCGGTCAGACCTTTCTCTTTGCGCTTCGCAAGGGCCTTGCCACCTTGATCATTTGCCACGATTGCCAAACTCCCGTTATTTGCGAGAAATGCTCGCGGCCGCTTATCCTTGCCGGCGAGCGCGAGAGGGCCTTCGTTTGCCATTCCTGCCGCGCCACCCGCTCGGCTGGAGAGAAATGCGCCAATTGTTTGGGTTGGAATTTAGTGCCGCTCGGCATCGGCGCGGAGCGGGTTTACGGCGAGGTCAAAAAGGACTTTCCCGACCGCAGTATTATTCTTTTTGAAAAAGAAAAGGACATCAATAATTTCTTTGAAACACCGGGAGCAATTCTAATTGGCGGTGAAAACGCTTTGGCGCTCCTAAAAGACAGAGTTAATTCGAGCGCCGTTATTTCCTTTGACACGCTCTGGAATATCCCGGATTTCCGGATGAATGAAAAAATAATTCAAATTTTAATCGAGCTGCTTGAAAAAACCAAAAAGAAAACGGTGATTCAGACAAGACATGATTTGGAGATAAAAGAAAACCTTCTTGATTTCGTGCGGGAGGAACAAAGTCTCCGGAAAAAGTACGGTTACCCGCCCTTCACCCGCCTTATTGAAATAATAATGCGAGAAGATAATCGGGCGAAAAAAATTACCGAGGAATTTGAAAAGTGGGCGCCGGAGGAATGGCGCTTTGGCCGGAAGCTGACGCTTGTCATCCGGGTACCGACCGAAGATTGGAATGGGAAAAAAGTGGTTCCCGATCTTTGGGAAAAACTCATTAATTTGCCGCCGGACATTCGGGTAATCGTACAATGAAAAAACCGCCACGAGGTGGCGGTTTGCAAAAATTTTCAGGCGACTTCCTTTAAATTATTCCAAGGACCAAGAAAGGTCGGGCTTTGCGCATAAAACTGCTTATAAACCCGATTAACAATTCTGACGATTAAAGATACTTGCTCAATCGTCAGGCGGAATTCGTGGTCCATCAAAATTCTTCCAATTTCCGCCCGCGAAACTTCTTTTGCAGATGAGATTTCAAGAAGCTTGAGACAGATCCAGATAACGCGATTTTGGGTTTCCCTGATCACATCTTCGGACTTGTTCATGTTTTCAAAGGTTTCTTCCAAAATAAAGAAATTAAAATCCTTATAAATGCCCGAAGTGAAATAATTTCTTATCTCCGCCTCGATTAGCATTTTCCTGGCTTGTTCCGATTCTTTATTTCCATAAGTGTTAGAAATTTCCAAATGGCCGTTTGTTTCAATCATAGGTTTTAATTTTAAATAGCAGTTCGACTTCCATTAGACCAATTTTAGGAAAACTGTCAACTATGTTCCCTAGCTTGAACAATCCCCTATTGAAGAAACTGCGGGGATTTGCTAGAATTCTGCCTGTTATGGATCGAGTAGTAATTGAAGTGAAAAAAGGACCGAACGACAGCAATATGTCGCTCCTTCGTAAATTCCAACGCCGAGTCGGTGAATCTGGCATTATTCGAACAGTTAAAAGAAAACGTTTTAATGAGAGAAAAGATTCTGCTTTAAACCGAAAGGCTTGGGCCTTGAAGCGGATCGATAACAGGAAGCGAATCGCTAAACTAAAGAAACTCGGCAAAATCCAGTAATGAAAGACCAATCTATTTTTATAAAAAAACCAGCTAAAGGCAGACTCCCTAGTCTGCCTTTTTCGAGAGTCAAAGACAAAATTTTAGGAAAAAGCTACACCCTCGACATCACCTTTGAGAGCGATCCCGAAATCAAGCGGTTAAACCAGCTTTACCGAAAAATTAACAAACCAACCGATATCCTTGCCTTTCCTTTGTCGAAAAAGGAAGGCCAGATTGTGATCTCCCTAAATCAGGTCAAAAAAAAGGCCGGGCTCTTTAACAAAAGTTTCAAGAGCTACTTGGGTTACCTCCTTATCCACGGCCTTCTTCATCTAAAAGGCCAGAAACATGGTAAAATGATGGAGATATTGGAAAAAAAGTGGTCAAACTATTTTCATTTTTAATTTAAATTATGGCACGGAATATAACAGTTGGCATTGATGTCGGCAGTTTCGCGACGAAAGTCGTCGTCGTGGAAACAGCTGGCCGCGAGGCGCCGAAAATTATCGGCACCGGCGTAAGTGAATCAAAAGGTATTCGCCAAGGTTATATCACAAGCATCGAAGAGGTCGCTAAAGCCATCAAAAAAGCGGCCGGGGAAGCGGAAAAAAGCGCGGGCGTCAAAATCCGCCGGGCAGTTTTGGCAATTGGCGGTATTTCAGTCACTTCTGAAATTACAAACGGCACCGCCATTATTTCCCGGGCCGACAAGGAAGTAACCGATCTTGACGTGAAGCGAGCGATTTCTGAAAGCGAAGATTTGGTCAGTGTCGTCAATAAAAGAATTCTCCATATCATTCCTCTCGGCTACAAGCTCGACAACCAAGAAGTGCTCGGTCGGCCAGAGGGCATGAAAGGGATTAAACTTGAGGTCAAAACCCTGTTTGTCGCTTGCCTCGAACAGCATGTCGACGACCTTGTCACGGCCCTCCGCAAGGCCGACATCGAAGCCATTGATGTTATCGCCGCGCCGCTGGCGCTCGCCATGCTTACCCTTTCCCCGAAAGAAAGACAAGTCGGTTCAGTTTTAATCGATATCGGAGCGGAGACTGTCTCGGCGGCTGTTTTTGAAAACAATACCCTTTCCGCGCTCCATGTCTTTGCGATCGGCTCAAGCGACATCACTAAAGATGTCGCTCTCGGCTTTAAAATCACCCTTGAAGAAGCCGAGAGTTTAAAATTGGGACGCGTTATGGCGGACTACCCAAAAAAACGCCTCGACAATATGGTCCTGGCGCGATTTGAAGATATTTTTGAACTCGTTGAAGATTATCTCAAAAAAATCGGCCGAAGCGGTCTTCTCCCGGCCGGCGCCATTCTTGCCGGCGGCGGCGCCAATTATCCGGCGGTTAAAGAAATTGCCAAGCGTATTTTGAAACTACCGGTTGAAATTGGCACGATAAAACTTGAGGTGACTAAAAAAGTTATCAATCCGGCGCTTTACGTCGCCGCCGGGCTTGCTTTCTCCAACACGGGCGATACTCGCGAACCAAACAGCGGGACAATGAAAAATATCAAAAAAAGTTTTCGGTCGCTACTCGATCAAATATTGCCTTAACACCGGGTTCCAGGTTTCGCGTCGACACCCGGTGTTAGCGACTTGCGGAGTTCCGAGCTAATTGATAATATTGGCCCTATATATGCCTAAGGTCACCCCTCCAATTGAATCTTTCGCGCGCATCAAAGTTATTGGTGTTGGCGGTTCCGGCACTAATGCCTTAAATCATATGATCAACCGAAAGATCAAAGGCGTTGAATTCATTTGTCTTAACACCGATACCCAAGATCTGCATAAATCGACGGCCGAGCGGAAAATCCACCTCGGTAAAAACATGACCCGCGGTCTTGGCACCGGGATGAACCCCGAAATCGGCAAAAAAGCCGCTGAAGAATCAAAACAAGAAATTGAAGAAGCCCTCAAAGGGGCGGATCTTATCTTTATCGCCGGCGGAATGGGTGGCGGCACCGGCACCGGCGGCGCACCGGTCGTCGCCCGGCTTGCCCACGAACAAGGTATTCTCACCGTCGCGGTGGTCACCAGACCGTTTTCTTTTGAAGGTAATCAAAGATCGAGAGTCGCCGACAAGGGCCTCGACGAACTTGCCAAAGAAGTCGACGCTATCATCACGATCCCGAACGACCGTCTGCTCCAAATCACCAATAAAAACACAACGCTAAAAAACGCTTTTGCCCTTTGCGACGAAGTGCTTCGCCAAGCCGTTGAAGGCATTTCTGATCTCATTACGACGCCCGGTATCATCAACATTGATTTTGCCGATATCAAATCAATCATGAAAGACGGTGGCGAAGCCCTTATGGGTATCGGCACGGCGACCGGCGAAAACCGCGCCGAAAAAGCCGCTCTCCAAGCAATCAATTCCCCGCTTCAAGAGCTATCGATTTCCGGCGCCCGGGGAGTCCTTTTCTCTGTTGCCGGCGGTGACGACATTACCCTCCATGAAGTTGGTCAAGCAGCCAAAATCATCACTGAATCAATTGATAAGGAGGCTAAAATCATTTTCGGTCCAACCCGCGATGAAAAACTTCGCAAAGGTGAAATCAGAATCACGGTCATTGCCACTGGCTTCCCGGCGAGTCTCCCGAAGCGCACATTATTCCAAGCCGCCAACACAAAACCAACCGAGGCCGTCAAAGAAATTCATAATTTAAACGAACCGAAAGAAGCGAATATTGTTATTGAAGATGACGAAGAAAAGTGGGCCGCCGTGCCCGCCTTCCTTCGCCGGAAGAAGTAGTCATGACGTACGAACTGATCATCATAGGCGGTGGCCCGGCTGGCGCCGCCGGAGCGGTTTACGCCGCGAGAAAGCGTTTGAAAACGCTCCTTGTCACCGACTCTTTCGGGGGTCAGTCGGTTGTTTCTCCTGATATTCAAAACTGGATCGGCGACAAGAGCATTTCCGGCGCCGAACTTGCCAAAAAATTGAAAAATCACGTTCTCCATTACGCCAACGATATTCTCACTGTCAAAGAAGGAGAAAAAGTAACCGCTGTCAAAAAATCCGGCAGCAACTTCGCAATTGAAACCGACCGAGGTAATAAATACGAAGCGAGAACTCTTCTCGTGACCGTCGGTTCCCGCCGCCGGACACTTGATGTTCCCGGCGCCAAGGAATACGAAGGCAAGGGTATCACCTATTGCGCTTCTTGCGACGCGCCTTTCTTTTCCGATCAAGACGTTGCCGTCATCGGCGGCGGCAATGCCGGTTTTGAAACAGCGGCCCAACTAGCCAACATCGCCAAGACCGTCGCCATTGTTCACCGCAATCCGGAATTTAAAGCCGATAAAATTACTGTTGAAAAAGTGCTGGCCAAGCCAAATGTCAAAGCCGTTCTTAATGCCGATACGAAAGAATTTAAAGGCGAAAAGTTTCTTACTGGTCTGGTTTATAAAGACAATAAAACCGGCGAGACCAGAGAGCTCAAAGTCACCGGCGTGTTCATGGAAATCGGCCAAGTGCCAAATACCAATTTTCTCGGCGATCTGGTGAAAAAAGACGAGTACAGCCGGATAGAAATCGATCACAAAAATCAAAAGACTTCTTTGCCGAGCATTTGGGCGGCCGGTGATTCAACCAACGTTTTATATCATCAAAACAACATCGCCGCCGGCGACGCCGTCAAAGCCGTGGAAGACATTTACCTCCACCTCCACGCGAAATAACTTTAATGAAAATAGGATTTTCATTTCCCCTCACTCCCTTGAAAATAAAAAAGCCAACCGATTTGGTTGGCAAAAAACATTCGTGTTTTAGTTTTTAACACGAAGCTTGTGGTCTTAAAAACATGTTGAGTATGGTTTTTAACAGCACAACTTTGGTCTTAAAGACGTAATTTTCGTGGTTTTTAACAATTACTTTTTGGCCTCAAGGAACTGCGAGTTTTATACCACAAAAATTAAAAAACCTCCAGTCAACCGATTTGGTTGGCTGGAGGCAGATGAAGACAGGCATTCCATGGTTTTAAACACCGTGATTTTGGTCCTACTTTTCTTTATTTTGCAACGCTTTCTCAAAAACCCACATGATTCGGGGATTACGGGAAACGTCCGCGTTTTCACCAATGAGATAAAGCCACGCGTGGTAGAAATCCGAAGCGAACTTCTTGCCCACTTCGCGCATCACCCGGTTTTGGATGTGAGCCGGATTGAAAAATTTGTGAGCATTTTGCTTGCCGTGCGTTTTCGCGCAGCAATAGCCCTGAAACACTTCCCCTCTCTCTTCATCCTTGCGGAAACCGAGATTAATGATTTTGGTTTCATTACAGCCCTTGATGTAGCATTTTTGCGGATTCGCGTTGATTGCTTTCGCAATCTCCTTCTGGCGAACTTCGTCAAAGAGTTTTGAATAAGGGCTGTCGGGAAAACGGGTTTTTTGCCATAAGAGCGCTTTCGGCAGAATGTTCACCATCACGGTTTTGAGAGTCGGATCGTAATCCAATTTTTCTCTCGTGCGGGATTGGGCTTTGCCGTCTTCATTAACACGCAGGCCCGCATGACCCCACAAACCGGAAGTTTTCTTCTCCCCTTTTTTGGTCTGCACTTCACGAGGATCTTTAATGGCGGCAATGAAAAAACCAGTGAGCCATTCGCCAATGCCAGGAATATGCTTGGTAAACTCCGTCCAGATCGGAAAAAGTTTTACCCGTTCGGCAATTTCCTTTTCCAAGCCGGTTCGAAGCGCTTTCACTTCCGCGGTTTGGGAAATCAGGACATCGAGCCAGCCCGCCTTTTGGGAATCCTTTTTCTTTTTACTCGCGCTAATTTCTTCGGCTAATTCCGCAAAGATGCTTTCTTCAATCGGGTGGACTTCGTCCAATCGCTTGCTCCTTGAACGGAAGCGGCCGAGATAACGCTGGTGCTCAATGGCAATCTGCACGCGCATTCCCGCCAGTTCTTTGAGGATCATCAGGGATTTTTGGTAAGCCCCGATTTCAAGTTTCGGCAGAGCGAGAAATTCCTGGAATATTTTTTCATAATCCGCCAGGTTTTTCAGGTCATTGAGTTTTCCGCTCGTTTCAACGAAAGCGCGGTATTCTTCATCGCAGGGCGCGCAAAGTTTTTTGCGGTTTTGAGGATCGAATACCCCGCCCCAGTTTTTCTTTTGGAGCCAGATATCATTTAAGAATTGTCGGGTGCGACATTTTGGGCAATCGCCCAGTTTGTCGTTCATTTGAGTCATTACTTTTTCCGCAATCACGGAAATCGGTTCGGCAGTTGTTGCTGTGCTCATGTTTGTGAGTTTTTGGTTTGTTGTTTTTGGTTTGAAAGAACAAGGTCAGCATATTACCAATATTTTTAATGTTTGTCAAATCAAAATTTTCTCAATAAAAAAGCCAACCGATTTCGGTTGGCGAAGGACAATCGCGGAATGGTTTTGAACATAAGACAGATGGTCTTAAAGACACAAAAAGAGTGGTTTCTAACAGAAATGCAATGGTCTTAAAGACATTTCACGTCTGGTTTTTAACATGGACGGTCTGGTCTTAAAGACAAGTACCACATGGTTTTTAACATTGTGGGAATGGTCTTAAAAACATCGCAAAGATGGTTTTTAACAATA
>Ga0209521_10000653_pt1 | contig 27263 bp, 23 predicted proteins | sample Rifsed19ft4_FD_184016 | JGI IMG/M metagenome (GOLD analysis project Ga0209521, IMG submission 184016) | Soil microbial communities from Rifle, Colorado, USA - sediment 19ft 4 (version 2) | ecosystem: Environmental > Terrestrial > Deep subsurface > Rock core/Sediment | place: Rifle, Colorado...
ATCTCGACCTCGTTGGCGGCGGCGTTCGGGTTCGTCATCGCACTGCTGTGGAACAACGTGGTCCAGGGCGGGCTGAAGGTCGCGGGCGTCGACACGACGTTCCAGAACATCAGTCTCGTCGGATGGATTGGCTATCTGGCGACCGCCCTCATCATCACCCTCGTGATGATCGTCTCCATCGTCCTCATCGGCCGGTGGGGCAGTAAGTAGTCCTCGCCGTCCTGTCCAAGTCGAAGGCCTTTTATCGAGCCGAAGGCATGGATTCGGGCCCATGAAGGTCGTGATCCTCGACGGCTACGTGGACGAGCCGTCGAACTTCGGCGTCCCGCCGTACATCTCGCCCTATCCGCGGTACCTCGCCGGCGCGATCCGCGACGCGGGCCACGACTGGGAGTACATCACGATCGATCAGGTCCGTGCAGGCCACCGATTCTCTGGCGATGTGCTCGCCATCATTTCGGGCCCCATCGTGCCGGGCAAGTACCTCCGCGGGATGCCGATCAGCGAGCGGGAAATCGTCCACCACGCGGGCGCCTTCGGAGGCCTCCGCGTCTTCGGCGGCCCGCTCGCCCGCTTCCGGAACTACGACGAGGCGCTCGTCGAGCCGTTCGACGCGGTCGCCCTCCGGGACCTTGACACGTGTGTGTATGATTTCCTCACGACGGGCGAATGGACACAGCGGGACCGCACGATGGAGGAGTGGGACCGGTGGGCCTTCCAGGGCGCGGACGTGATCCGCGATCACCCGGACTTCCCGGATCCCCTCATCGTCGAGCTTGACACGTCGAAGGGTTGCGTCCGGTACGTGAACAAGGGCTGCTCGTTCTGCATCGAGCCGATGTATGGGAAGCCGAAGTTCCGGCCCGTGGAGCGCGTTCTCGCGGAGGTCCGCCGCCTCGCGGAGCTCGGCGCGGTGAACTTCCGCCTCGGCGGCCAGGCGGACTTCTTCAGCTATGACGCGATCGGCCTTGGATCCTCCCCGACCCCGCAGATTAATGTCCCCACGATTCGCGAACTCCTCGTAGGATTCTGGGCCGCCGCGCCGAACACGAAGGTCTTCCACACGGACAACGGGGATCCTGCGATGATGATTGCCCACCCGGAAGAAGCGATCGAGGCGCTCAGCCTCCTCGTCCGATACTCCACTCCCGGGAACTCCCTCTCCTTCGGTCTCGAGACCGCGGACCCCGCGGTCACGGAGGCGAACAACCTCAACATCGACGCGGACGGATGCCTCGAGGCGATTCGCATGGTGAACTCGATCGGGCGAGAGCGGGGCGAGAACGGGTTGCCGCGCCTCCTGCCCGGGCTCAACTTCGTGGCGGGTCTCACAGGTGAGACGACGAAGACGTTCGACCTGAACCTCGCCTTCCTCAAGCGGCTCCTCGAGCAGGACCTCTGGGTCCGTCGGATTAACATCCGGCAGGTGCGGCCAGTTCGGAAAGAGTTCGAGCCGACGGGATTGTACCGGGAGTTCCGCCGGTTCAAGGAGCTCGTGAGGACGACGATCGACCACGAAATGCTCGGTCGGACCGTGCCCGAGGGCACCGTGCTCAAGGATGTGTTCCTCGAGCTCCACGAGGGCCACACGACCTTCGGGCGCCAGATCGGGACATACGCCATTCTCGTCGGCATCCCGTACGACGCGCCGCTGAACCGGTTCATCGACGTGAAGGTCACGAGCCATGGACAGCGGTCGCTGACCGGGATCGAGTACCCGCTCGACATCAACCGCGCGTCGTTCCGGGCGATTACAGCGCTTCCGGGCATCGGCGCGAAGCGGGCCGCGCGGATCGTCCGGGCCCGGCCGTTCGTGAACTGGTCGGAGGTCACCGCGGCACTCGACGATCCCTCCGTCGCCGAGCGGATCGCGCCGTTCGTCGGTGTCGCGGCCTAGCGGCGGCTAAGCGATGGGTCGTGTCGCGGACGCGGATCTCCGCAGGAGCCATACCCGCCCGTTGCTCGCGATGATGCCCGCACCGCAGACCTGGCAGCGGTAGTACTTCGCACGGCCGCCCGCTCCCAGGTATGCAAGATCCTCGTGGAGGCAGGCCTCGGGCACCAGGTCCGCCGCACGTTCCCGGACCGCGGTCACGAGTGTCACGAGGACGGCAAGGGCGGTCGAACGGATAGGATTTGACCCGCCATACGGCGACCGCTATGGAGAGCTTGGCACGTTGGGCGACGCCATGGGAGGCCTACGAGCCGAACACCTCGTCGGCCTTACCCGCGATCTTCCGGAGCTTGTCCTCCGTCAGCCGATCGTGGCCAACAATGCGGTCCTGCACGTGCTCGTCGTCGTAGTCCATCACGTCGATCACCGTCGGAATCCGAATCGCGTCGCCCATCACTGCGACCGTGCGGACGGGGATCTTCGAGAGGATGTTCGTCCACATCCCTTTGTCCGGCACGCCCGCCAACGCGGACTCGACGTCGCTCGGCTCTTTCAGGGACATCACGAACCGATTCGCGAGCTGGCTCCGGACCTCGTCGCTGATCCGTGCGGGCCGCTGGTCGATCAGGGCGAGGATGAGGTTGAACTTCCGCGTCTCCCGCGCGAGCCGGGTGAACGTCGGCGCGAGGTCCGCCACGGCGGGGTCGAGGAACTTGTGCGCTTCTTCGAGGAACAGGATGAGCCGCGGGAACTCCGCGTTCTTTTCCGTGTAGAGTTCGAACAGTCGGCGCGAGATCACGTTCGCGACAAACAGGTACACCATCTGGTCCGTCCCGAAGTCTCCGAAGTCGAGGACGACAGATCTTCCATCCCGGATCAATGAGACGATCTGGTTGAACGCGTCCTTCCCTGTCGGGCTCAGGAACGGAAGGCGATCGAGGCGTCCCACGCGGCGCTTTAGGGCTTGGAGGGACATCTCGTGCGCCCGCTCCTCCCCGAGCTCCTCGGCGGACATCCGTCGGATCGCGGTGACGAGGTCCGCGTCGCCCTTCGCCTTGTCAATCTGGTAAAGCGCGTCGACCATCGCGGGGCTGAGATTCTGGAGCGCGACGATGAGGTCCTCCGGCGTGATTTCCTTCGTGTTCAGGAGGAACGGATGGGCCTCCCTGTTCTTCGGGTCCAGGGAAAAGATCTCGACCTTCTCCGGGAACCAGTACTTCAGGCCGTACGTGTTGTCCGTCTTCGAGTACACGCCGTACTCGGAGTGCATGTCGAACAGGAGGACGCTCCCCGCGTCCTTTGCGACGATTCCGCAACAGATGAGCTTGTTCAGGATCGACTTGCCCGTGCCCGTGCGACCGAAGATCGCGAACGGCTTCTCGACGAGCTTCCCGAAATCGATGTGGACGTAGAACTTCTCGACGCCGGAAATCGTCCCAATCGGCGCGGATTTCTCCGTGATCTCGTAAAGGAGGTCCACGTCCTGCCTCGTTGCGTGGCGGCACTCCGCGAAGTACGGCGGGATTGTCTGCGGCTCGCTCAGCCGCCCCGTCTCCTTGTCAATGAGCTGAATCGGCCGGAGCTTTGCCATGGAGTAGAAGATCGGACCCCCATACGACTCGTCGCTCGCCCCGGTTGGGAGCACGGCGTCCGCGATCGCGGATCCCGCGAGCTGTTTCGCGACCTCGCTCTCCTCGTTCAGGATGTCCTCGACGAGGCAGTAGAAGTCGTACCGCTTCCCTTCGACGATCACAGGGTACGCGATCCGGAGCTCCTCAGGCACGGGGAGCTGAAGCTTCGCGAGGAGCCCGTTGATCACGCTCGCGGACACGATTTCGCCGATCTTCATCGGAGGCCCCTCGAGATCCGATCCAGGTACTCGTGGAAGGCCGTCTGCCGACGGCCCTCCATCGCGGTGAGCCCATCAAGAACCTGCTTTATGTCCATTCCCATCTTTGTCGCGGTCCGGATCAGGAGTTCGAGGTACGCGCTCCGCATCTGCCGCACCGTGACGGCCATCCGGTGGGCCTCGAGGAGCGGCAGCGGATATCCGATCGAGATGAGGGAGCGGCAGTACGGCGCGATCTGGCCGAACACGTACTCCGGCTCCTTCCGGAACGTCCCGATGTCGACGCGGAACCATTTCGGTGCCTTCTCGTGGAACTTCGCGTAGAATACATCGCCGTATAGGAGCCCCTTCTGCGTCGACTGCACGGCCTGCGCCGCCCGGACGAAAGCCGGGCCGGGGCCCACCCGGTCCTCGCATCGCTTCAGGAAGTCCTCGTCCGTGAGGACGTTGCCGAAGCCATGGAGGGCGGAATCCTTCGAGATTCCGACGAGGATGTGACCGCGGTCCTCGCACAGCTTCACGAGCCGCTCCATGAACTCAAATCGCTTCGGAAATTCTTGGAGGGCTCCGTCGACCGCGACGATCCCGTTTTTCTCATCCGCTGCGAAGTTGATTGCGAGCTGGCCCTCGATGAGCCTCCGAAATTCGTTCACCATGTCCCGGTGCTGCTCCGCGGATTTCTGCGTAAACTCGAAGAGGGCCTTATGGAGTTCGTCCTGCGTCTGGACGTACTCTTCCCACGTCGAGACCGCGATGATCCGCTGCTCGAGCCGATGCTTGTGGCGGTGATACGCCTCCCCGTCGAAGCTGAACTTTAGGAGCCCGACGGACACGAGGGCGAGCCACCAGCTCGACATGTTCAGGAGGAAGCTGTAGGAGCCGTCGACCGCGACCATCTCCCGGACGTCCGCGGCGGGCGTAATCGGGTGGAACTCCGGCACTTCCTCGTCTGGAATCGGGACTTTGACGTGGGCCTGTAGCGCCTTCGCTAGCTCCTGTCGCATCTCGTCGACGAAGGTCATGACACGATCTCGACTCGGGACTCCTGCTCCGGCGTCATCGACACGCGGATCCGCCCTGGGAACTTGTCCGCGACTTCCGTGAGGTGCGTGATCAGGATGACCTTGTCGAAGAACTCGCCCATCTTGAACAGTTTCGTGACGAACAGGTCCCGCGACGTTTCCGTGTCAAGCGATCCGAGGTCGCCCTCGTCAATGAACAGGGTCTTCATCCGGCCATACGTCCGGCCGACCTGGGGCATCGACGCGAGTTCCCGCGCAATCGCGAAGCGAAGGGCCGCATTGATCTGCGTCTTCTCCCCGCCACTGAACTCGCCGACGTCGTGCCACTGTCCGTCGACGCCCTCGACGAGGATCCGGATCCCATGCCCCTTCCCCTCCTCGTACGTCTCGAGCCGGATCTTCGAGAACCGTCCGTCCGTGAGGTCGCCGAGGTTCTTGGAGGCCTCGATTGCGAGCTCCGGCAGGAGCTGGTTCACGGCGTACATCACGACACCCTTCTTGTGGAACACCTGATCCTTGAGGATCGCGAGGACCTCGCGCTCCTTCTGCATCGACTCGAGCTTCGCGGCCGCCGCTTCGTTCCGTCGCGCGTCCTCCTCGAGTTCAGTGATCGTGTTCTTGCGCTCCGCGAGGAGCGCGCCCGCGCGGGACGCGGACACCTTCACGTCCTCCAGTGTCCCCCGAAGCTCCTCGAATCGTTCGCGGGCCGCCACGTACTCGGCCTCCGCGGCCCGGAGGTCTCCGAACGCGATCTCGGACTGCGAGAGCTCCCTCCCGAGGGCCTCCCGCTGCGCTCTGAGGTCCTCCAGGAGCTTCGACGGGTCACCCGTCTCCCGCAGCTTCCGCTTCGAATCTTCGAGCGCGTCCCTCTTCGGTTTCAGTTTCGCGAGGAGGTCCCGGATTTCTCCGAGCCGCTTCCGTGTTTCATCCGTGAACCCGACCTTCGCGACTTCACGATCTCGCGCGTCGAGCTGAGCGTCGAACTCCGAAATCCGGGCGGTGACCGTCTCATTCTCCCGCCGGATGTCGTTCTTGACTTCCTCGATCTGCCGTTTCAGCTCGGAGAGGAGGAACGAATCCTCGTTGATCTTGCCGACTCCATCGCGCGCCCGCTCGAGCTGAATTCCCGCCTTGCGATGTTCGAACTCGAGCTCCTTCACGATTTCGGGCCGCTCCGCAAGCCACACGAGCTCCTTCTCGATGCGAGCGATCCGCTCCGTGAGTGCGCCGTCCTGGCGGAGGAGGTCGAACGCCTCCTCCTTCGAGATGTCCGTCCGGAGTTCCGCGATTCTTCGCTCCGTCGCGAACAGCTTCTCGCTGAGCTGCTTGAGTGCCCGCTCGTGCTCGACCTGTGCGTCCCGGCGTCGCTGGTACGTCGCCTCCCGGTCCTTCAGAATGAGCTGGTGCCGCTGCTGGAGGTCCTTCAGGCGGTCCCCTTGCTCCTGGAGCGTTTCGTAGTGCTGCGTCTCGTCCTCAAAGAGCGAAATCTCCGCCTTCAGGCGCTCGGTACGTTCCGTGTCCTGCGCGACGGATGTGATTCGGACATCGAGCTCGTCGAGTCGCTTCCGTGCGTGCGCGATCGCCGCCTGCGCCTGCACGAACGCCGTGTGCTTTGTCTCGAGCCGGTTCACGTCGGCCGTCGCCGCCTCGACGTCCTTCGTGAGATCGGCCGCGCGCGCCACGAAGGCCGCGCTCTCTTTCTCCAGATTCACAAGGTCCTCCCGGAGCGCGGGAAGTCTCGCAAGGCGCTCCGCCCGTGTCGCGATCTCCCGCTCTTGGGCCTCGACCTGTTGGGCGACCTCATCGTACCGCTCCTTTGCTCGGGCCTGCGCCCGCTCGAACGTTTCGAGGCGAAACAGCTTCTGAAAAATCAGAAGCCGATCGGAGCCCCGCTGGGAGCCGAGGTCCTTCATCTCCTCTTGGCGGACGAACGTGGAGTTGCAGAAGCCCGCGTAGTCGAGCCCGACGATATCCCGGACCGCGCGTTCCCGCTCCGGGATTGACCCGCCGATCGGCTCGCCGTTGCGGAGGAGCTCGAGGTACGGCTCCTTCTTCGTCGTGAAGCCCCGCTTCACGTCGTACCGGTCCTCTCCCTGGAGGAACGCAACGCGCACGTGGCCGCCGGGCCGACAGATCTCGTCGATCGTCGCGTTCGCGGGCGGGTCCGTCCGCGTCGTCGCCTTGTACAGCGCGAACGTGATCGCGTCAAGGATCGAGCTCTTCCCCGCCCCCGTCTTGCCCGTGATCACCGTGAATTTCTCGGGGAGCCGGATCGGCGGGTCCGTCTTCTCGAGGTACCGCATGAACCCCTTCATCTCGATCTCCTCGATCACGAAGCCCTCCGCGATCGCGGCGACCGCGGATGCGGCCTCGATCGGGGCCTCGACGACATCGTCTGCCTTCATCCGAGGACCTCCCGCAGAATCTTCCCACCCTCCGCAAGGATCGCATCCTTCCGCGAATCGCCCGCGAAGTTCTGATCGATGAAGTCGCCGAGGAGCTTCAGCGGGTCGAGCGTGTACTCCGTGAGCATCGCCCTCTCACGAACCGCGGCGATCCACCGGACCTCATAGTGGAACGATTCCCGCAACCGCTCCGCGATCTTCCGCTCGTCGACCCGAAGGCGTATCGCCTCCGGAATCGTAATCGCGAGGCGAACTAGCGCATCCGCGACGCGCTCGGGGACCGCAGCGAGGATTGCCTCCGTGGGGTCCTCGCCCTCGCGGACTGTTACTTCGACTTGGATCATCTCCCGTGCGGGGAGCTCGACGAACTCCCACGACTTCGTCTCGACGCTCAGGGCGACGAACCCCTTCGGGTCGCCCCTCTCGCCCCAATCGATCCGCTCTGGCGCGCCCGTGTACACGACCTTGTCCCACAGCATCTGGTGGAGGTGGATGTGGCCGAACACCGCGAGGTCGACGGGATCCGGAATCATGTCCCGCGTGAAGCCGAACTCCCCGGGGATGTGCTCAAGATACGTCGTGCTCGCGATCCGCGCACCCTCAACGTAGAAGTGCCCGCAGAGGACGCGGAATTCCGCGCCCGCCATCTCGTCCGCGCGTCGTCGGATCCATTCCCGCCACAGGGCGCGGGCCGCGACGTACGCCTCCTCGAGCGTGAGCACCTCGTCGACCTTCCCCTTCGCCAGCTCGAGGACCTGCTCCGGGTGGATGTACGGGAGCATGAGGAACCCGACGCGGTGGCCATCGAACTCCATCGTGACGGCCTCGGGCTTGCGGAACACGCGCACGTGCGGGTATCCGCGATAGTCCTCGAGGCTCGTCGATCGCGCGTCCGCACGGGGCTGATCGTGGTTTCCCGCGAGGAGCCATACCGGAATTCCCGCGTTTCCGAGGGGCTCGATCACGTCCCGTCGCACGAGCTCACGGAACGCGGGCGCGACGTTCGGCCGGTCGAACAGGTCGCCGAGGACGATGAACAGCTTCGCGCGGTGCTCGATTGCCCACGCGGCCGCACGCGCGAAGTTCCGGTGGAGGTCCAGGGCGCGTTCCGAGATCCCCGTCTCCGGCTCGACCCGAAACCCGAAGGCGATCCCCTCGTGCACGTCACCCACGCATACGATCTCGTGCATCCGCGGCGCGAGAACGGCGGGACTCTAGATATAGGTTCTATGGGAAGGTCTCTGAAAGTGTAGGACAAAAGTCGGATTCGCTCCCGTGAGAGCCGGCGTTGCCTCCGGGAACCTTTATTCGCGCGCCTCCGCATCGCGTCGCGGTGGCCGAAGTCCTGCGCCTCGGACAGGGGGGGCCGGAGCGGGCGCGGATTGCGGTTGTCGGCTGCGGGGGCGCAGGGTGTAACATCCTCGCGCAGGTTCCGCCCGACCTCGGCATCACCCGCGTCGCGGCAAACGAAACCGTGCATCGGTCCATGGCGGGAGTCGAAGCGAAACTGATTCTTCCGAGCGAGGGCCTTGCAGGCGTGGCCGCGATAGACGAGTCCCTCGTCAGGCAGCTCACATCGCCGGATGAGAAGGCGATCGCGGGCGCCATCCTGAACCACGACCTCGTCGTCCCGATCGCGGGACTTGGCGGGGACTTTGGCGGGCCCGCCGCCGCTCTCGTCGGCCGCGTCGCGCGAGTCCTCGGCGAGTCATCGCTCGCCCTCGTTGCGCTCCCGTTCTCCGCAGAGGGACTCCACCGCCGTGCTCTGGCGGAGCAGAGCCTGGACCTCCTCTCCAAGAAGGTCGACGGCGTCCTTGCGTTCCCGAACGACGAGCTCCTACGCCTCGCACCGCAGCTCCCCCTCCTTCGCGCGTTTCAGGTCCTCGGAACGATCATGGTGCGGCCCCTGACCGAACTCGCTCGGGCATCGACTCGGACGGACATCGGAACGCTCCGAGACATGCTGCGATCCGGTCGCCGATGGCGGTTCGGAGCGGGGGAGGGCGAGGGGAAGCACCGGGCCTTTGCGGCGCTCGAGGAGGCGTTCTCCTCGCCATGGTTCCCGGGGCGGGCCGAGGTGATTGAACGCGTGATAGTAATCGCTTCAGCGGCGGGCTTCGAGGAGACGCTTGCGGGCGAGGTGACCCATGAGCTTCAGCTCACCGTTCCGCGCGCTAGAATCCTGTTCGGCGGATACGCGGATGGCGCCCTCGGGGAACGGATGCGCCTCAGCGTTCTCGCGGGCTGGTAAGCGTGTTCTCTGCGCAGAGGTCGCGCGACCCACGAGAATCCTACGGCGATGGTAATTATCAGTCGGTACAGCAGGCTCTTATCCCGATGGCTCCGTGTCAATCGCGTGCCCTCGCTCGGGGACCTCGAAGTCGCCGTGCTCCGCGCGGTGAGTCGGCTCGGCGAAGCATTACCGGGAGACGTGCACCGCGAGGTCGCGCGGCAGCGGCCCGTCGCGTACACAACGGTCACGAACACGTTATATCGGCTCACCAAGAAAGGGCTGATCCGAACACGATCGGTCAGCAAGAAACGCGTCTACTATAGGGTGGACATGGAGAACCGGAGGTACCGGTCTCTCGTCCGGGGCCTTGTGAATCGCCTCCTCGATGCGTTTGGCAGTGCTGCAGTCGCGCAGATTCTCGAGTCGCCGGTATCAAAACCCACCCGGCGAGGAGGTCGAAAGCATGGGTAGTCTGGAAGCCCTCCAGGCGTATTGGTCCTCCCCTGGGCCACTCGAAGTCCTCGCGAGTCACCTTGCCCTCCTCGGAATTCTCGCCCTGGCGTACCGCCAGACTTCCCGCCCCGCCGCGCGGTTGCGTCTTCTTTATTCCGTGTACGGGGTGGATCTCTCCCTATGGGTCTTCCTTGCCGCAAGCTTCCTGTTGTGCGTGGCGCTGAGTGACCATGTGGAGTACGAAATCACGGGGATCAAGCTCGCTGTGTCCCTGTCCGTGATCGGAGGCCTCGTCACAGGCACCCTCGCGGGCTCCGTTCTCGCGACGAGCCGGACCGCACGCGAGGCCCACCTGACTCGCCTGGGCATAAACGGATCCAGCTTGAATCACGCCTCTGAGTCGCCGAGTATCGTTCTCTCGGATTGTCCCGAGTTTCTTGCAGCCTCGTCGTCTCTCTATGAGCCGATTATCATCATCTCCCGACGCCTGCGAGACGTTCTAGCTCCCGCGGAGCTGGATGCCGTGGTCGCGCACGAGACCGCACACCTCGCCCACCGGGATTCACGACGGCGGTTAGTCTCGACGTTGCTCTCGAAGTGCCTTTTCTTCGACCCCGTCTCAAAGCTCGTGGACCCGGCGATTTATCGCCAAGGGGAACTCTTGGCGGATGAGACGGTGGCGTCGAGTCCTGCCCGGGCGAGGGCCCTTACATCTGCCCTCCGCACCCTTGGCTCACATGGCCTTGAGGCACCCGGCGGAGCTGCGGGCGGCCTGCGATCGCGGACCGCGCCCCTTGAGGTCCGACTGCGCCACCTTGCGCTATGTATCAGGGGCTAGCGGGACGCAGAGGCTATCTTCCCACCGCGTCCCACAAAGCGGACAAAGGTGAATGCGTTTAGAGGCCGCCGTGCAGGGCTGTTCCCCGCACGACGGGCCGTGGTGGGCTGTCGCGAGTCGGTCCAGGTCTATCCGATGACGTCGATCACCATGTGCATCGTTTCCGTGTGGTCCGGAATGTGGCAGTTCATGTCCGCAAGTCCGGCCTTGTCCGCCACGAACGTCACGGTCGTCCACTGGCCGCGGGTGACCGTGAACGTTTGACCGAATGCATCGATCGTCGTCGGGTGCGATGCACCGTTCACGCCGAATATCTCTAGGGTCACGGTATCGCCCTTGACCACGCGAATGTAGCTCGGGTCCCACCGGTAGGCCTTGTAGGTCGTGTTCGGCGGGTTCTCGCTCGCGTCCGACGTTCCCTTGTATTCCACCGCGAGGACGACGAACGTCACCGCCTGCGGTGCGCGTATTGGCGCCGGTCGGGTCAAGACCCATGCCGCGGTAAAGGCCGACAGGATGATGGCCACGACCGCGACGGCAAGCACGACCCCCGTTTTCGTTCTTTCCTTCATTCCTTCCTTCATGGGTATCCTCTGTCCGATTCTCGGACAATTACCATTGTGATGGTAAATCGATACTCAAAGATTCGACAGTATTCTATATAGTTGGAGCCCCGGGGAAAGCCTTCCAAACAGCTTCATGGGCTGCGCCGGAGAACTGCCACGCTGGGCCGATGGCTGAAGAATGCGAATCTAGTGCGCGTGCGCGTGGTGGCCCGGTGCCGCGTCCGGCGCTTCCTCGCCCTTCTTGTTGAAGGACTGTCCGCAGCCGCACGAGGACCAGTTGTTCGGGTTGCTGATCGTAAATCCGCTGCCTGCGACGGACTCCACGTAGTCCACGCTCGATCCATCGATGAACTCCGCGGAGTTCGAGTCGATGACGACCTTGATCCCGTTATTCTGGACCACTTGGTCGCCCTCGTGGATCTTGTTGTCGAGCGCCATGCCATAGCGGAAGCCCGAGCACCCGCCGCCCGTCACGTAGACCCGGAGGTACGCGTCCTCCTCGGTTCCGTGTTTCGTGATGAGCTCCTTCAGCTTGTGCGTCGCGGTTTCAGAAAGGATGACCTGCAACATGGTTCGCCACCCGGTACGTAGATTCATAGTCCGGGCTTATATAAGACTTTGCGGGGCCGTATCAGGGACCGCGTTACCGATTCTCTTGTGAACCGAGCGGCTTCCCGAGGTACCGACGTTCCGACGCGTAGCCCCACTTCCGATACAGAGAGAGCGCGACGGCGTTCGCCTCCGACACTTCGAGCTTGATCTTCGGATATCCCCGCGCGCGGGCCCATCGCTCCGCCTCCGATAAGAGGAACGATCCGACGCCCTTCTGGCGGTGTTCTGGCGCGACCCAGATGTCGTACACAAAGGCGACGGGATGCGGAGAGAAGAATGGGCTCAGCTCGCCAAGGATGATGTACCCGACGAGGGCTCCCGCGTCGTCCTCGGCGACGAACCGCTCGCCTCGCCGGCCCTCGACGAAGTCCCGCGCGTAGGCGCGAAAGCTGTCCTCGAATGCGCGGCGATCGAACCACGGTTTCTCGTCCACGGGGACATCGGACCACACGGTCTCGAGCGTCGCCTTCCAGATTCTCGCTTCATCGGACTTGTGAGCAGGTCGGAGTCGGTACGCCATGGCGCTCCCGCGCGAGATGGCTCCACACATCTTCACAATTACTGCGGTGCCTCACAGAGCGCCGCTCACGCGGTCCTCCGGCCGAGGAGCCCGCCAAGGCGCCGCCTCCACGGACTCTCCGGCGGCGGTGGTGGCGGGAGCGCCGACACCCGAAGGACGATCCCGTCGACGGCATGGATGTACACCTTCGCATCCGGGGCGAGGTCTTCCTTGGGAATCGCCTGCCACAGCTCCCCCGTGTACTGGACGTATCCCGTTTCTCCCGCGCGGATCGGGTCGACGGCCACCGCCTCGTCCCCGACCATCGCACCAATCGCCGGCTTCCGCCGCCGGATCTCCATCACCTTGTAGAGGGCGAATAGGAGGAACCCGCCGAACGCGCCCGATGGCGCGAGGAGCCCGATGAGGAAGAGGACCTGATAGTCCGGTGAAACGACGAATTGCGGCGGGCGGAGCGGCGCGACGAACACGGCGCCGATGAGGATCGCGAGAATGCCGGCGATCCCGAACGCGCCGAACCCCGGCGTTTTCAGCTCGACGACGATGAAGATCACGCCGATCACAAGGAGCAGGATCGCGATTGGGTCGACGCTGAACCCGAGGCCCACGAGCGCGAGGAGGAGGACGATGATCCCCGCAATCTCCGCGCCATGGCCCGGGGCGGACAGCCCGAAGATCAACAGGTAGATACCGAGGATCAGGAAGAGGGACGAGATCAAGGGGTCCGACAGGACGCCGAGAAACCGGACGCGGAGGGATGACTGGAACTCCACGAGTTCCGCGCCCGCGACGGAGACGACGAGGTCCTTCACGGGCGGGGCGCCCGCCTCCTGGATTACGACCCGCTGTCCGTGGGCGAGCGCCAGGAACTCCGGGAGGCTCGCAGCGACGAACTCCGTAGCCCGGAGCCGCACGGCATCGGACGCGTTCAGATTCAGGTTATCAACGACGAACCGTCGCGCGAGGGACTCGTTCCGAGGGGGCTGAACGTGGAGGACGATCTTCGCCCGCAAGCTCTCGACAACTGCCTCGACGATTTTCGGGTCCGTGACGGGCTCGAACCCGCCCGGACCGATCACGACGGGCTGCACGGAGCCAATCGTCGCGCCCGGCGCCATTGCGGCGACGTCCGTGGCCTGCAAAAGGATCGTCCCCGCGCTCCACGCGTGCGCGCCCACGGGCCCGACCCACCCGAGGACGGGAATCCTGGCGCTCAGGAGGAGGCTTGCGATCGCCTCCGTCTCCGCGAGCGCCCCGCCGGGCGTGTCGAACCGGATCACGAGGGCCGCGTAGCCTCCCTGGACGGCCTCGTTCACAGCCTCCGTCATGTACTCGAGCGTCGACTGGTCGATCGCGCCCGCGATCTCCGCCACGAGGACGCGCGGCCCTTGGGCCCGGGCACCCAGTGCGAGGACGGGGACGAACAGCGCGGCGATCACGAGCACGAGGACAATCCTGTTCCCCGCGACCGCTCCCCGCCTCACTCCCGTTGCTCCCCTTTCCGCATCGCCGCCGTCATCGCGGCGACGTCTCCCGCCAACGTGCCCGAGGTCGTCGACGTGACGATGACCATGTTCTTCTCCCGCGCGATTTCCGTGAGGGTCTGCAGCTCCCGCAACCGCATCGCGGCGGGCGCCGTGCCGTAGAGCTGCGCGGCTTCCATCATCTTCTGCGCCGCCTGGAATTCCCCCTCCGCCATGATCACGCGGCTGCGGCGCTCCCTCTCCGCCTCCGCCTGCTTCGCAATCGCCCGGACCATCGAATCCGGCAGCGTGACGTCCCGGAGCGTGACGGCGGACACCTTGATCCCCCACGGGTCCGTTGCCGTGTCGAGGAGGATCTGGATCTTCTTGCTCAGCTCCTCCCGCTTCGACAGGAGTCCGTCGAGATCGACCTGACCGAGGACGTCCCGCAACGTCGTCTGCGCGAGGAGGTTCGTCGCGAGCGAGTAGTTCTGGACGCTGTTGATCGCCCTGTTCGGCTCGTAGACGCGGTAGTACACGACCGCGTCGACCTCCACGGACACGTTGTCCCGCGTAACGACTCGCTGTCTCGGCACGTCGAACGCGACGACCCGCAGGTCGACGAGGACGCGTCGGTCGACGAGCGGAATGATCACAGTCAGCCCGGGGCCCTTCGGATTCGGGAACAGCCGGCCGAGCCGGAACACGACGAGGCGCTCGTACTCACGAACGACCTTGATCGCCGACGCGAGGAAGATCAGGACGATGAGGACGATCAGGACGAGTCCGAAAATCTGCGTTGTATCTACCAAGCCACCTCACCCCGCCACACAAGGCGTTCGCGTAGGATAAAAACATTCGCAGGGAGAGCCCGCGGACCGTGCGCCCATCCGAGGTAACGGACTCACGATTCCTGCGGAGGCAAGTCCGGTCGGGAGGGTAAGGCTTTTCGTGCGCCGGGCCATCGGATGGTGGGTGATCGATGACGCTCGCGGGAAAGAAGGCGCTGCTGCTGGTCGGTGAGGGATACGAGGACCTAGAGTTCTGGTACCCGTACTACCGGCTGAAGGAGGAGGGTGTCGAGGTCGTGGTCGGAGCGCACGAAATCAAGGAGTACCGGTCGAAGCACGACTATCCCGTGAAACCGGACCGCAAGGTTGCGGACCTGAAACCGAAGGACTTCCACGCCGTCGTGATTCCTGGCGGTACGAGTGGCCCGGACCATATGCGTCGACACGCGGAAATCGTGGACTTCGTGCGAAAGATGGACGACGCGGGCAAGACCGTCGCGGCAATATGCCACGCAGGATGGCTTCCGGTCAGCGCGGGGATCGTAAAGGGGCGGCGGATGACCTCGTTTTTCAGCATCAAGGACGACTGCGTCAACGCGGGCGCGACGTGGGTGGACAAGGAGGTCGTCGTCGACGGAAACCTGATCACGTCGCGGTTCCCCGACGACCTTCCCGCGTTCTGCCGCGCAATCATCTGGGCGCTCTCGAAGTGAGCACCAGAGATGCCGCGGGCTCCCGACGATTGGCGTGCAGTGATTCGCCGGGCGCGGCGTCTCGTTGCCCTCCGACGTCCCCGTATCCTCCATGTGCCGCAGGATCCGAAAATGGTCGTGCAGCGGTCCATCGCCCCGAGGTCCGTTGCATGGAGGGCGAACAGCGAGGGAACCGGAGGCCGTGGCGGCGCGAGGACGAGGACCGCCTTCGGAGGCGCCGCCTCCACGAAGAGCTCACGATAGTCCGGTTGCTGGAATACGCGGTTCCACACGACGGAGCTTCCGACGGGATCCTCGTCGAGGAACGTGCGCACGGCGTCGCGATCGTCGATTCGGATCGGTCCCGTGGGGAGGCGATGGCGGCGGGAGCGTAAAGACTTCGACGCCGGATGATCGGATCGTCGGCGAGGTTTCCTGTTCTTGGGAAAAGCCTCGGGGCCAAAAGACTCTTATCACGGGAGTCCCGATTCGCTTGGCGTGCCCCCCTCGAGATGCGTGAGGTGTGGAGCCGAGACCCGGGATGCGCTCTGTACCGCGTGCGTGCGATATCTGAGCGGGTATCACCCGCTCTGGCTCGATCCGAGTCTCCTCCCCGGCCCCTCGATCCTCGCCGCCGTGGCGCCCCGCGATGAGGCGCTCCTCTCCATCGATCCGAACGCGGACCTCGAATGGCGGGAGGCCCGCGACGGCGATCCCGCGACGCCCGCGATCGCAATCGTCGACACGCTCGGCCTCGGCCAAGGACAGGTCCTGCTCTCCGAGGGCGATGCGGAGCGGATCCACGCGTTCCTGAGCGCAATGAAGACGAAATCCCCCCGCGATCCGCGACACCGGGAGGCCTCGGCGGCCCTCTTCCGCCATATCGCGAGCATCCCCTCGATGCCGCCACACCTCGCGGATGAGTACGCGGCCCGCGCGCGATCCCTCACGAAGCCTGCTCCCGTGGCCCCGCCGCCGGTGGAGCCGATGCCTCCCGCGGAAATGGAAATGCCCGCGCCCCTTGAAACGGAAGAGGAGGCGCCCCCGGAAACTGTAGAGGCACCTGCCACGGAGGCACCCGAGGAACTGCCGGAGGAGATCGAGGAGGCGATTGAGGGGGAAGTGGACCTCCTCGCCCCCGAGCCCGAGGAGCCGGAACCGTCCCCGGAGGAAAGCCCACACGTCCCGGAGGAGCCGGAGGGGCTTCCAGGGTGGACGCCAGAGGACGCCGCAGCGGTCGAGGAGGCGGCTCGCCGCGCACAGGAAGCTGCCGCGCGTGCCACCGACGAAGCGGAGCGGATCACGCGAATCCGCGAGGAGATCGAGCGGGACAAGTTCGAGATCGGTTCGTGGGTCCAGCGGGAGGCGAAGCGAATCGAGGAGCACGCCGCAGAAATCCTCGAGCGGGAGCGGACCGTCGAGGAGAAGGCGTCGGAGCTTCGGGAGAAAGAACAGGAGGTCGTCGCGAAGGTCTCGGACCTCGAGACGAAGGAGCGCGAGGTGCGGGAGAAGATCGAGTGGGCGGAGAAGGACGAGAGGCGACGCGCAGTGATGGAGGTCCTCGACACGGTCCCCGGGATGACGATCCCGACCGCGAAGGCGATCACGAACGCGTTCCCCGATCTCGACTCGCTCCAGACCGCGGACGTGAAGGCGCTGATGCAGTGCCAGGGCGTCACGGATGCCCTCGCGCGGGAGATCCGCGCCCTCATCGCGCCCGACGAGAAGGAAGTCCCGCTGGGCTACCGCGAACAGGCCCATACGATGCTCGAGGAGGGCGACATCGAAGGGGCGCGGCGGGTGCTCGACGACGCGCTCCGAGAGCGACCAGACGACGAGTCCCTGTGGGTCGAGAAGGCGGAGCTCCTGATCCTCCTGAACCGTCCCTCGGAGGCCTTACACTGCTACAATCGCGTCTTGGACCTGAACCGTGGGAACAAGGTCGCGTGGTGGGCGAAGGCGAACCTCCTGTTCGCGGCGGGCCGCTACTCGGACACGATGGACTGCCTTCATGAGGTCCTGCAGCTCGACCCGGCGAAGGCGATCGAGATTCTTCTGAAGGCGGAGCAGCTCCGGATCGGCGGCCAGATGAACGAGGCCGCGTTCCTGTTTCAGAGCGTCCTCGACACGGATCCGAACAATACGCGCGCGATCCTCGGCCTCGCGGACTGCATGCAAGCCCTCGGGGATACGGACGCATCGGAGTCCCTCGTCACGCGCGCCCTCGGAAGAGATCCCGCGAACCCCGGCGCGCTGTATCGGAAGGGCACGCTCCTGAACCGGAAGGGCCGTTGGGGTGCGGCGTTGCAGCTATACAACCGCGCGATCGCGCTCGCGTGGAACTACCCGGACGCGTGGGTCGGCAAAGGCGAGATCCACCTGAAGCGGGGGCGGAACAAGGAGGCCCTCGAGGCGTTCACCAAGGCCCTCGAGTTCGCGAACGCGCGGATCGACGCGTGGCTCGGGAAGGCGCAGGCCCACTGGGCGCTCGGCGACAAGGAGTCCGCGAAGGCGTCCCTCGACCGCGCGATTCAGATCGACCCGGATTCTCGGGAAGTGAAATGGGTCGCAGAGTTGTTCAAGGGAGCGGAGGCAGAGCCGTGGGGGGAGCTCCCAGCGGAGTTCAAGGCGTTCATCGAGGCGGTGGAGCCGGAAGCGGAGGACGCCGCGACGCTCGGGCTGCTCGCGGAGATGGCCCTCGAGGGTGGGGACCCGGAGATGGCGATCCTACGCTACGACCAGGCGCTCGTGAAAGATCCGAGATCCGTGGACGCGTGGACGGGGAAGGGGATCGCGCTCCAACACCGGGAGATGTACGCGGAGGCCCTCGTGTGCTACGACAAGGCCCTCTTGCTCCGCCCCGACCATGAGCTCGCGAACAGGTGGCGGCAGACGTGCCTGAGGCGGATGGAGGGGACGATGTCGTGAGCGCGCCGGGCCCCGGGACGGAGCACGGTCGATTCCTCCCGAGCGTCGTCACGCTCGAGGAGTCGATGCGGGCGGGAAAGCGGAGCCTCGCGGAGGGCCGCCTCGGGGAGGCCCTCGACCACTTCAACGCGGCCCTTCGACTAAAGCCGCGGTACGACGTCGCATGGATTGCCCGCGGACAGGTCCTCAAGTTCCAGGGGTCCCACCAGGAGGCGCTCCGCGCCTTCGCGGAGGCCCTTGTCCTGAAGCCGGAGAACGACGAGGCATGGATGGCCCTCGCGTCCGTCCTCCACGGGATGCGCCGCTTCGAGGAGGAGGTCGAGGCGTACGACGAAATCCTGAAGCAGAACCCGCGGAACGTCGAGGCCCTCATCAACAAGGGTGCGGCCCTCCACGCGGTCCGGAAGTACGATGTCGCCCTCGCGTGCTACGACGCGGTCCTCGAGATGCGACCCGAATACGCGCCCGCGTGGAACAACAAGGGCGCGACGCTCCTGCGCCGCGGGAAACTCGACGGCGCCCTCGAGGCGTTGGCCCGCGCGATCCACTTCGATCCCGATCTCTTCGACGCATACGTGAACGAGGTGTTCGCGTACCAGAAGAAGGGGAAGCACGGCGAGGCCGTGATCGCCGCGGACCGCGCGCTCCGGTTGCGAGAGACCCCGTGGCTCTGGCACCTGAAGGGCCTGAGCCACCTCGCTCTCTTGGAGAGTTCTCTCGCGTTGCGGTGCTTCGAGCGCGCACTCGAACTGGACCCGGAGCTCAAGGAGGCCCGCGGTGCCCTTCGGAAGGCACGGGACCTGCGGACGCACGTCGACCTGTACCGCGGCGTGTACGAGTGCTTCGGGACGTTCGATGCGACGGATCCGGGGTGCGAGGAGTGCGAGATCCAGGGGCGGTGCCGGGAGGTGACCCGATGAGCTTGCCGAGCGCGGCGGAGGTCGAGCACGCGGAATGGCCCGCGCTCAAGGAGGTCGCGAGCGCCCTCGGGCTGAACCCGAAGGGTCGGAGCGCGATCGTGCGGCAGCGGATTCTCGACCACCTGAGGACGGCCCGAGAGGAGGCCGAGTGGCGGCCGGGGAAGGCGGAGCAGGCGGTCCTCCTCACGCACCTCGGCTTCGCGGACGCCGCGGTGAAGCTCTGGGAGGCGACGATCAGTCTCGACTCCCCCGCTCCCTGGGTCGGACTCGGGACCGCGTACGAGCGGGCGGGGATGCTCGAGGAGGCCGTGAAATGCTTCGACCGCGCGATCCAGATGGGGGACGTCGCGGCGCGGCTCCACAAGGCGCACGCGCTCACGCGAGCCGGCGCACCGGACCTCGCGCTCGCGGAGATCGACCGGAGCCTCGCGGACCGACCCGGCGACACCCGCGCCTGGGCCCATCGGGCCGCCCTCCTGGAGTCCATGGGCCGATGGGACGAGGCGATCGCCGCACACACGCGGATCGCGGACCTCACCCACAACCGCTTCGGCCTCGCGCGGGCCCTCATGAAAGCCCTTCGGTTCCAAGAGGCCGAGGCCGCGCTTGCGTCCCATCTCGCGGATCATCCGGAGGATGCGGTTGCGGGGAATAACCGAGGCGTGTGTCTTGCGAAGCTCGGGCGGTGGAAGGAGGCGCTCGACGTGCTCCGGCGTGCGGCCGCGATTCACGGCCGCGACGTCGGGATCCTGAACAACCTCGCATGCGTCCTCGCGGCGATGGGGAAGACGGACGAGGCGCTCCGAAAGCTTCGCGCGGCCCGTCGGATCGCGGAAGACCCGAGGGTCCTTTTGAACGAGGCCACGCTGCTCGGGCGAAAGATGCCCGCGGTCGCGCAGGAGAGGTACGCCCGCGTCCTCGCCGTGAGCCCCAAGCAACCGGAGGTGTTGGCGGGAAAGCGCGTGACCCGCTCACCGAAGAAGGCGACCAAGCGTGTAGTGAAGGCCCGCCGAAAGGCGCGTCCCGCGAGGGCGAAGACGTCCGCGAAACGCCGGCGCCGCCACTAAGGCCGAGAACGTTCAAGTCCGACCAGGGATTGCGTCGGATGATGGCCCGCCTCCGACCCCTCGGTGTCTCCCACATCATGACGGACGGTCATTCCCTCTACACGCCGAACCTCGTCCCCGGAGTCGCGGTGTACGGCGAGCGGCTCGTCCGCGAGGGCGGGGTCGAGTACCGCGCGTGGAATCCCCGTCGGAGCAAGCTCGCCGCCCTCCTCCTGAAGGGATGGACGATCCTCCCGCTCCGGCGGACCTCGGAGGTCCTCTATCTCGGCGCCGCGACGGGTACGACAGTGAGCCACCTTTCGGACCTGTCCTCGGAGGGGATGGTCTACGCGGTCGAGATCTCCCGCCGCGCCTTCCAAGGCCTCATCGCTCTCGCGGAGAAGCGGCACAACCTCCTTCCGATCCTCGCAGACGCGGGCCGGCCGGACGCGTACGCGCACACCGTCACGAACGTCGATCTTCTGTACCAGGACATCGCGCAGCGGGACCAGGTCCCGATTTTCGCGAAGAACCTCCGGTTCCTCGATCCAGACGGCGCCGCAATCCTGATGGTGAAGGCGCGGAGCATCGACGTCGCGCGCAAGCCGTCGGGGATCTACCGGGAGGTGCGGACCCAGCTCGAGCGCGCGGGGCTGCACGTCCTCGCGGTGGTCCCCTTGGAGCCGTTCCAGGCGGACCACGCCGCGGTGATCGCGGAGCCGACAGAATCGCAGTGAGTCGTTCCCTCCATATATCAGTATCAAGTCGCGAAACGCTGGAGCACCTTCGCGAACGGTTATTACCGGGTCGTCCAATATCGCGCGTTGGGTTCGCGAAGGAGGCCGAATGAGCGAGCGTAGCGTCGAATCAGCGAAAGGCACGCCGGGCGCGGTCCCCGAAAAGCCTCGAAGCTTCTGGACCCGCGTCCGGGACGCCCTCCGGGCTCCGGACCTCACGGTCCCGCAGGAAATGCCCGGGTCCTGGGCCCGGCGGATCACAGACGAGCGGAACCTCTGGCTCACGGCCATCCAACATCAGCTCCAGGGGGATCTCGGGGAGGCGGCACTCCGCTATCTCGAGGACGCGCGGCAGGAGGTGCTCCGGGACCAGCGGGCGCGGAGCGCGCTGAGCCTCGCGATGGCGGGGTTTGTTCTCCGAGAGGCAGGCGAAGAGCCCCTCGCGACCGTGTGTTACCGCGGCGCAGCCCGGCAGTTCCGTCGTCACGCGGACCAGGCCGTCGAGTCGTCCCCCCGGGACGCGCTTTGGTCCCTCGAACGCGCCGCGACGTTCTACGCCCTCGGTCAACAGCGGGAGGAGATCGAGGAAGTCCGGGCAAAGTTCATGGTTCTCAACGCGGCGCTCCATCCGGACCAGGCGGACCGCGTACCGGACGTGTTCCTCCGGCCCATAGTCGAGGTGCGGGAGCCTCCGCGGGCCGGTAGGCCCACCCCGTCGAAGGGCGTGCGGATCTCCCGGGAGTACGTGGCCCAGCTCCAGAAGCTCCTCGAGCGCCTCTGAAAGGGACGGGCTGCGATGAAGGTCCTCTTCCTCGTCTCCGGCGTGTACCCGCATTACATGGGCGGGGTCTCGACCTGGGCGGACAGCTTGATCCGGGGCCTCCCGGACATCCGGTTCCAGGTCGTAAGCGTGGTCTCGAACCCGAACGTTGAGCTCCGCTATCGCCTCCCGCCGAACGTCGAAGGTATCACGACGCTCCCGCTCTGGGGCGAGGAGCGGCCGGAGGAATTCAACGGGGAGACGTACCGCTCGTTCCTCAGCCGACGGATCACGACGCGGGACGGACACGTCCGGCGGCACTTCCTCCCGCACTTCGAGGAGTTCCTGGAGGGGAGCATCAACGGCGGGGGCGGGCTCGAGTCTGTCGCGGAAAGCCTGTACCAGATGCACATGTACTTCCGCGACCGGGACTTCAAGAAGACGTTCCAGAGCAAGCAGGTCTTCGACCTGTTCGAGTCGTTCCTCGCAGGTCACCAACTGTACCGCCACATCAACGTCCTTGAGGCCGCGAACATCCTCCGCACCCTGAGCCGGTACCTCAAGGTCGTAACGATCCATCCGGGCCCGGCGGACGTGAGCCACTCTGCGATTGCCTCCATCGCAGGCCTCGTGGGCGTCGTCGAGAAGATGAAGAGGAACGTGCCCTTCATCCTCACGGAGCACGGGCTGTACTACCGAGAGCGCGTGCTCGACCTCATCAATCGCGCCCCGGACTTCCCGACGAAGGTCCTGTGGTCGAACTTCTTCCGGACCGTCGCACGCCTGAACTACCGGTTCGCGGACGGCGTGTACCCCGTGTGCAAGTTCAACCGCCGGTGGCAGCGGGAGATCGGCGTCCCCGATGATCGGATCTCCGTGATCTACAACGGCGTCGACACGGAGAAGTTCCGGCCGATCATCGTCGAGCGCCCTCAGCCGGGTCCGACGGTCACGTCCGTGATTCGGATCGACCGCTTGAAGGACGCGATGAATCTCATCGTCGCGATGTCCCATGTGCGCCAGGAGGTCCCGGACGTACGGTGCCTGATCTACGGGCCCTCCCCGGACCTCGACTACGCGCAGCTCTGCCTCGAGACGGTCCGGCGGCTCCGCCTCCAGGACGTCGTGAAGTTCATGGGCTACACACGCGAGCCGGAGGTCGCGTACAACGCGGGCGACGTCGTCGCGATGTCAAGCATCTCGGAAGGATTCCCGTACGCGCTCCTCGAGGCGATGGCGGTCGGGAAGCCGATCGTTGCGACGGACGTCGGCGGCGTCCGGGAGGCCCTCGGGGATGGCGGGCTCATCGTGCCGCCGCGGTCACCCCGTCTCCTCGCGGACGCGATCATAACTCTGCTCCGGGACCGCGCCCTCGCAGGCCGACTCGGGAACCAGGCGCGCCTCCGGGTCCAGGTCGGCTACTCGATCGACTCGTTCCTGCAGCAATACGAGGACGTGTACCGGAGGTATGCCGCATGAACCTCCGCTCGCCGACATCGACGTACCTCGATTCCCTCGCCCGCACGATCGCCGAGATCGAGCCGAACGTGAAGGACTACCTCGAGGTGTCCGTGATTCTCGAAGTCCTCGGCGTGAATGACGACACCGCGAAGATCCATGGATACGAGAACCTCTTCGCGCTCGCCCGGGACGTCGAGCCTCTCGTCGAGCTGTACCGCGGTCCCTCCGAAACGACGATGCCGATGAGGCCCGCGCCGCCCTCGATGGAGCGGATGCGAGACATCGACCGGACGACGACGGGGATCGCCCTCCTCCTCGTCGGGGCGCTCCTCGGGTGGATTCCGTTCATAATCATCGCCGCGATTGGCGGGATTCTCTCGATCGCGGGGGCGATTCTCCTCTTTCTCGGGCGGAACACGTTCGGGCGCACGTACGCGGACAACGTGATTGTGGGCACGGGCCTCCTGATCGTCGGGTTCCTCGGCACAATTGTACTCGTGATTGGATCATTCCGGTCGAGCCTGGCCTTCGCGATCGGCGCGACGCCGCCGGAGGCGCTCCTCGAGGCACTCAAGGACTCCTTGAGCGGGGTGTTCCTCCTCGGCGCCGTCGCCGGGCTCGCGGCCGTCCTCCTCACGTACGGGCTCCAGCGGCGGGACGGACGCATCCTCCTGTGGCTCGCGTACGGCCTGAACTTGCTCCTCTCCTTTGCCTCCGTGTGGTTCGTCACGCAAGCACCGACCCTCGAGGCGTTCCTCGCCCTCGAGCGGCCGCTCCTCCTCGTGGGCGTGCTCGGCCTGGTCCCGGCAGCCCTGTTCGCGGGCGCGTACTACAGAGCGTATGTGCGGGTGCGGCGGGGGGACCTGCCCGCCCCGGAGCCCGCGGCGCCCCCGATCGGGGCCCCGCCACGGAGCTCGGCGGTCCTGTTCTTCACGGGTCTATTCTACAACCTGTGGTGGGTCATCATGCTCGTCGCCCTCTTCCTCGGGGGTCAGAGCCTGTGGGCGAGTGTGAGGCTCCCGCCGGAGATCGCGACGAGCATCGGCCTCGGGGTGATCCTTGGCCTCGTAGCGACGGGCGGGCTCCAGCAGTTCGCCTCGTGGAAAATGACGTACTACCTGCTCCAGGACAACAAGCCCCTCGCACGGTTCGTCGTCGACAACTGCCTGTATTGGGGCGGCCTTGCTTTGTTCGTCGTTGGCGCCGGGTACGCGGTCCTCAACGAGCTCGTCTTCCCCCGCGCGTTCGGCGTGACCCTCATCACGCTGTACTATTTCCTCCTCATCGGACTGTTCCGGCTCCTCGTCGTCCCCGTGTATGCGCTGAAGCGGTACTTGCCGCTCTTCCTGAGCGCGATCATCGCGCTTGCATTCATGTTCGTGAGCCTGCGGATCTTCGAGATGCTCCCCGTGTCCCGGACCCTCGCGACGGTCGCTTCCCAGAGCTTCGGCCTGTACGCGCTGATCGCCGTGAGCGCCCTGTTCCTATACGAGTACGTGTACCGGGAGCCGAAACTCGCGCCGTCGGCGGAGGAGCCGCCGTTCTACTCGCGCCCCGAGCGGCCCCGCCATGTTCGGCCGCCGCGGTTCGCGTACCTCGCGCACGACGGCCTCCCGCTGATCGCGTACGGCACCCTGTTCTTCGTGTATCTCTTCACGGACCGGCTCGTGTCGTGGTGGACCCAGCCAGGCGGACTCGAGTACAACGCCGCGTACCAGATTGGCGTCGACATGGCCCTCCTCATGCTGATCCCCCTCACGGGTGTGAAATTCATCTTCATCTACCGGCTCTCGGACTCGATGCGGGAGACGCTTCGGCGGATCCCCGTGACGCGCCCGCAGACGTTCGACCGCTGGCTCACGTCGTTCTACAGTCGGATGATGGCCGCCGTGTTCTTCGCGGGCCTCCTGTTCCTCGGCGCCGGGCTTTTCCTGAGCGAGCGGATCATCGCGTTCGCAGGCGGGAACGAGACAAGCCTCCTCGTGTTCCGGTGGGCCCTCTTCGGCGTGTTCTTCTTCTCCGTCTTCCTCGCGAACGCCGTGTTCAGCTTGGTGTTCCGCCGGACGTGGGGCCTGTCGTCGATCCTCCTTATCGGAAGCATCGCGAACTTCATCATCGGGTCGACCCTCTCGACGTCAGCGAGCCCGTGGATGGCGGTCTTCGGATTCGTGATCACCGCCGTCTACCTGGGCGCGGCGTCGATCGGCTATGTGTACACGTATACGGGCCGGGCGGACTACGCACACTACACGGCGATGTAGGTTTCGCCGGTGCGTCAGGAGAGCAGGGACGGAAAACCCGGCGAGCGGGTCGAGGGCATAGTCCGCAGGAGTTGGAGGCTCAGAAGCGGTACTCCGATGCGTCGACACGTGGCAGGTCATCGGGCCGGCCGCTGCGCGGATGGATTCACGCCCGTTTCCTCGGCGGGTCGAAGAACGGTTTCTTGACGACCACGGCGGGAGCCCGCTTTCGCTCCCCTTCGACCGTGATTTCCATCTCCACCCGCATGCCTACGGACGCGAATTCGGCCGCGACCGTGGCCAGGGCGATGTATTTCTTCAGTGTGGACGACCAACAACCGCTCGTAGCCCGACCCACCTGGCGGTTGCCGAGGTACACGGGAACGCTGGACCTCCACGCGAGCCGCGGTGGCTCGGGCGGTAGGCGGACCGCCGCGTACAGTCCCTCGACGAACGGCCAATCGATTTCGAGTCCCACGATCCGCCGGGGAGGTCCCCCGCGCGCCTCCTTGAGGAGCGCTCGACGGCCGACAAACGGGCCCTTTTCGAGGGACACGGTCCAGTCGAGGCTCAATTCGAACGGGGAGTAGCATTGGGCGTCGATGACTGCCTTCCGTGAGGGGATGTAGTCGACCTCGCTGAGGATGAAGCCGGCCTCGATGCGGGTGATGTCGAGGGCAAGGTTGCCGGCGGGCATGAGTCCGTGTCCCTTCCCGCGGTCCGAGACGGCGTCCCACGTCCGCTCCGCGTCCTCGCGGTCGACCCAGAGTTCGTACCCAAGGTCGCCTGTGTACCCGGTCCGGGAGACCGTCACGGGAATCCCGTCGATCCGACCGCTTGCGAACCGGAAGTATCGGAGATTCGCAATCGCGCCGTCCGCGGCGTCCGCCAGGATTGCTTGGGAGGTCGGTCCCTGAAGGGCCAGCGCGCCGATGTCCTCCGAGACGTCGCGAATGTCGACGTCCATCCCAATCGCGTTGTCCTGGAACCACTTCAGGTTCGAATCGGCCGACGTCATTCGATACGAGCCGTCGCCTAGGTTCCAAAGGGTTCCGTCGTCGACGGTCTTGCCCGCGTCGTCGCACCACGGGGTGTACATGATTTGTCCCGGCCGGCACTTCGTCGTGTCGCGGGTCACGAGTTTGTCGACGAGCCGGCCGGCATCCCGCCCGGCGAGGTGATACTTGTAAAGAGGGGAGACGTCGATGAGCCCGGCGGCGTTACGGATCGCGTGGTACTCCATTTCGGGGACGAGCTGATAGGAACTTGGGACAACGTACCCGGCCCAGTTCCGCCAATTGTAGCTCTCGCAGAGCGCGGACGTCCTCGAATGGAACGGGGTCTTGCGGAGCACGCCTTTCCACCTCGGCGAACGTGCCTGCCGGAACGTTGACAGGAACGGCGACGAATCGTCGAGGGGCATGATGAAGGAGGGCCTCGGTAAAAGGTTTGGCCGCGCCACGGAACCGCCGGGCGCATCGGTTTCTTAGTCGTGCGATCATGTGGCCGCTCGTCCACCCGATCGGTCATTGAGCGATGTGGCGGTTTACCAAGTCTGGAAACCCGCTCCGAAAGCCATGCCTCAAGTGCCGCTGGCAATCCGCATCGAACGGTCCGATGAAGGGATGTGCTAAAGCATTAAGGACAATACACGTTCCCCGAGATTCGGTTACCCCGCGTTGGCGCTTGAAACAAGGCGGGGCGCTCCGATCGGGAGGACCCACTTGGCAGCAACGGCATATGACATCGTCGTCATCGGCGGCGGCCACAACGGTCTCGTGGCGGCCGCCTACCTCGGCCGGGCGGGACTGAAGGTCCTCGTCCTCGAGCGGC
>Ga0209521_10000660_pt1 | contig 27154 bp, 20 predicted proteins | sample Rifsed19ft4_FD_184016 | JGI IMG/M metagenome (GOLD analysis project Ga0209521, IMG submission 184016) | Soil microbial communities from Rifle, Colorado, USA - sediment 19ft 4 (version 2) | ecosystem: Environmental > Terrestrial > Deep subsurface > Rock core/Sediment | place: Rifle, Colorado...
AAAAAATTGCTTGAAGATATCCAGGACGGTGCTTTTGCCAGGGAATGGATACTTGAAAACGAAGCCGGACGTCCTTTATATAATGCAATCAAAAAGAAGGAAGAGAATCACCTTATAGAAAAGGTTGGCAAAGATCTGCGGAAGATGATGACCTGGATAAAAAAAGCAGAAGAATAACAAGAAACCTCCGGGAGGGACGGCAAAGATAAACAGCAATACCGTAATATAGAAAAGCGAACCTATGTTTGCCTTTGTTATTCTTTTTTGTTATAATGATTGAAATTAAAATAACAAATATTATTTTAAAAAATTATGGATAATAATATCAGCGCAAGACAGGAAACCATTCTAAAGTACATCAACAAGAAGATCAAAGAATCAGGTTATCCTCCATCTGTAAGAGAAATAGCCCAGGCAGTCAACCTAAGTTCCTCGGCAACCGTTCATTCCCATTTAAAAAAACTTGAAGAAAAAGGTTATCTTAAAAGGAATCCTTTTAAACCGCGAGCCATTTCTATATTCCCCAGACATAAAGATGAAACAATCGATCGTGGTTTCAACAATCTCGTTTATGTACCCGTGGTTGGAAATATAACTGCCGGAAAACCTATTCTTGCAAATGAAAACATCGAAGACTATTTTCCTCTTTCACCGGACTTCGTAAAAGGTAAAAAAGAAGTATTTATCCTTCACGTAAGAGGAGACAGTATGGTCAATGCCGGTATCCTTGACAGGGATTATATTGTTGTAAGGAAACAGGAAAGTGCAATAAACGGAGAAATAATCGTAGCTCTGCTGGAAGATGAAGCAACGGTAAAAAGATTTTTCAAGACGGATAAAAAAATAAAATTGATGCCTGAAAATGATTATATGGAACCAATTGTAGTAAATGACGTAAAAATACTTGGAAAAGTCATCGGAGTGATCAGAAAATATTTTTAAACTATATCGACTTCTCTTCTATCCTTACTCCCCTGCTCTTTCCTCTTCTGTATATATACTTCGATAACACGGAACAATATCTTGAATTCACATGCAGATTTAAAATAGCGCAGTCTCCTAGATTCCTTCGTCCGAGAACCTGGCAGTTATCATAAATAAAAGAAATAAGTTTATTCTCATTATAAGGAATCTTAACGACTATATCCAAATAATGCTTTTCGATTATTTTTTTGATTGCCTGATATAATTCGTTAAATCCGGTCTTTTTTAAAGCAGATATAAATATTGCATCTTTATATTTTATTTTTAATCTTTCTATTTCTGCGTTGCTTAATTTATCGATTTTATTGAAACTCAGTAACATTGGCTTCCCGGCTGCTTCGATCTCTTTCAGTACATTTTTGACGCTCGTAATATTGTTCTCGAAATCCGGTTTGCTTATATCGGAAACAAGTAAAAGCAAATCAGATCTTTTGACTTCCTCGAGAGTAGATTTAAAGGATGCTATGAGCTGATGCGGCAATTTTTCTATGAATCCGACCGTATCGGATATCAAGACTTCGGAATTAGGATATATTTTCAATTTTCTTGTAGTCGAGTCAAGAGTTGAAAAAAGACGGTCCTCTACATATCCGTCTGCATTGGTCGTAGAGTTAAGAAGAGTGGTCTTACCGCTATTTGTATATCCCACAAGCGCTATTTGAAATACGTTCCCTTCTTCCCTGCTCTTTCTCTGTGTACTCCTCTGCGTGCTGATCTGATGTATTTTCTTTTCAAGGAGACTGATCCTTTTTCTTATTTTTCTTCTATCGACTTCAAGCTTGGTCTCGCCGGGACCTCTTGTTCCGATACCGCCGCCCAATCTTGACAGCTCGATCCCCTTACCTATCAATCTGGGAAGAAGATAGTTTAATTGAGCCAATTCAACCTGAAGTTTTCCTTCACTGCTGTGGGCCCTCTGTGCAAATATATCCAGAATCAAAGCAGTCCTATCCAGGACCTTGGTGTCTAATTTTAATTGGAGATTTCTTTGCTGTGTAGGTGTGATTTCACCATCAAAGATTACCAGCTCTATACCTTTATCATCTACGATCTTTTTGGCTTCTTCTAACTTTCCTGTTCCAATGAAATATTTGGGGTTTGGCTTATCCTGCTTTCCGAAAAGTACTTCTTCTACGACTGCACCGGCACTTGAAGTCAGGTTTTTTAATTCTTCTACATTTTCATTTGATGCCTTATTATAATCCGGAATATTTGTTATATTTTTTCTAAAACTATAGAAATCTATAAAAATTAAAAGAGCTTTTTCTTTCATATCAAATTATACGTGCTGCCGTTACATGTCATAGAACACTTCTTATCCTCTTTAAGGCTTCTTCTAATCTGCTGTCATCTATGGTCATGGAGATTCTTATATATCCTTCTCCGTTTTTTCCGAATTCTACACCTGGAGTTACTACGACATTGGCCTTATCAAGCAGCATTTTAGAGAATGATCCTGATGTAAATCCTTCTGGAACCTTTACCCATACATATATAGTAGCATTGGAATCAAAATAATCTATACCAGTATCATCAAGGGTCTTTTTTATCATTTCCCTTCTTCTGTTATAAATATTGTTATTATATTCCGTATGTCTTTTAAAACTTTCCAGAGCTTTGACTGCGGCATATTGAATGGCATTGAAGACGCCGGAATCTACATTGGTTTTATATTTACCAAGGCTTTCGATTATTTCTCCATTACCCACGGCATAACCTATCCTCCACCCTGTCATATTGAAAGTTTTTGAAAGTGAATTGAATTCTATTCCTACATTCTTAGAACCATATGCATTTAAGAAACTCATTGGTTTATTCTCACCCTGATAGACATCGGAATAAGCATTATCATGGCAGACAATAATATTATTTTTTTCTGCAAAGGATACTATCTTCTCAAAAAAATTTTTATTGCACGTTGCTGAAGTCGGATTATTTGGGTAATTGATATAGATTATTTTGGCTTTTTTTGCTATTTCCGGATCGATATCTCTGGTATCTAATAAGAAATCATCCTCCTGCCTCAGCGGAACCGTATATGGTATTCCGCCCGCAAATATGGTACTTATCTTATATACAAGATAGGATGGATCGGTCATGATAACATGATCGCCTGGATTTATGCATGTATAAGCCAGATTGGCTATACCTTCCTTTGAACCCATAAGCGGTATGACTTCTCTTTCCGGGTCAAGTGTCACATTGAATCTCTGCAAATAAAATTTTGATACTGCTTCTTTGAAGATCTTTAAACCATAACTCGAGGGATACCTGTGGTTTTTTGGATCGTTTGCTTCTTTACAGAGAGTCTCTATGATATCTTTGGATGTAGGTATATCCGGATCACCGATACCCAGACTTATCACATCCAGCCCTTCTTTTCTTTTATTGTTTATCAGTTTATCGATCTCGGCAAATAAATAAGGAGGCAGAGATTTTAACCTATCGGCTTCTTCAAAATGCATTGAATTCCTCTCTATATTAATTATTTATAAAAAATACCGGCCGTCAAAACTGTGTTCCACTTTGCCTTCCATATATATGATATTATCGCGCGAATCCCATGTGATATTCAACTTTCCTCCGCGTACATTAACGGTAACTTTATTTGTTCTGACTTTTTTTAACTTTATGGCACAGACTGCCGCTGCACTTGCACCTGTACCGCTTGCAAGAGTTTCCCCTACTCCCCTTTCCCATATCCTTATATTCAATTCTTCATTGTTTTTGACCCTGACAAATTCCACATTGGTTTTATTTGGAAAGATCTTATGATTTTCAATTTTGGGTCCCCATTTTTCAACTGGGAAAGTATCCAGGTCCATATTATTTTCAAGAAATATCACACAGTGAGGATTGCCCGTGGAAATACAGTTAATGACAAAGACTGTAGAATCGATTTTTATTTTATAGTTTAAAACCTCTTTTATTTTATCATCACCAATATTAACAGGAATATTTTCAGGCTTAAATTCGGGACTGCCTATATCTACTTTTATATCTTTAACCTTGTTGCCCTTTATATTGAGAAATATTTTTTTTATTCCTGAGAGTGTCTCGATATTGAAATTCTTACTTTTTTTATTAATAAGATTGTTTTCATAGGCAAACCTTGCCATGCATCTTATTCCATTTCCGCACATTTCTGCAATCGAACCGTCCCTGTTATAGTAATCCATTTTTAAATCGGATATTTTAGATGGTCTTACCAGGATCAAGCCATCGGCGCCTATGCCAAAATTTCTGTCACACATCCTGGTTATCTGATTCCCGGATAATTTTATATGGTTGACGGTTGCATCTATAATAATAAAATCATTTCCCTGACCGTTTAGTTTTGAAAATTCAATTTTTTTCATTTACAGTATTCTTTATTATTTTAAAAATATCTCTAATTAAGTAAAAAATGTTATCATAATTATCCGCTCTTATCCAATTAATTTTCGGCTCGGAGTTAAACCAGGTCATCTGCTTTTTAGCAAGTCTTCTGGTATTTCTCTTGATATCGCCGGAACATTGTTCAAATGTTATTTCTCCCTTTAAATATTTAAGTATTTCTTTATATCCTACAGCCTGCAGAACACTGCGGCAATTTTCATATCCATTATCAATCAGTTTTTTTACTTCTTCTACCAGTCCGTTTTCTAACATTTTATCCACCCTTTTATCTATGTTGTCATACAATTTTTTTCTATCCAGTGTAATTCCGATAAGAACGGCATCGTATTCTGATTTTTTGTTCTTCCAGCTATTCTGAAGGCTGGAAAAGGCGGTACCTGTGATTTCATAAACTTCAAGCGCCCTGATTATTCTCCTCTGGTCATTTTCACTTATTTTCTTTGCGTAATCCGGGTCTATTTCTTTTAATTTCAAATAATATTTTTCTAAACCATGGTTTTCTATATCTTCTTTTAACCTTTTCCTTAACTCTTTGTTTTCATCAGGCATAGGATCCATACCGCTGATTATTCCTCTTATATATAATCCCGAACCCCCGACAAGAAGAGGAATTTTATCCTTGATAAAAAAATTATTTTTGATTATTTCATCGCAAATTTCTTTAAACTCCTTGATGCTTAAATCATGATCCGGATCAAAGATATCGGTCATATATTGCTTTACTCCAAAACCAGCGAGGTCATATTTATCGGTTCCTATATCCATTCCCCTATAGACCTGCATCGAATCAACCGATATGATATCAGTATCAAACAGTCTTGCCATAATGATCCCTACTCTGCTCTTTCCGGCACATGTGGGACCGCAAATGACAATGACTTTTTTTAAATCAGTTAATTTTTTAATTAATTCATCAAGATAAAAATCATTATTCTTTAATTTGTTTTGTATCGATTTAATCAGGGAATTTTTAATTATTTCCACTTTGTTTATATTATTAAAATTATTATGATCAGTAATCCCGGGCCAATTTCCCTTTTACATAAAATGTTCTGGCACTTTTTACGATAACCGGTATTATCTTACCGGTAAGATTGCTTTCACCTTCGAAATTCACTATAGTATTGTTTTCCATTCTTCCTTCCAGCAGGGTATTATTTTTGGAACTGTTTCCTTCAACCAATACTTCAAATCTTCTGCCGATAAGCTTATTATTTTCTTCGAAAGAAATCGTGTTTTGAATCTCAAGTAACTGCCTGAACCATTGTTTCTTTTCATCCATAGTAATGCGGTCTTCCATGCCAGCAGCCCTTGTTCCTGCTCTGGGAGAATATATAAAAGTAAATGCCCTGTTGAATCTTATTTTTTTAACCATATCCATTGTCTTTAAAAAATCTTCCTTCTCTTCTCCCGGAAAACCCACGATTATATCTGTAGTAATGGCACAATCAGGGATTTTATTTTTTATATTTTCGATAATACCAAAGTAGTCCTTTCTGGTATAATTTCTGTTCATTTCTTTTAAAATCTTATCCGAGCCAGCCTGCAGTGGCAAATGAATATGTTTTGCAATATTATCTTTGTTTTTTACGACATCTATAAGGTCATTGGAGAAGTCTTTTGGATGCGATGTCATAAACCTGATTCTTTTAAGGCCTTTTATATCCGATATTTTTTCCAGAAGTTCCGAAAATGTATACGGCTTCTTTAGATTCTTTCCATAGGAATTTACATTTTGTCCCAGAAGTGTCACTTCGACTGCTCCATCAAATACAAGTTCTTCGATAGTCCTTAGAATTTTTTCTGCTTCTATGGATCTTTCATTTCCTCTTACCATAGGAACAATGCAGTATGAACAATAGTTATCACAGCCAATGGTTATGGGTACAAGAGCCTTGAAATTATGCTTCCTTCTTACTTTAAAAAGCTCAGGATCAAATCCATTATCTTCAATGGAACATATGCTCCTGCCGGTTGAAATTCGTCTGTTTATAAGGTCCGGGAGATCGGCTATATTTTGTGTGCCAAAAACAATGTCCACATAAGGAAAATCTTTGATTATTTTTTGTTTGAGGTCCTGAGCTGCACACCCGCCTATACAGATCAAAAGGTCTTTTTTTAAATTTTTTATCTTTTTTAAATTTCCTAAATGTCCATATTGCCTATTTTTCGCGCTTTCTCTAACGGTACAGGTATTAAGTATGACTACATCGGATTCTGAAATATCCACCGTCTGCTCATGCCCCGAGTTTTCAAGTAAAAACTGGATCCTTTCAGTGTCATTTTCATTCATCTGGCATCCGAAAGTCTCGATAAAAAATTTCATAAATATAAAAACCCTTGTTTAAAAATTGTGAAAGTATAATTTAAAAGGTGTTAGACTTAATATTAAACAATTATTTGGATTCAATAGTAAGAACAATAGCAGTCTTTATTTCCCCGTTTACTTCTATATCTCTAAAATAAGGTATACATATTAATTCCTGACCTGTAGGAGCTATAAATCCTCTGGCTATTGCAATGCCTTTTACGGCCTGGTTCAACGCTCCCGCACCTATGGTCTGGATCTGAACTCTTGTCTCGCTTCTGATTATCCCAGCAATTGCGCCTGCTACCGAATTGGGCTTTGATTTTGAAGAAACCTTGAGCAATTTAATAGTGTTATCCATGTTATTATTTGTGCTATTTTAATTTTTATTCTTTTTGCTTCAGTTCGATCGACAACTTTATAATATTATTTGCCTTTTTATATTCTATGTTCTCTCCGGTAGTAACGAAATATTTATCTCCTAATTCTCTTATCTTATCTTCAGCAGCTTTAATTATACATCTAATCTCATCATCTTCAAACCTGCTTGCCAATTTGGATTCATCATAAAGCTTAAGCTTCTTTTCAGGCATTTTACCTGTTTTCTCTTTATCTGTGCTGCTGACCCTAAGTTCCCCTGAACCGCTCTCAGGATCTATTTTAAGGGGTTCAAGCGCTTTTATTTCGTTATATATTACTCTCTGAATGCCTCTCTGCGAAATATCCATATTGAATATATTTTTAGAGATAATTTCCATAACGGTATAATTATCCGTAAGTATGGGAATTTCGGTAACCTTTATAATGTTTTTTTGTATGAATTTACTTAATTTTTCCCATTCGTCAAATTTAGGATAATCATTTTTCCCGTTGTCTTTTCTTAAAATTTTCCGCATGGTCGAAAGTATCTGTGTTGGGCTTCCAAAAAAAAAGTTGATCTCCCTGTTTTGAAGCTGGAACTCTATAATGGTTTTTATTATATTGTTTACTCCTCCTATAATATTCAAATTTCCGTCTGTTTTGATTATTTGCGGCATCAATGATTGATCCTTCTTTTCAGGAATCTTGGATAGATCGATATCTATATAAAATGACGCGCCCTTGGACTTTTCCGAGAAAATTATTCTTATATCATCGACATTTAATTTTATTGAAAACAATGCCATTCCCCTGCCGTGAAATCCGTAAGGGTCCTTTTTACCGTTTTCAAGCTTTGAGGTCACTCTTGATTCAAAAATAAGATTCTGCAGGTGAGGCGGGATACCTCCTCCGTCATCTATAAAATATATCTTTCTTCTTTTATCTTCAATTTTTTTTGTTCCGATAAATATATTCCTGCTTCCGGCATCCCTGCTGTTGCGAAGCATCTCTACGATAATGTCTTCGACACTATTTATATCTTGGAGCGCCTGTCTCCTTTCGGCTTCTGAAATTTTCAGTCTGACGTACCCATCCCCCAGGTCCTCTTCAATGTTAAGCGAATTCTTTATATTAAGTTCAGACAAAAAATTTTTTAGATCGGAGTTATTTTGCATATTCGACTGCTCTGCTTTCTCTGATCACGGTCACCTTTATCTGTCCGGGGTACTCCATTTCTTTCTCTATTTCTTTTGCTATTTCTTTTGCAAGGACGAGAGACAAATCTTCATTGACTTCTTCAGGTTTGACCATAACTCTTATTTCTCTTCCGGCCTGTATAGCGTAAGCTTTTTCTATTCCTTTAAATTTTGTAGCAATTTTTTCGAGACTTTCCAGTCTTTTAACATAACTTTCCAGAGTTTCTCTTCTTGCGCCCGGTCTTCCGCCCGATATCTGGTCCGCAGCCTGTATGATCACATCCAGTACCGTATTGGCTTCAACTTCATTATGATGGGACTCGATTGCGTGACATATCTCTTCGTCTTCGTTTAGTCTTTTTGCAAGTTCGGCGCCTATTATTGCATGTGATCCCTCTATGTCATGCGTTAGAGCCTTGCCTATATCGTGAAGCAGTCCGGCCCTTTTTGCTTTTTTTATATTCATTCCGAGTTCAGAAGCAATCACACCTGCAACATAGGCCACTTCTTTTGAATGCAGAAGCACGTTCTGCCCATAACTGGTCCTGTATTTCAATCTTCCAAGTACTTTAACGATTCCCGGATTTAATTCCGAAATTCCTGCATCAAAGACTGCTTGCTCTCCCTCCACCTTGATCTCGTTATTTATGATCTTGCTTGCCTTTTCATACATTTCTTCGATTCTTGCAGGATGTATTCTTCCATCCATTATCAAGTTTTCCAGTGTCACCCTTGCAATTTCTCTTCTCACAGGATCGAAAGAAGATAATATCACGGCTTCCGGAGTATCATCCACGATTATGTTTATTCCTGTAAGATTTTCAAAAACTCTTATGTTCCTTCCCTCCCTACCTATTATCCTTCCCTTCATCTCATCATTTGGTAAATTTACGACCGATACGGTAGTCTCGCTTACATGATCAAGGGCACATCTCTGTATGGCCTGAGAGATTATCTTCTTTGCCATGGTATCTGCGTCTTCCTTTAGCCTGTTCTCTATGTTTCTGATCTCTTTTGCCGACTCATATCTTGCTTCTTCTTCTATTTTTTTGATAAGGATAGCCTTAGCCTCCTCTTTTGTGAGTTCGGCAATTGCTTCAAGTCTTAGTATTTCTTTGCCCAGTATTTCATCCAATTTCTTATTTTTGATTTCAAGTTCCTCTTTTTTTTGACTTACATCCTGTTCTTTCTTTTCCAGATAATGAGCCTTTTTTTCAATAGAATCTTCCCTGCCCAGTAACCTGTCTTCAATTTTTTTAAGTTCGAATCTCTGTTTTTTGATTTCATCTTCGGCATGTATCTTTAAATTTTGAATCTCCTCTTTACCTTCGAGAAGCACTTCTTTTTTCAAAGTCTGTGCCTCTTTTTTGGCATTGTTAAGCATAAGATTTGCTTTTTGTTCCGCGGAGCTTAACTTTGAATCGATTATGTATTTTCTGAAGAAGAAACCTACTACAAAGCCTATTATTATTGAAATTCCCAGTGCACCTATTCTTATTAACAAATCCATTTTATAAACCTTCCTTCCAAAAAAAAAGTCGAGCTAATTACCCGACTTATAAATTATTTGCACTATTTGGTTTTAAATTGAATATACTTAATAAAACTATCTTTATATCACAAAACAAACTCTTAAATGGAATAAATAAATACCACTGATATTATGTAAATGTTGTATTAATTATATTTAAACCACTTTCCGGCTTTATTTTCTTCATGAAATCTATCATTAGCACTATAAAATCACTGCTTCGATATCTATACTTAAAAACACGTTAGTTTTCTTTTACTTTAAAGACTTTTTTAAACCGCTAATAATATTTGTAAAACCAGTGCAAACTAACTTATAAATCAAATAATTTTTAATATTAAACGTTTTTATTTTAACCATAGCACCGGTTTAAGTCAACACAATTTAACCCTGTTTCCCGGTTTCAGACATTATCTTTGTAAAAATATGACACTATGCTTCTATTGAGATAATTTTTATATCATCGTTATCTGCAGCTTTTGTCTTTTCTCCAGAACAATATATACACTTTGAGTTGAGATTTTCAGAATAAAAATCTTTACCGCATATCTTGCATTCTATCTTTATTTTACCTCGTTTGAATTCAAGGATGGCATCTTTAAGAGTCTTATTATCTTTTGTTATGAAATTATAATAGAATTCGATTGATCGGGGTTCTATGTGGGCCAGTGGACTTATTTCAAAACTTACTTTTTTTATCTTTTTTATATTATGTTTTTTTATTAAATCATATAATATTTCGACGATGGAACATGTTATAGAATATTCATGCAGTCTTAATCTTTGATTATTATTTTTTTGAAGTACCTTTTGCCCTTCTGAATAACCTTTTTATCTATGTCGACTAAATCAAATTCTATATTTGGATCATCGATCTTTTTATCGTCTATTTTTACTGCCCCCTGAGCTACCAGTCTCCTGGCTTCCCCATTGGATTTAACCAGACCGGAACCTACAAGTAATTGGACCAGGCTTATTTTTTTATCTTTTAATTCTGCCGGACATATTATATAGCTATCGATTTTTTCCGGTGTTTTCTTTTTTTTGAAAATCAAATCAAAGTATTCTTCTGCTTTTAAGGCTTCATTTTTCGTATAAAGGTTTTCTATTATCATTCTTGCCAGTCTTCTTTTGGCTATGGACGGATTTAATTTATCATTTTTTATGTTATTTTCGATCTCTTTGATTTCTTCAATGGGTAGTGAAGTCAATAATCTGAAGTAATCTATCATTATATTATCGGGGATAGACATTATCTTGCCAAAAATTTCCTGTGGGTGCTCATATACTCCTATATAATTACCCAGACTCTTACTCATCTTCTCGATTCCATCTGTACCCGCTAAAATGGGCATGGTAATGGCAATCTGTGGCCTCTGAGAGAATTCTTTTTGTAGTTCCCTTCCCATCAGCAGATTAAACCTCTGATCGGTTCCTCCCAATTCTATATCGGCTTCTATCGCATACGAGTCATATGCCTGCATTATGGGATAAAGAAATTCCATGATTGCAATAGGTGTATTGCTTTTATATCTCTTTTTAAAGTCATCTCTTTCGAGCATCCTTGCAACCGTAAATCTTGATGTCAGGTCCAGTATATCTTCGAATCTTAAATTCCGAAGCCATTTAGAATTTTTGACCACTTCGGTTTCTTCAGGGATAAGGATTCTAAAAGCCTGATCCATATAAGTCCTGGCATTTTTTTCTATTGCATCCGGAGATAGTCTGGGTCTGAGAGTCGACCTGCCTGAAGGATCACCTATCCTTACCGTGTAATCTCCTATTATCAGGATGGCTTTATGACCGATATCCTGGAACTGCCGGAGTTTATTCAGGACAACTGTGTGTCCCAGATGAATGTCCGGAGCTGTCGGATCAAGTCCTAATTTGACTTTTAAGGGTTTATTCTCTCTTATGGATTTTTGTATCATGGGTTTAAGGTCTTCTTTGATCAAAATATCCTCGGTACCCGATATAATCACATCCAATTGTCTCTGTAAATTTTTTTCCATATCTCGCTTTCCGTCAAATATTTAATGATTTGAAAATCAAAATAAATATTAACATAATAATTGCATATATGTCTATTTAAAGTAATCCGCAAATTCTAAGCAATTTAAGTGAGGAACGTGAAATAGTCTGGATTGCCTCTTAATGAAACAATTCGACATATTGTTATTTGACTGGTTTTTATATAAAATTTCATAAGTTACAGTTGAAAATATATTGAAAGCGAATGATCAGCGATGGCGATTGATAGTAAAAAAACAAAAAGATTTCTTAAATTTTTATTCATTGCAGTAGCGATAATACTATCGATAATCGTGGTAATAGGCCTGGTTCTGGTCATCTATTATACAAGTACCCTGCCTACCCTTGAAGAACTTACTCCATCACAGATTGCCGAGACTTCCAAGGTCTATGCTCTGGATGGCAGTTTGATCACCGAGTTCCATGCCGAGGAAAATAGAGAGATCATTTCATTTAACGATATATCCGATTATATAAAGGACGCTATAGTTGCCGTTGAAGACAAGAGATTTTTTGAACACCAGGGAGTGGATTATAGAAGAATCATCGGTGCATTTATTGCAGATATAAGATCCGGAGAATGGGAACAGGGTGCCAGTACGATAACACAGCAGTATGTCAAAAATATATACTTCACCCCGGAAAAGACTTTTAGAAGGAAGCTAAACGAAGCCTTGATTGCCATTCAGATTGAAAGAAATTATACAAAAAATAAAATTCTTGAAATGTATCTGAATACAATAAATTTCGGATCAGGTGCATATGGAATCGAGAAAGCCTCAGAAACATATTTCGGTAAGAATGCCAGTGCACTTAACCTGCCCGAAGCAGCGCTGCTTGCCGGTCTGGTAAGGGCACCCGAGATATATTCGCCGTTCAATGATATGGAAAAAGCAAAAAGAAGAAGGGATCTTGTTCTGCAGCTCATGTATGAACAGGAAATGATAGATACATCCAAATATCTTGATGCTCTGGCTGAACCGGTTATATTGAACGAAAGCTCGAATGCTGATATAGATCAAGATAATGACGGAAGGATCGCTCCCTACTTTATAGATTATGTAAAGCGGAATCTATACGATCAGAAATTTACTGATTATGATGTTTTCAAAGGAGGACTCCGTATTTACACAACGCTCGATATCGAGCTGCAGGAAAAAGCCGAGAATGCATTTAAAAAAGTCTTTCCCGAAGAAATAGAACCTTCTTATTCTCTTGTCAGTACCGATCCTGAAAATGGATATATCTATGCCTTGATTGGCGGAAAAGATTATGATACCAGTAAATTCAACATTGCAATACAGGGTAAAAGACAACCCGGTTCCGTGTTTAAGGTACCTGTTCTGATGGAAGCCATAAGGCAGAATATTTCTCCGAATAATTTATTTAATCCAAATGGACCAATCGTAATAGATATGGCAGAAGGGCCCGACTGGCAGGTCGACAATTACGGTGGTCAGAAGTTCGATGTCGAAAAGATGTCGATTGTGGATGGTACAATAAATTCCGTAAATGTGGTTTATGCACAATTGATAATGGAAGTAGGAGCAGAAAACGTCGAGAATCTATGCAGTGAAATGGAAATTTACGATATCGGAAACAATCCGGCAATTGCCCTTGGAGGTTTGGAAACTGGCATAACACCTCTTGATGTAACCAAGATCTTTTCTACCCTTGCTTCTGGTGGATTTTATCGCCAGCCTGTAAGTATCCTGAAGATAACTGATTCCGAAGGAAACATATTATACGAATATGATCCTGAAGAAAACGAGTCAAACCACAGAGTTATGGAGGAACCTACCGCATACCATGTTACTGAGATATTAAAAAAAGTGATAGAGAGCGGTACGGGCAGGGGTGCAAATATAGGAAGACCGGCTGCCGGTAAAACAGGTACCACAAGCGATCTAAGAGATGCCTGGTTTGCAGGGTATACCCCGGAAATGGTCACAGTCGTCTGGATGGGTAATCCTGATAATAAGCCCATAGAAGCTATTAATGGCAGAACAGTCGTTGGAGGGTCTTATCCGGCTGATGTCTGGAGAGAATTTATGATGGCGGCACTGGAAGATGTACCTGTATCTGATTTTGATAGACCTGATAAAGAACTTATAGATATTGAAATCTGCACCGAGTCCAACTTACTTGCCACTTTTTGGTGCCCCGAGGAATCTATCCGGTGGAACATATATATAAAAGGAGAAGAACCTGAAGAGATCTGTAATATACATAATAAAATCGAAGTTCCCAATGTCATTGGTTCAAGTATAGAAGAAGCAATAGCATTACTGGAAAGTTTAAATTTCGTAGTAGAAGAAATTCATGATTTTAATGAAATATTTGATCAGAAATCTGTTTTTAATCAGAATCCGGAAGCAGGTACCATACTTGAATCGCTGGAGGGGGAAAAATTAAGTATTACTCTATATATAAGTAAAGGAAAAGCGACCTTCACTATGCCCGGACTTATAGGGATGGACCTGAAAGACGCCGAACAGGTTATAGAAAGCTTTGGGCTTGTTATAGACAGCATAATATATGAGTTCAGTGATACTATGCTGCCAGGTTATATTACCAATCAGATTCCTGCTCAGGGCTCTATAATTACAAAATCTGCAGTGGTTGTTTTATACATCAGCAAGGGTGAGAACCCTCAATCCGTGATCCCTGATTTAATCGGAATGACATCTGAAGAAGCAACAGAGGCACTTTTAAATGCCGGTTTTAAAAATGTCACAATTATTCTTGAAGAGAGCGAAGAAGAAAAAAATCTTGTTTTCTTACAGGATCCGGTCAGTGGTACGATTTATGATAAATTACTTGAAGTCACTATTACAATCAGCCAGGGCATAAAAGTACCGGATGTCGTAGGAATGACAAAAGATGATGCAGCGCTCGAACTTGAGAGTCTCGGATTTATAGTTGAAATACTTCCTGATCCTGCATCCACCGGAAATGTTGTGAATCAGACTCCTGCCGCTGATGAATATTTGAATTATGGTTCCACAGTTACCATAAATATAGGATGAAAATATATATAACTTTATACTTTACGTAAACTTATAATTTGTATAAGGTCAGGTTGGTTATTTTATTCCACTCCTCGGAGCAAATGCCCTTTAGAGTAGTTCTTGAAAAGATCATCATTTTCAAGTTTTGAGGTAAATAATCTATATTTGTAGATACCGTTTTCTTGTAATATTTCTATCGCTTCTTTATAGTTTTTGATTATCCTGTCGAAATCTCTTTTATTATAAAATCTGCTATCCAGAATAATATTATTGATACCGCTTGCTTTTATTTTATCAAGATCGAACAGTGTGCATATATTTCTTGAGTTAAATGTCATAATATTATTATAATCAGCTCCGATTCTAAACCTGTAACCCTTGATATCCTCGATATAGTATTGGTTTACATTCGAGTTGCCGGTCAGAAATTCAATTTTATATCTGGAACTCATAATACGGAAATAACCATGCCCGAAAATAGAAAACTCCATATTATCTTTACCTTTATAGAAATTCATTTTAGTCGATTTTATTTCAAAGATTTCCTCAAGGTTTAATTCTGGAGAAAACTCTATCCCTTTTAAAAGATTATTCGCATTTATAAGATCATTGAAAAAAATAAGAGATAGAGTGTTAAACAGATTGAAATTATAACCCAGATAAATTCCGATACCACTACTATCCTGACTGCCTATTTCGTTGAATAATTCCAATAATGCCGGATTTGATATTTTATAATTATTTATTTTATGTTCCAGCAGCTTTAAAATATTTTTTTCTATCGATTTAAAATCGCTGTCATATAAGATATATGGAGTTTCTATGGATATTTTGACGGACTTTAAATCGTTATATTTTTTAAGTGATTCTATTATGCTTTTTTCAACTCCTCTACCTTTTACCAGCTCTTTAGAGTCATTATAAATCACATGGTCCGCACCGTTATCAATAGCTGATTCGATATAATTATAATCATATATGCAGGCTGATAATGTTAATCTATCCTGAGTTTTTTCTAAGTCCAACCTGCCATAATCGGGTAAAAATTTATTTAAGTAGTCTTCTGTTCTGCTATTATTTTTGATGTTTCTGCCGCTTGCTGCGGATGATTTTTTTTTGCGTCCTTTATCGAAATCATATTTTAACAAAGACCGGGCTTCATTGCTTATTTCTATATCGAAATATTTAAAAACTCTGTCTTTCTCACCAATTTTGCTTGTATTATCAACTTTTATCCTGTATTTATGATAGTTATCCTCATCATCCAATAATTCAAAATCTCTCACATTTATCCTGGTGTTTCCAAATCTGGTCCAGATTTCTAAAATATCTCCTTTATTTATTTCCCATCTGCTTTTTATATAAATAAGTTTTATCTTTTTATTACCGCTGCTGTTATGATCGATTCTATAGACTCTGCCTAAAAAATTTCCAATACTTCCTGATTTTTTTGGTGATATTATGTCCCGGGGATACATCTCTTTCAAATAACCCGGACCCAATTCTCTTGAAAATATCTGGGTTAGTTTGTAAAGGTCCGATTCATCAACTTTATAATTTAAAGGATCTGAGGAATAAAGATCTATATACTTTCTATATATCTTAGTTACAATTCCCACATATTCGGGGGATTTCATTCTCCCTTCGATTTTTAATGCGTCTACACCTGTCTTTATTATCTCCGGAAGCATATCAAGAAGGCAAAGATCGCTTTTACTTAATAGGTAACTTCCGTCTGCTATAATATAAATATACCTGTCTTCGTCTTTTCCCATAAGTTTATATTTCATCCTGCATGGCTGCGTGCACCTCCCCCTGTTACCGCTTCTTCCTCCGACAAACGAGCTGAAATAACAGCTTCCCGAGTATGAATAACACTGAGAACCATGCCCGAATACCTCTATTTTCATCAATTTTTTTTCCGTAAGCTTCTTTATTTCGTCTATGGTCATTTCTCTGGCAAGTACGGTTCTTTTAAATCCAAGGCGATTCAATAATTTCAATGAATAAAAATTGTGTACATTAAGTTGGGTGCTGGCATGAATAGGTATGGTCTTAAAAAGGTCCTTAAGTAACTTATATATACCATAATCCTGAATTATTATCCCATCGGAGCATATGTCGGTATATATTTCTAAAAAATCTATTACTTCTTTTATTTCACTATTTTTTACCAGCGTATTCAATGTAAGATATACTTTTATATTATTATCATGGGCAATATTTATCGCTTTTTTCAAATGACCCATATCAAAATTATCGGCATAAGCCCTGGCGCCAAATTTTTTATATCCCAGATAAACGGAATCGGCACCTGCGTTGATTGCTGCAACTAATTGATCCCAGCCTCCTGCCGGTGCAGTCAGTTCGATTTTTCCTGTAGTTTTATTCATTCAAGAAATAATAAATGGAATTAAATATTTATTTAATATTCTCTATGATTTTACTAAAATCAGCGATTCTTCCTGAAAGTTTTTTTAATTCCTGCTCGGAGCTTTTTATTTTTTTTACTGCCGATTCAATATTTAAAATGACCTGTTTTTTAGCGGTACCGCAGTCAACTTTTTTGTTGGATATACATGATTCGATGTTTGCATACTTATATATATCGTTTTCAAAAAAGCTTGAATAATCTTTAAGTTTTTCAAGCTTTAAGCCGGTTAACTTTATTTTTTTATCCAGGCAGTATTTTACTATTTTTCCTACTATATTATGTGCCTTCCTGAAACTTTCGCCTTTTTTGACGAGATAATCTGCAATATCGGTAGCTTCTATGAAACTATCTTTAAGAGAATCTTCTATTTTTACAGTATTGAATTTTATTTTTTCAAGTAATTTAGAAAACATCTCGATGCTTGAAGCAGTTTCCCGGTAAGCGTCAAATAATATTTTTTTATCTTCCTGAAGGTCACGGTTATATGTAGAGGGCAGACCTTTTAGCAGGATGATAGATTGAAGTAAATTACCTGCAACCAATGAACTTTTACCCCTTATTAGTTCCAGAATATCAGGGTTCTTTTTTTGCGGCATTATACTGCTTCCCGTACAGAAAGATTCGTCTATTTCGATAAACGCGAATTCACCTGTGTTGTATATAATGAGATCCTCGCAAAACCTGCTTAAATGCATCATTGTCTTGCAGCAGGAATATATGAAATCTATTATAAAATCCCTGTTTCCGACAGTATCCATGCTGTTGGAATCAAGATTCTTGAAATTAAGAATTATTTTCAAGAATTTCCTATCAAGATTATATCCGCTGCCGGTGCAGGCCGCGGCTCCCAGCGGAAGAAAATCGCTGCCTTCGAAATCATAGAAAAAACTTGCTTTATCCCTGTCAAAATTTTGAAAATAAGCCAGAAGATAATGTGAAAGCAGGACAGGCTGGGCCTTTTGCATATGAGTATAGGCAGGCATTATTATATCAGTCGATTTCACAGCAATTTTTATAATATTTTTCTGCAGCGTTATTATTTTATTTAATAAATCGATTATTATATCTTTTATAAAAAGTTTTTCATCCAGCACTACCTGATCGTTCCTGCTCCTTCCGGTATGGATTTTCATAGCTGTATCTCCTATGATCTTCCCAAGTTCATTTTCAATAAGACTATGAATATCTTCGTACACGGCTGTATCTACCTGGCCTATCTCTATATTCTTTTTTACTTTTTTAAGTCCACCAATTATTTTTTTAAGCTCAAGTTCAGTAATGATTCCGATTTTATTGAGTCCCATTACATGAGCAGCGGTTCCTGTTATATCATACAGATAAAGTTCCTTATCTATATTTATGGATGAAGTGAATTTATCGACTGCTTCATCAGTATTTTTAGCTATCCTTCCCTTCCATATTTTATTTTCCATTGATTCTTCCTTTTTTCGCTAATGTTTCATAAGTATAACCCCATAATTTTATAAAACTTTCAGAATGAGACGGATCGAATTTATCGCACTTATCATAAGTGGCTAGATCCTTATCGTACAATGAATAATCGGATTTTCTTCCCACTATTTCGAAATGCTTGTTTTCAAATTTGACTCTTATGGTACCTGTTACATAATCCTGGCTCCTGTCCATAAATTCACAAAGACAGCTTCTAAGTGGAGTAAACCATAATCCATAATAAACAAGCTCTGCAAATTTTCCTTCCAGACCATACTTATAATGAACCAGTTCCCGGTCAAGTATCAGGGATTCCAGCTGCATATGAGATTCTATAAGTACTTCTGCTGCCGGTGATTCGTAGATCTCCCTGGATTTTATTCCAATCAGCCTGTTTTCTATCATATCAATTCTGCCGATTCCATAGGAACCTGCTGTTTCATTTAATGATTTTATGATTTCTGCAGGAGAAATATTTTTATTGTTCAGTGAAACCGGTATACCGTTTTCGAATCCGATTTCGATATACTCGTTTTCACTTTCTTTTTTAGTTATTTTTGTCCATTTATAAATATCTTCAGGCGGTTCATTCCACGGATCTTCAAGGATACCGCACTCAATGCTCCTCCCCCATAGATTTTCATCTATGCTGTAAGGATTAGCTTTTGTGACATTGACCTTAATGTTAAATTTTTTTGCATATTCCAGCGCTTCTTCCCTTGATATTATCCATTCTCTCTGCGGTGCGATAATCTTAAGTTCGGGCGCAAGACTTCTGATACCCACATCAAAACGTACCTGATCATTACCTTTGGCAGTACAACCATGGGCAACTGCATGTGCTCCTTCTTTTCTGGCTATGTCCACAAGTTTTTTAACTATCAACGGCCTGGCAAGTGCCGTAGCAAGAGGATACTTTTTTTCATACTTTAGATTGGCTTTTATGGACGGAAAAATAAAATCTTTTATAAACTCATCCTTTGCATCGACTATAACTGATTTTATTGCACCTATATTAAGTGCCTTACTGTAAATTTCTTTTAAATCCTCCGGCTGACCGCAATCTACAAGTACGGCAATTACATCCATATCATATTTCTCTTTTATCCATTTTATTGAAATAGAGGTATCAAGCCCTCCTGAATAGGCCAGTACAACTTTACCGCTCATTTATTTGTTCCTTTCATATATTTACATAAAATAATCAAATTCATATTAATGTTAAACAGTATGGCTTAAAACTGTTTCTGCATCATTTCAAATATCTTTTTAGCATTTTGCTGGTTGTCTGCAACGCATATTATGGTATCATCTCCTGCAACCGTTCCAAGAATCTCTACAAAGTTCATGCCATCTATTATTGCTGCTGTTCCCTGTGCTTCTCCGGGGAATGTCCGCAGTACGATTATATTTTCCGCTCTTTTAACAGATAAAACACTCTCTTTGAATTTTGTTTTAAATTTAACCGGATCGATAACCTTTCCCTCATGTGTCGTACTTTCAATGGAATAATATTCCTCCCCAAGATAATTTCTTATCCTTACAAGTCTCAAATCACTTAAATCCCTTGAAATTGTAGATTGTGTCACATCATAACCTTTTTTTTTAAGCTCACTTAACAATTCTTCCTGTGAAGAGATTTTTTGGCTGCTTATTATTTCTTTTATTGCTCTTAGCCTTTCTGTTCTTTTCATTTTAATTTCTTACCTTTGAATTTTTTAATAAAAATCATACTTTCATTTAATTCTTATATAAATAAACAAGTAATCCTTTTTGGGCGTGTATGCGATTTTCAGCCTGAAGTAAGATAACCGAATTTTTCCCATCCAGGACCTCTGAAGATATTTCCTGATCCCTGTGTGCGGGCAGGCAGTGCATTACCTTTACTTCTTTTTTTGCATGCACTAGAAGGTTGTGATTGACCTGATAATTTTTAAGTTCCTTTAGCTTATTGCTGTCTATTTCATCGCCCATGCTTAACCACACATCCGTATAAACAACATCTGCATCCTTTACCGCTTCAATAGGATCATGTGTAATTTTTATTTTGATTCCATCCTTCTGGTTCCTTGCATATTCTAATATTTCATTGGAAGGCGAATATTTTTCAGGACTTCCGATTGTTATGCCGATACCCAGTTTTGAAAATCCGATAATCAGACTGTTTGTGACATTATTACTGTCCCCTATATATGTAAATTTTAAATCTTTACTCAGTAACCCGAGCTCCCTTAAAGTCAACATATCAGCCAGTGCCTGGCATGGATGATATTTATCCGTAAGTGCGTTTATTACAGGAATGTTCCCATACTTTGCAAATATTTCTACAGTTTCCTGCTTAAAGGTCCTTATAATAACTCCATCGACGTAAAGAGAGAATATTTCTGCGGTATCCTTATAGGTCTCTCCACGATCTAGCTGCAGACTTTTGGAATCCAGTATCAATACTTTTCCACCAAGCTGATTTATACCGGCTTCAAAAGAGATCCTGGTCCTGGTTGAATGCTTATCAAAAAGCATTGCTATGTTCTTACCCACAAGTACATTAGAATATTTACTTTTATCCTTTTTAATTGATTGCGAAAGTTCAAGTATATATTCGATTTCATCCCCTGAATAATCTTTTAATGTCAAAAAATCCCTTTTCATCTCATATCTCCTTTATTTTTGTATCCAGCCACTTTATAAGTGTGTCTATATTCTTTTTTGTTATCACCAGTGCAGGCAGAAACCTTAAGGTACTGTTTGATATTTTATTGATGACCAGTTTATCTTTAAGGGCATCCAGTACCATTTTTTCCGCAACGGGTTCATTGAATTCCATACCAATCATAAGGCCTATTCCCCTTATATCTTTTACTATCGGGTATTTCTTTTTGATCTGCACAAGTTTTTTCATGAAATACTGTCCCAGCTTTTTTGATCTTTCGGCCAGTTTATTATCGACTAAATAGTCAAGTACGGCCAGTCCCGCTGCACATGAAGCCATATTACCTCCGAAAGTAGAACCATGAGTACCAGGAACGAAGCTGGTGCTTATCTTATCTGTGGAAATAATTGCCCCTATGGGCATTCCCCCGCCGAGACTCTTGGCAACTGTAAGTATATCAGGATATATTCCATAATTCTGATATGCAAACATATAACCTATCCTTCCAAAACCTGTCTGTATTTCATCCAGTATTAGAAGTATATTCTTTTCATTGCATATGTTCCTTAGTTCCTTCATGAATTCTTTATCTGCGGGATAGACTCCGCCTTCTCCCTGGATGGGTTCGATTATAACGGCACATGTATTTTCGCTGATCAGTTCCCTCACAGAATTTATATCGTTAAATACTGCATATTTGAATCCCGCAAGAAGCGGCTCGAATAACTTTTGTTTTTCGATTTGTGCAGTGGCAGCCAGCGCACCAAGGGTCCTTCCATGAAAGGCCCTCTTGAATGTTATTACCTCATATCGTGAAGAATTGTAATTATCCGTAGAATATTTTCTCGCAAGTTTTATTGCTCCTTCTATGGATTCTGTACCGCTATTGGCAAAGAATACCTTTTCTCCGAATCCGGTGATCTCACATAATTTTTTTGCCAGCATTGCCTGGGGTTCACTATAATAGACATTTGAAGGTTGAATGATCTTTTCAACCTGCTTCTTTAGAGCGTTTACCACAGATTTATTGCTGTGACCAACATTCAGACATCCGTAACCTGCTATGAAATCAAGATATTTATTGCCTTCTATATCCCAGAGATACTGCATTTTTGATTTTACAAATACAACAGGCAATCTGCTGTAAGTCGACATCAAATACTTGCTGCCCATGTTAAATATTTCCATATTTTTACCCGTGCTCATCCGACCTCCTTATTGGTTATCATTGTACCTATACCAGCATCAGTAAATATTTCTACAAGTATTGAATGTTTCTTAATGCCATTAAGTATATGGGTTCTTTCTGCTCCTGATTTTAAGGCAGCTATGCACGCAATAACTTTGGGAATCATTCCTGAACTTATTTTTTCTGATTCCAGTAAGTCAACACACTGATCCGAAGTCAATTTTGATATCAATTTATTTCCTTTACCGCTTTTTTCCATAATGCCATCTACATCCGTCAGCAGGATCATTTTCCTGGCATTAAGTGAAATCGTGACTTCTGCAGCGCAGGTATCGGCGTTGATATTATATATATTACCTTTATCATCCACTCCCAGTGTAGCAATGACCGGTATATAACCGCTGTCCAGCATATTATTCAAAAAACCGGAATTAATACTGTCTATTTCTCCTACAAATCCCAGATCTATAATTTTCCCATTCTTTTTATATTCTTTTTTATGGCATTTTATAAAGCTGGCGTCATTTCCTGATATTCCTAGAGCAATACTTCCATGTTTATTTAGAAAAGACACTATCTTCGTATTTATATTACCGATAAGGACCATTTTTACAATTTCCATAGAATCTTTGCCGGTGACTCTCAATCCGTCTACAAATTCAGGTTTTATCCCTTTTTCTGCTGACATCTCGCTGATCTGTTTGCCGCCTCCATGAATAAGGACCACTTTTATTCCAACATATTTCATTAAGATCAAATCATTCAGTACGCTCTGGATAACACTATCATTTTCCATCATGCTGCCGCCTATCTTTACTACGACTATTCTGTCGGAATATTCTTTTATGTAAGGCAATGATTCAAGCAATACCTCTACTTTATTTGTGTATAATTCGGTTTCTTCTTTTCCTTTGCCTGCCTTTGAATGAGCCATTTTATTTATTTCTCCTCAAATTATCTTTTTGATGATAACCGTATATTATTATTATGTCCGATATAAAGCATTTATCTTTACATAATCAATTGATAGATCTGTAGTCAAAACATCAAATTCCTCTTTACCGGAATTAAAGTCAACGGTAAATTTTATTTCTTTTTCTTTCATCAGTTTATCTATATGTTTCCTGTCAAAATCTACGCCTACACTGTTTTTTACAATCAGGGCATCTTCAATATAAATATTGACTTTATCCGGATCAAAATCACACCCCGCCGAACCAAGTGCCGAGTTTATCCTGCCCCAATTAAGATCCTGTCCGAACATTGCCGCTTTAAACAAATTAGAGTTTGCAACTTTAAATGCAAGCATTTTCGCATCAGCTTTTTTCTTTGCATTTACAATCTTTATCTCTATAAGTTTGGTTGCCCCTTCCCCGTCCATCACTATTTTCCTGGATAGATCCTTCATTACATAAGAAAAAGCATTTTTAAATTCTTTGTAATATTTACTTGTCTTATCATTTAAGATAACATAGCTTTTTAAATTTGCCGTGACTATTGCCATATCGTTCGTGCTCTGGCATCCATCGATTGTTATACGGTTAAAGCTTTTGTCGGCTTCTTCAAGAAGGATGGTATCCAGTAATTCTTTAGAAATTTTTGCATTGGTGGTTATAAATACCAGCAGAGTAGCCATATTCGGTTCTATCATACCTGAACCTTTTGCCATACCGCCTATTACTAAATCTTCACCGGTTGCGGTTTTGATTTTTACTGCTATTTCTTTTGTGACGAGGTCTGTTGTAAGTATTGCCTTTGCTGCATCATGTCCGCCATCGATGCTTAATGTATCGGCACATTCAATGATACCTTTTTCCATTTTATCCATTGCGAGCTGCTTCCCTATTACTCCCGTAGAAGAAATGATTATATTTTTTTTATCGACACCAAGCTGATGTCCTGCAATATCTATGGTTTTTACAGCATTCTCATATCCTTCTTTACCTGTGCAGGCATTGGCAACTCCGCTGTTTATAATAATTGCTTTTATATTTCTTGTCTTTTTAAGCTGTTCCTTTGTTACTAAAACAGGTGCCGCCTGGAACTTATTTGTAGTAAATATTCCGCTGCATACACTATCTTCGGGTGTGTAAATCATACATATATCCGATTTTCCCGAATTTTTAAGACCACAGTGACATGCAGAGGCGTAAAAGCCTGGAACGCTGGTTATGCTGCCATCTTTTATAATATCGAATCCCATCATTTTTTTATTTAAATTTTTTTTCATCTTTAATCTTTTTTATAAGTAATTTATCTTTAAAATATTCCGTTAAAATCCAATCCTTCTTTTTCATCGAAATCCATCATTATATTCATATTCTGTACAGCCTGACCGGCGGCACCTTTTAAAAGATTATCCAATACGCTGAATATTTTTAGCGTTCCCGTCCTTACATCAAAATTAAATCCAATAAAACACATATTTGTTCCAACGGCATCTTTTAGCTGCGGCATCTCGTTACCAATAAATTTTACAAATGGCAGATCTTTGCAAAAATTTTCAAATAGATAGTATATTTTCTCTTCCATGTTGCTCTCTACGGAATCACCGATCCTGCAGTATATGGATGTAAAAATACCCCTGTCAACAGGAAGAAGATGCGGTGTAAAACTTACTTTAAACTTCTTTCCCGAGATATTTTCAATTTCCTGTTCTATTTCTCCAATATGCCTGTGCCCGACGGTAGAATAAGCATAAAAATTATTATCCATACTGGTAAAAAGATACTCATCCTTTAGTTTTCTTCCGGCACCGCTGATCCCAGATTTTGAGTCTATACAAATATCGATCAGGTCGATATCATTTTTAATAATTGGTGCAAGTCCCAGCAGAATAGAAGTAGGATAGCATCCCGGGTTGGCAACATATTTACTTAACTTTATCTTCTCTTTATTTATTTCCGGAAGACCATATGTAAAATCAGAAAGTATGTCTTTCATTATATGTTCTGTTCCGTACCAATATTTATAATCGTCAGGATTTTTTAACCTGAAATCCGATCCCAGATCTATTACTTTAAAATCATAATCGCCGGATATCCCTTTTAAATATTCCATCGATCCAAAGGGGGGAAGACAAAGAAATATGATATCGATATCCTTTAGATCACCTTCTTTAACATCACCGATAAAAGTAAGCCTTGTATCTTTTTTATCATTAAACGCCGGGAAAACTTCACAGACATCCAGATTCTTATACGTCCTTGATGTTACAAAACCAATATCGACATATTTATGCCTGCTTAATATCTTGACAAGTTCAAGTCCCGTAAAACCTGAACCACCAATAATTCCTGCTTTAATTATATTTTTCATATGAATACCTTCCGATTATTAATTTGCATATTATACATAAAAATTAAATAATATGCAATATAAAATTATTAATATTTTAACTTATGAAGATTAACTGATTTTTTTGAGTTTTTTTAGTATCAGATAGATAATTGCAGCTATGGAGGTCACCCCTAAATAAATAATTGTAAGAATATCACCGTATTTCGTATAAAAAGTCTGTTCCTCTATAAGAAAAACGCTTCCATAAAGCACCGTTTTACTTAAAAGATCCGATCTGACCAGAAATTCTCCATCGGGAGAAATTATTGCCGATATACCGGTGTTGGCACAATGAACCACATAACATCCATTTTCGATAGCTCTTACTTTTGAAAATATCAAATGATGCCATGGAGCTATACTATTATCAAGGCTCGCGTTATCGGAAAGTATAAATATGGCTTCTGCACCATTTTTTCTTATAGTTCTTGCAATTGAGGGAATGGTCGATTCATAACAGATATTCACTCCAATTTTACCTTTACCCGGATAGTCAATTGGTAAATAATCTTTTGAGGGTATTAGATTGACAGTTGAAAAATCCAGAAACTTTAAGTAACCTAGAACTTTCGGATATGGCATATACTGGCTGAAAGGTACCGGATGGGTCTCATCATATCTCCCTATGGTGTTCATATCCGGATCATAGAGCAATGCTGAATCATAATATCTGCTAAAATCATCGTCATGTGTATACTGGCCGATAAGCATATAAAGGTTTTCTGCTTTTGCAACTATTTCAGCCCAGTTTTTAAATCTTCCATTTTCTTCTATAAATCCCCACAGCATACTTTCAGGAAAGATTACCAGATTGGTATTTTCCCTGAAATAAATCTTGTTCCAGTAAGGTTCAGGAATTATTTCCAAACCTTTCCCTGAGTATTTATCTCCCAGTAATATATTTGGTTGCACTGCCGCCAGTTTGATCTCAATATAGTCTTTCTTACTTATGACCCTGTTTAGATTATTGTTTACACTCACAATACCATAGGTAACAAAAATCACTAAAATAGATATACTAATGATCAAAAATTTTAATATTAATTTTCTGTTCTTCATCGAAAATAATATGGTTTCAAAAACAGCTGCATTGAAAAGGATTAAAATAAAGGACACCCCATAAATACCTGTAAATCTTGTTATCTGCATAAGCGGCAGGAAATTATGCTGACTGTATCCAAGGATACCTATAGTGAACGCAAGAAGTGTTTGCGACCTGATTAATTCTATAAGTATCCAAACGGCGGGTATCAGAAAGATTCTGAGATAA
>Ga0209521_10000662_pt1 | contig 27116 bp, 24 predicted proteins | sample Rifsed19ft4_FD_184016 | JGI IMG/M metagenome (GOLD analysis project Ga0209521, IMG submission 184016) | Soil microbial communities from Rifle, Colorado, USA - sediment 19ft 4 (version 2) | ecosystem: Environmental > Terrestrial > Deep subsurface > Rock core/Sediment | place: Rifle, Colorado...
TTGTCTCCAATGGTCTCCGAAATGAAATCGAGAATTGGTTTCGTACAGCACTCAATATGGCCGGGCATGACCAGATGCCTAATTATCATGCTTCCATGTTCGGCAGCGAATATGTGATTTCTCTTCACAACCTCTGGATAGCTGGCTTTGGCGCCCACCCACATCAATCGTTTGGCGCATTCATCTCTCCAGAATTTGAAGTCTGGTAGCCATAGGTCTGTCAAATCGGCTAGGATCCTCATGGTCTCCATCGTGCAGTACATGTTGCTGTTCCAGATCAGCGGAATGCTGGTCGACATGTGCGTCAGAGAATTCACGATTGTGTGGAGGTCTATCGTTGGCTCTCCCCCGACATAGTTTATGTTGGCCGCGCCTTCGCTGGCAAGCTCTTCTGCGATCTCGGCGAGGCGGACCGGCGTCACAGCCTCACCGATGATGTTCATCTTGGTCTTGGGTTGAGAGATACTCCAATTCTGACAAAAAACACAATGGCAATTGCAAGATTCGAAGAAAATTGTTCCTGAGCCACCTTTCCTCTCGACACCAATGAGTGGCGCCTCCTCTCCATAGTGACGGAAGAATGAGCCAACTGAGGTTGTTCTGTCCAACCGACAGAAACCAATCTTTCCCTCAGCGCGGTTGACTTTACAGTCCCATTCGCAGAAGTTGCAGTGTTCAAGCATTCGGTTGACTAAGGCTCCCTTCAGGTCCAATAGGTTGGGATGATGATCTTTGAGGCTCCAGCCACTTTCAGACCCGCTCTCAACATTCTTGACAAGGTCGCACAGCTGTTGGGACAGGCTTGCGTGTTCGTTCCACAGCTCTTCCTGAGAGGCATCAGAGTTTTCCACCTGAGTGGGGATCTTGCGGCAGAGCATGAACTTGGCGGGTAACCTGCCGATCATCACCTGCCGGTACCAGGAGAGTCGTTCCCTGACCTCCGTATCCTTCCAGACTGATACCGCGTCAGGTCGCATGGAGGCGACGCTGCTGGGCAATTAGACCAATCCGAATTTTCGGATCTATTCTAGTGGGGTGTCTCGGTTATTCTTTGCTCGTCGATGAGAATCTGGCAAGGCATTGTGGGCAGACGCAGTCTTTGGTTTGAGCGCGCAGGGACTCCAAAGCTGCTGGTGTCAAGGCGACCTGCGTACACCAGCATGATGGCTCGTCCATGCCGCAGGTGAAGGTGGAGCCGCACAGATCGCAGCGAAGCTGTCGACCCACGATTCTCACGACTCGGATCTAACTGTGGGGTGCTTGTGTCTGAGCCTTAAATAGTACCTATGGCATGATTTCGCATCTGGCGAATCATGATTGTCGAATGAAGAGAACAAAACGAAAACCCGCCGCTTCATGGAAGAAGTCCTCAACAAAGGCAACATGCAGGCGGTAGATGAACTGATTGCACCGAACTTTGTCGAGCATAACCCATTTCCAGGTCAGGCGCCTGGAGTCGAAGGCCTAAAACAGGCCATGGTCGCGCTTCGCCAGGCCTTCCCAGACCTCCATGTTACGGTTGATGAGATGCTCTCGGACGGGGATAAGGTCGTGATCCGATCCACGATGAAAGGAACCCACAAAGGCAACTTCATGAACATACCCGCCACGGGCAAGCAGATGAGTGTTGAAGGCATAGATATTTTGAGAATATCAAACGGCAGGGCAGTTGAACACTGGGGCGTAACGGACAATCTGACCATGATGCAACAGCTAGGCTTAGTCCCAGCAATGTAGGCGCTCGAAGCGTAGAAGCGAACTGATTATCCGCGCAGAGGGGCTGCGGAGATGCGTATCGTTTCCCTTCTGCCCAGCGCAACTGAGATTGTCTGCGCTCTCGGTTTGGGTGAGACTATCGTCGGCGTTTCTCATGAGTGCGACTTCCCCGAAGACACCAAAACCAAAACAAAGATCATAGAACCTGTCTTCCAAGAAGAGACACTTGACAGCTGCAAAATCGACGCCTTGGTCATTGAGCACATGAAGCAAGGTCGGAGCCTGTATAGAATCAAAATCGACGAACTAAGAAGAGTGAACCCGGATCTGATCATAACTCAGGAACTCTGCGATGTCTGCGCCGTGGGCGCTGATGATGTAAGAGAAGCTGCTAAACAGCTTGGAAAATCCGTGTCCATCCTCACTCTGAATCCGCATACGCTGCAAGATGTGAAGAATGACATTCTGAAAGTTGGCGGAGTCCTCGGTAGGACTGAAGAGGCAATGAATCTCGTCGTCGAACTCGATCGGAAAAGCGAGAACATAAGGCAACTAACGCGGGGTGCGGATACGCGGCGTGTGTTCTGTGCAGAGTGGTTGAATCCTCTGATGAATGCTGGGCATTGGGTTCCCGAGATGGTTGAGAATGCCGGAGGTGTGGATGGACTTGCCCGGGGAGGCGAACCGTCTACATATGTGGATTGGGGCTCAGTTGCAGACTACGATCCCGAGATCCTAGTGTTGATGCCCTGCGGGTTCACTACACGGCGAACCATTGCAGAAGCGGAACACTTGCTGAATCTAAAGGACATTAGGAGCACACGTGCGATTCGTGAAGGTCGGGTTTATGCGACTGATGGACACAATTATTTCAGCCGTTCAGGACCGAGATTGTTCGACGGAATAGGGATCCTAGCTCAGATGATTCATCCAGAACTCTTCAGCGAACCTCTTGACTCCCAATTGGGAGTACGCATGGAAGCACTGACGGCAAAAGTGTAGGATCTAGGGAAGATCTCGTCCCGGCGGCCTTTCTAGCCGTCTGGGTTCTCGATCAATCGGTCTCCATGACGCGCTGTCGATGTAGTGATCAATCATTCTAGTCAAATCAATCCACTGTGGGGCATGTTGCCCGCTGGGGCAATAATGACTGGTAGAGGAGTAACTTGGTCACATGCGGCTTAGTTTGCGATTGGGGTTTGGTTTTGTTGGACTAATTCTTCAGCGATCTTGCTCACGTGATCAAAGAGTTGGTATGCGGCAGCGATCTGGTTCGACTCTTCAGCATTGTTTAGGGGATCTATGGCTATGATTATTTTTCCTCCTCCGATGCGCGCTTGGAGCTGCATATGGCCGTCTTCGCTTATCCAACTCATCGACAACTTGTCGCCGTCATGCGAGTAACCTAACCATCTGAAATTGCTGAACCATCGCCCTTTCAGCTTCTGAAAGAGGACGGTCACATCGATCTGCGCGGGGAGATAGGCATCAATAATCGGTTTAGGTAAGGTATGATTGGTTTTTACGCTAAACGAGAAGCTCGTGCCATTCCCTCTGAATTTGTATCCCTGCGGCGATCGCTCGATTGCGCGAGCTTCTTCTAGTCGTTTTAGTGTGCGGGCTAGTGTTTCCTGGTGGAAGCCGAGCCTTCTTCGTAAGCCTTGGAACGAGAAGTATCCGTTCTGCTCGGTTGATAGGAATCTCAGAACTTCGCGTTCGCGATCGTCGAGGTCGGATTCTTCGAAGCTCTGGTCTAGGTCGATCTCTGTTGCCAACAAGGTTGAACGACGGATACTTGGCAGACCCCTTTATATTGACTGAGTCGAACTGTTGGGGTAATCGATTATCTTTTAAGTGAAATGGGTGCATACGTTCGGATTCGAGGCTAGCTAGCTCGAAACGCTTCGAGGTGAAACCGTAGGTGGCAAAAGCCCACAAAAAGAAGAAAAAGAAGAAATAAGGGGCTGAATGTAGCTAGGAAGCGTTTTCCTCCATTTTTTCCCGATTATTTTTCTATGAGGTATTTTCTTCAGCCGGTATCAAAGCCACTGAAGCTATCCTGTCATCCTCATCAAGCCTAGCGATTCTCACTCCGGAAGAGGCTCTGCCTTGGTTGGCAATCGAGTCCACGCTGAGTCTGACAGCTTGTCCCTTCTCTGAGACCGTCAGAACCTCACAATCCTTTGTGGCCCCGAGGATTCCAACAAGATTGCCGGTTTTGCTGTTGACTTTCAAGGCGATTACGCCATATCCTCCCCGCTTCTGAAGTCTGTACTTCTCTTTGAGGGTCTTCTTGCCGTAGCCTTTCTTTGTGATCATGAACGTCGCGAAATCTTTCGCCTTGGATGGAATGAAGCAGGCTCCGACTACCTCGCTCCCTTCATCCAATCGAATTCCAACCACTCCCTTCGCGGTTCTACCCATCACAGAAATGTCCGATTCGTTGAAACGTATGGCGAGGCCTTCACTCGTTGCGATCACAACTTCCCCGTCGCCAGTTGTGATTAGAGCCTCGGCGAGCGTATCGTTCTCGTCGAACTGAGTCGCGATTATACCACTCGATCGAACATTCGAGAAAGCATCAAGTGGAGTTCTTTTGACGGTTCCCTGCTTGGTCACCAACGTTAGGAATTTGGTCGAAGGAAAATCGTCAACTGCAATCGCGCCCATTACCCGCTCGCCTTCGGACAGCTGAAGAAGATTTACCAGCGGTGTACCGCGCGCGGATCTGCCTGCTTCAGGAATCTCGTGCGCTTTCATCGTGTACGCGCGGCCTTGGTTTGTAAGGAACATAACCGTATGGAGAGTCCGTGTCACGAGAGCCTTCAGCACTTTGTCTTTCTCCTTCACGTCCATTGACAGGATACCTTTGGCACCTCGTCCCAGGACGGTGAAGGATTTCGCGGGCACTCGCTTCACGTATCCTTCGACGGAAATGAACACCAACACCTGTTCGTCTTGGATGACGCGTTCTACGTCGAAGTTGACGCTCTCGAGACGTACCTCTGTTCGCCTATCATCACCGTAACTCTCCTTGATCTCCACAAGCTCTGACTTCAACACTTCAAGCAGCTTGGCACGTTCTCCAAGGACTAGTTGAAGTCTCTGAATTTCTTGGCGCTTTTCGTTGGATTCTTTCTCAATTTTGCCTGCTTCAAGGCGGGTTAGTTGTTGCAGTCGCATCTGGAGTATGGCGTCTATTTGCGCGTCGTTGAGATTGAGTTCTTTCAGTTTTGCTGCCGCTTCTTGTGGGCCCTCGGAGCTGCGAATTGTGGTGATAACTCGGTCGATGTTCTTGAGGGCGGTGGAGTATCCGTCGAGTACGTTAAGTCGCTCCTGAGCTTTCTGAAGATCGTGCTTTGACCGCCGTTCGATGACGATCACTCTGTGATCAATGAAGGCTTGAAGAGTCTGTTTGAGGTCGAGGATTTGCGGTCGTCCATCCAGCAGGACGAGGTTGATGAAGCTGAAACTTGTGTGCAGCTGCGTTTGCTTGTACAGTTGCCCTTTGACTACTTCGGTTGGAAATCCAGCTTTCAAGTCGAGTGTGACTCGCATTCCTTCTCGACTCGATTCGTCGCGGATGTTGGAAATGCCCTCCAGCCTATCCTCTCTTACGAGGTTTGCAATGTCCTCGACGAGCTTGGATTTGTTAACTTGGAAAGGCACCTCGGTGATAACGAGCCTCTTCCTGTCGCCTTTCAGGACCTCTTCTTCGAGTCGGGCGAGTATGCGTACCGATCCTCGTCCTTGCTTGTAGATTTGGAGGAGCGAGGTGGCGTCGTAGATTATTCCTCCCGTTGGGAAGTCTGGGCCTTTGATGTAGTTGAGCAGATCCTCAACCTGGGCGTTTGGATGATCGACCAGGTAGACCAGAGCGTCGATGACTTCACGGAGGTTGTGGGGTGGAATGCTGCAGCTCATTCCCACGGCTATGCCAGAAGCCCCGTTAACGAGCAGGTTCGGGAACCTTGCAGGTAGAACTGCAGGCTCCTGGAGCGAGTCATCGTAGTTCGGCATCCAATTTACAGTATCCTTGTCGAGTTCTACGAGCATCTCCTCGGCCAGTTTTGCGAGTCTGGCTTCAGTATATCGCATAGCTGCCGGTTCGTCGCCGTCTATGCTCCCGAAATTTCCCTGCCCATCAATCAACGGGTAGCGCATCGAGAAATCCTGCGCCATTCTGACAAGGGCGTCGTAGACAGCCATCTCGCCGTGAGGGTGGTACTTGCCGATGACCTCGCCGGCCACTCTTGCAGACTTCTTGTGCTGGGTCTTAGAACCTAGTCCGAGCCCTTGGATGGCGTAGAGGATTCGGCGTTGGACGGGTTTGAGACCGTCACGTACATCGGGAAGAGCTCGCCCCACAATTACGCTCATGGCATATTTGATGTAGGACTTGCGCATCTCGGTCTCGATGGCGACAGGTCTAATCTTCTCGGCTGTTGGAGCGCTCGCCAAGGATTAGCCCTCAGATGTCTAACCAGTCTACTTCATCGGCGTTTTCCTGGATGAACTGGCGTCTCGGCTCCACCAGGTCGCCCATTAAGGTTGAGAAGACCTTGTCAGCCTCAGCCGCGTCATCGATGGTTACACTCAACAATGAGCGGGTGGCTGGGTTCATGGTTGTTTCCCAGAGTTCGCGTGGATTCATTTCACCCAGGCCTTTGAACCTTTGAACTAGGTCGGCTTTGCCTTTGAGATCCTGCTCGATTATGCGCTTGCGGTCTTTCTCGCTCATCACATTGAAGACCCTGTCACCCTTCCTGATCCGGTAGAGGGGAGGTTGGGCGATGTAGACATGCCCCGCCTCGATCAGTTGGAGCATGTGCCGATACAGGAATGTCAAGAGCAGTGTGCGGATGTGTGCTCCGTCTACATCAGCGTCCGTCAAGAGCACGATTTTGCCGTAGCGAAGATTGTTTACGTCGAAGTCATCGCCGATTCCAGTACCTATAGCAGTAATCAGGGCGCGAATCTCTTCGTTGTCCAGAATCCTTGAGAAACCGTGCTTCTCAACGTTGATGATCTTTCCTCGTAACGGGAGGATGGCTTGGGTTCGACGTTCCCTAGCCTGCTTTGCACTGCCGCCTGCGCTAGGGCCTTCTACGATGAATAGTTCGCTTTTGTCGAGGTCGTGGGTTTGGGAATCAGCTAGCTTTCCCGGTAGGGTTACGCTTTCTAGAGAGCCCCTCTTTCGCACGAGCTCCTTGGCTTCCTTCGCCGCAATACGTGCCTTAGCAGCGTCTACCGTGCGTTGAACAATTGCCCTCGCCACGGCCGGGGTTTCTGAAAAGTGGGTTTTGAGACCGTCATACAGGATCGATTCTACTGTGCCGCGGAGCTCACTATTTCCAAGCCTGGTTTTGGTTTGGCCTTCAAATTGTGGGTTTGGGATTCTTATGCTGAGCACGGCTGTGAGACCTTCGCGCACGTCGTCTCCCTGAATCTTCAGCTTCTCGTCGTCAATTAGCCCGTGGCCTGTGGCGTAGTCGTTGATTGCTCGCGTGAGAGCGGTCTTCATGCCGATAAGGTGGGTTCCGCCTTCACGGGTGTCGATGTTGTTTGCGAACGTGTGAATGCTCCAAGAGTAGTCGTCGGTGTACTGGAAGGCGAATTCAACTTGCACATCGCCCTTCTTTCCGGAAACGTAGACTATGTCATCGTGCAATGCGTTTTTTGATTCGTTCAGATATCTAATGAACTCCTTCAGGCCGCCTTCATACTTGAAGGTGCGCGATTTTGGCGGTGTGACCCGTTCATCTGTGGAGGTTATTGACAGCCCGTTCGTGAGGAAAGCGAGCTCGCGAAGTCTCGCCATTACGATCCTGTAATCGTACTTTGTCTCTTCGAAGATTTCAGGATCGGCCCTGAAACGGACTATGGTGCCGTGGTTGTCGGATTGTCCGACCTTCTGTACGGGAGTGACTGTGACACCGCGTTCGTATCGTTGTTTGTAGGAGGATCCGTTGAGGTGCACTTCAACCTCAAGCCATTCACTCAGAGCGTTGACAGCGGAGACACCTATTCCATGTAATCCCCCTGAGACGCGATAGGTCTTGTGGTCGAATTTCCCTCCGGCGTGAAGCATGGTCATGACGACTTCAAGCGCTGGCTTGCCCGTCTGAGCGTGAACCTCGACGGGAATGCCTCGACCGTTGTCTTTCACCGTGACCGAATCATCCGGGTTCAGCGTGACATTGATCTCAGTGCAGAATCCGGCGAGTGCTTCGTCTATCGAATTGTCGACGACTTCGAAGATGAGGCGGTGTAGGCCTCGAGCGTCAGTGCTGCCAATGTACATGGCAGGCCTCTTACGAACGCCTTCTAGGCCTTCGAGGACCTGAATTTGGTCTGCCGAGTAAGCTTGATGCTCAGACATTCACTGTTCGCCTTAGTCTATCGTCCCGTACCACTCAAAGTACCGCTTTACATATGCCCAGTCCCGCCGCACACAAAAACTTTCACACCAAGAAGCTGCGTTTTTTGACTGGAAAATGGCCTTTTTGGCACCATCCTTGACTAGTCAGTGAAATGGGGATTGACACCGCGCGAAGGCTACTCAGTTTGAGTTAAGCGAGAGCTGGCTTACGTCAATGGTATACTGATTGGAGAACTCAATTCACACTTGGGAAATTGGATTTGCTTTCGAAAGTCAGGAGATTTCGTCTACAGAATTCTTCCGCGGCGCATTCGCATTGTCAAATCCATAGTCAAGGCGACGATCACCATGACCAGTGCACCTAGCAGGAGTATGCTGTTCGGGTTCATAGGAAATTCTATCCCCTGCGCTCTCGTGGTTTCCTGGACTGTCGAGGTAGCTGTGGTATGTGTCGAACTGAATGATGAAAACGCAGTGGAACTTGCAGTAATCGAGGTCAGCGATGTTGAAGTCGTTGTTGCATTCTGCACGGCAGGGATCTGCGCGGTGGCACTGACATCGTCCCAGAGGATGTATTGTGCATTATTCGTAAGATAGACCAGCAATTCCAAGGACACGGCAACTTGGACGGAGGTGTCGCTCAGAAAAACATCGGCATATCTAACTGGATCAAACAACTCCTTGAAGTCTGAACCTGAATCGACCTCAATTGAACACCAACTTGGGCATAGGGAGGGTGGGAGAAGAATCGACTTTAGGGTCTGAGTGTCTCCCGTTGTGGCACCGGAGATTTGCGGTCCGTAGAAGAGGTAATACCGCACGGTCAATTCCCCGATCTGGACCACCAAACGTACAGCTGCAGCATTCGTGTTGATAACGGTGCGATACGACGCCTCAACCTTCAACCCCCGCAACTGGAATACGGAAACGGTCTGGGAAACACCCTCAACTATCGCTCCAGGATTGCTGCCTGGCCTAGGCGGACGTAAACTGAGCACTAAAGACTGAGATCCGGAATGAACTATCGAATTCGAGAAACTATACGACCCGCCTTGCCCATGAACCTCCTCCCAACCCGCCAGCCCTTCCTCGAAACCACCGTTCTGCAAAACCGATGCTTCTGCCGTACTCGTGAATTGTGGATGAGTAGTTAGAGACCCTTGTCCCACCTCCACGCTCATTGTCAGCCCCACGAGGAGTATCAGCCCGAAAACAGCCAGTAATGCTGACTTTCGAGCAAATCGCAAATCATTCGCCAAGTGAGAACACGGTTCAATGTCTGTGAGTGAGAAGTAGAAAACTTTTCGCGCCTGGCCCAAACAGAAGCGCAAATCTGCTCTGATATCAGACTTGATTTCCAGATATTATCTGAATCGCCGCTGATTAGTTGACCGGTACAGTCAAAGGTGACGGGCTGGCGCTTCGATCTCCCTTTAGATGAACCGCCTTTATCGTTCTGCTATAGCCTGTTGTCTCGGAGAACGCTTTAATAATTAGTTGCCTACGTACAATGGTACTTAGGACGTTAGTGATAATGTACGAACAACCAGCGGAGAACAAAAGGAACAAGAACGTTGTCGTAGCGGAGAACGTGCTGAAGTCCGTTGAAGCCCTGAGAAAAGAGGGCACTGAACCTACATTCAACGCCATCCTCGCATACCTCAGTTCACGGAGAATCCTCTCCAACCACAGATCACTGCGAGCCTACCTTGACACTATGGTAAAGTCGAGACTGTTGAGCCTGCGAAAAGAACCGGTCAAGCAACCGAACGTGCGTCCAAAGCAGGTGTATTCGCTAGCAGGCAGTGGTCCCTTCATTGAGGCTGGTGAGAGAGCCATGCTGTTTCACGGCCTCAACTGGACTGTACCCTCCAAATCATCTATCAAGATGAAGACGGACCTTGAAGGATTAGCACGCGCCCGGATTGCACAGGGGACAGTGTACGGCTCCCTAGAAGATGCCATAGTAGAGACGCTGGCGAAGAGCAAGAACAGCCAACGAGTGTTTCGAGCGCTCACTTTCGGCGCTGCCATGCTCGCAACTAAGAAATTCGACTATGGATACCTGATGCGGAGGGCGAAGGAGAGAGGGGTCGAAGACCTAGTTCAAGGGTTGCTCGATGAGATCAATTACCTCCTCGGTTCGCCCAAGCCAGAAGTGGATGATATCCGAACCCTTTACGAGATAAGGAAGCGACTCGCCAGTCATGCGCGGATGTCGCTCCAGCTCAAATCGCGAAAATTCCAGCTTTCACCAGATGAACTGGTCGATGTCATTGGGAAGCAGCTCGGGGTGAAGTGAAGATGAAGCCCCCACGCGCGCCAGCAAGAGTCTGGATAGACGTTTTGAAGAGGGTTACGCCGGTACTCGCTGAATGCGAAGCAAACGACGTGATCCTTTTCGGCTCTCAAGCCGTGAGTGTCTACATGGAAAGAGCGTTGGCCAGCAAAGACATCGACTTGATAGTCCCAGACATAACTATCAACTCTCTCGAAAGACTGTCCGACGAACTTACACAGACAGCTGAAAAGAGACCCACTTACGACTACCTAGTCAGCGAATACGACGGAAGGAGATACCCAGTCGGCCACATCTACCTCAAACACAAAAGCGGCTTTCCGTTCGTATTAGAATTCTTTCAAAACTTTCTCGGGTACAAATCGATGAAGCTTACCCCCTTCCTCACATTCAAGCAGAAATGGGGGCTGTGGCTTCAGGTCCCCTCACCAGAGGCAATAATCGGAACCAGACTCGCATTCCGACCGCCCGAGAGGATAACGCCATTCAACGCCTCAAGACTGAATCGCTTCATACAAAAGCTTGGAACGGTCGACTGGTCGGAGGTGAACGCTTTCATCGATACGTTCGGACTGCGAACTATTGTCAGAGAGAACTTGGCAGCGCTCAGCTCAAAACAGATCTCGATCACCGGCTCCTCAAAAATCACCCAACTGACACCAAACCATAGTCCGCGGCCACACAGAAAACCCTGCCCAGATTTATAGAATATCAGGCCACATAAGACTTCAATAGAACCACACATCTCACGCTCCAATCTCACAGTGAGGAAGACTGCTTGTCTGAATACGGCAGTTCCGCGTTTAGTGGCGAGGGGCGAAGCTCTCGGGTTTCGCAACCTTCGTTGCGCCTTTCGCTCTGTTGGCCATCTCGTCGTCGAACGTAATGAGTACGCTCTCTCTTTCCTTGGCTGCCTGGATTACGATAGCGTCCATCCCTTTAACGCGTAGACGTACGGCCAACTCGGCGCTCTCTCGCGATCTTTCCTCGGTCAATTCTGAATACTCTATCAATCGCATATCTCTCCATTTTTGTAGCTGAACCATCGCCTTCTCAGCCGCCGCAACGTTCGCTCTTCTGGCAATGGCACCGCATACCTCAACGGGTACGATGGCGCTAGTGACCACGTGAAGGTCCCCCTCGAACACTCTTTGCATTATGGTGCGTGCGAGCTGTCTTCGTTCTTCGTGTTCTACGAGGGCGGAAACAAGGACTGATGAATCGAGGGTTACTTCCTTGGCCATTGTTTATCTCGTTCTTCCCTGACCGCCTCGACCGCTGACTTCCCTTTCGGCCAAGCACTGCCAATGGCCTTAGCTACCGAGTCTAGTTCTTTCATGAGCTGCTCGGCAGGGACTGGAACGAGGAGCAGACCCTTAGAGGTGGGCACCTGTTCGACAAGCCTTCCTTCCCTGATGCCGTACTTATCCCTAAGCTCCTTCAGTATAACTACCTGACCTTTCGGTCCCACCCTGCTTCGATGCGTCCTCGTCATACCGAACCCAAGGTATAACGAACGTACTGGTATAATTAACGATTCCGGCGGATTTAGCGACATGCTTTCTGCAACCCCTGGTCGCCGCGTTAGTGAACCGTACTACATTTCATCTCCTGAGTAAGCGGGACCTTCAGGCAACAACAAAGTGAAGAACCGAGTTCGCTGCAATCATGGCAATTCCCGCGCCTACGGGGATCGTGAAATTATCATCCCAGATTCCCGTCAATTCGATCAACATTCCCGCGATTGAACCAATTGCTCCAATGATTGGCGCGATTACAAACAAGGTTGCCAGAAATGCTGCAATCGATCCGGCCATGAAGCCCTCAAACGTTTTGTCTCCGATGGGTCTTCGACCAAACTTTGTTCCAACGTAAGCCGCAACAGGATCACCGATCCCAACTATTGCTATAGAAGCAAATGCGATACTCTTCGGAAAGAGCAGTAGAGCGAGAACCACGCCGGCTGCGAGATAGATTGGCCGAGTGATGAAGTGAGCTTTTTCGTTTGGGCGACTCATCTTCAGGGTGAATTGAGTTATTACAGGTAGATTCATTCCCCTTAGGCGGAGGAACTCCCCAAGAACATATACCGAGGTGAGAAAGGTCATAGCTGCCATAATCAGGATTTTCGAAGTTGCTTCAACGAGAACAGGGACGAGAAGCGCTGAGGCATGTACGAGCTTTCTATGGACAGGAACCAATTTGAAAGCGCTCTGAACTCTCACGTCTTTTGGCAATAATCTTATTCCGTCTGCCATAATACGCCGTGCTAGATTCCCAGAAGTCTCTCAAACCATCTGGTGATAAATCCTAGTCTTGGATAAGGTTTGAGAAAATCCGAGATCAGCTCAATATCCTCGCGGTTGAATGCGTGAAGTAGTCTGAGGCTGAGAATAAAGACCACGCCGCCCACTGCCATGTACACAGGTAGTAAGTACTTGCTGTAGAAGAAGAACTGAAGAGCCAGCACCGCTACCCCCATAGCTAGACTCGCCAACCAGGCAGATCGATACGCCCCTAAGTCGAACCGAACCTTCAAAATCCTTCTCAGAATCAAAACCGACAAGACGAGCGCGACGATCAGGGAGAGCCCTCGAGCCATCGCTGCTCCGAGTACTCCGAAATTGCTGATCAACAAGATTCCGAGGAAAAATGGAATCAATACGGAAAGAATAGTTACGATCGCAGATGTTATTGTCTTGCCAAGCACTACGAAAATCTGGCTGAGCGCGGTTCCCAGACAGGCTACCGCAAAGGAGACAGAAAGTATCGCCAGAGGAGAAGCGGCATCTGCATAGTTGTTGCCCGCAAAGAGGGTGGCCGCTGGTAACGCAGTAACCGCTAACCCGACAGAGACTGGAATGATCAAGAATGAAACATATCGAGACGCAGTTCTGACGGCATTTTCTAAACCAGCTGTTTGAGAATCACTGCTCCCATCCGAATAGAGGTGCGAGTAGAACGGAAAGAGAGTTCCTGAGATGGATGATGGCATTGAGTGAAGGACCCCGAAGGCTGTGACCGCAACATTGTACGAGCCCAACTGAGCGAGCGATACAAACGGAAGCAATAGAGCCCTATCGAACCATGTCCAAGCATAGTTAGCCGCCCCTCCAAGAAACAGCGGCGCGGAGAATTTGAGTAGTCTTACAAAACCGAATCCGAATTTGGGAGGACCAAGAAACTTCCTCGTGAAACCTCCCAGGACTAACGAGTTCAGAGAGTCTCCAATTCCCCAGCCAATCACTATTCCAGGCAGACCCCATCCCAACTCAAGAAACATGACAACAAGGCTCTGCCTGACAGCGAAGCTAGCCATGTTACTTAGAGAGATCACCTTGAACTTTCTGAGTCCGTAAAGTATGCTCACCAAAGAGGCACCAATTCCATTTGCACCGATTTCCAATGTGAGCAGTCTCAGTAGGGTCGCTCTTGATGTGGAACCGAGCAATGACGAGGCCAGAACGTCAGCTGAAGAATAGATAGCGACGATCAGCACCATCAAACCCAGTCCAGTAATGGTCAAACATTCGTATCCGGCTTGCCGCATCTTCTCGTAGTCACCAGTCGCCTGGGACGAAGACACGAACTTTATTGCTGTTGAGCCGAGGCCAAGTCCAGCTAGTAGTTGGGCTCCAGATGACACTAGCGTGAGCACAGCCAATCCCCCCATTTCTTCGCGTGAAATTAGGCGTGCAATGATCGCGAAAGCTGCGAGGCTTATGGCTGTGATGGCAATGTTCATTATGATTAGGTAGCTGGCTCCTCGTGCAACATCTATGGCCGGTCGGGTGGGTTTCATGAAATACGCCCGGGCTTTTGGCTAAGTACTCTTTCTGACGGCCAAGTATTTCCTTCCTGCTGCTGCCATAGATGATACAATTGTGAAGGCTCCCAATGATGCCGTAATTGGAGCGAGTCGGATGCCCCAAGGTGTGTAGTTGAGGAGAAGACCAATCAGTGGGACTATTGCTAAGCTAACTCCCACACTCAAGGCAAAGCGTTCTAGTGTGTCAAGTTCTGAATGTTTAGGAAAGAGGAACTGGAGCAAGGTGTATCCCGGCAAGTACAGTACGAATATCGACCCCAGCAACCATCGAAAGGTGTTAAGTGGGAAAAGGTCAGGGATCAGAGTGACGGAGAGTAGTGCGAGAGCTGTCACACCCAAAGTCGACCAGAACCAACCAGACAAGGTGAGAGTGAAGAGGTAGTCGAGCACCGTGTCGACCTCATAGGAGGGCTCTTGTAAGACGAGCGATCCATCTCTCGCTAGGTCCTTGACTGCTTCAATAAACTCAGCTTCATCGAGAGCGTTTTCCGCGGTCAATAGCTGAGCAAGCTGAGCCACGGTGGTTGGATGCTTCGACCTCACAATGTCTTCTATCATTTTACCTCGGGAAATCTCAGGATCGTTCCGTGCCGCCAACCGCGCAGCCTCTTGGATTGCGTGAACTGATATAGCTTTGATAGAATAGCTTTAGCTCATAAGTAGATTGAAGCGATACGCTGGCAGGTATCCTTGGTGACCCGGTCAATTGGCAATCTGCACGGAACGGTGAAACCGTTACTGATTGTGATCGCGGCAATGCTTCTGTTTGCTGCGATTGCCACAACTGCGATCACTCAAACCTCCAACGACCTGCCCACCTTGTCCTACCAAGCGTTCGGTCAAGTGGCTGACGTTTACCGATCAGGGGGTCAGGCACCAGTTCTGGTTGACAAGCTGAATCAAGCGCTGGCGTTAATTCAGGAGGCGCAATTCAAAAGGTCTCAGGGTGACGAAGCGAACGCAGTTAAACTGGAAGACCAGGCGCGATCAACAATGGCACAGATTATGAGCGAAGCTCCAGCCGCGCAGCAGAAGGCGGCACTTGATTCCACGACCAGAACAATAGTTGTCGTGGCATCAATTCCGGTTGTCGTTGCCGCGTCGACTCTCATTTTCTACGTCACATTGAGGACATGGCGGTGGTACGAGAGGATGAAACTCTTCGAGATGAGGATCGTTGTCGGGGAAAAGAAGACTGAAGATTAGCTCACGTGACCTTAGGTACCTCGTGATGTTCGCTCTAGTTACTACGATCGTTACCTCAGGCATGGCTTATTCAATCCTGACACCAAGGCCGACGGAACAGTTCTTTGCCATGTGGATTCTTGGATCCACGGGGTTAGCGGAGCACTACTACCCAAACGACAACTCCAGCTTGAAAGCTGGAGAGCAGGTCAACTGGACGCTCGGAGTGTACAATCATATGGCCGGCCTAGAGTACGTGGTCGTAAGAGTAAAGCTCCTTAACTCTATTCTAACAGGTCCAGATGAGACCAACGGCAGCCCGAGCCCGGTTGTTCCTATCTTCGAGTTTACTCGTGTCCTGCTTGATAATGAGACTTGGTCCATACCCTTCGTGTGGAGAATTTCGAATATCACCCAGGATGGAGACAGTGTGCTAATCACACGGTTGATCGTGAACCAGATTCCAATTAGCGGCCAACTGGGCACGGCTCTTTCGGGCTTCAATTTCCGGCTTGTGTTTGAGCTATGGTTCTATGACGAAGCTGCGAAGGACTTGGTCTTCTCGTGGCAGACTGCGGGTGTCCGACGCTCGGTTTGGACTCAGATCTGGTTCAATGCAACGACGACTCAGCCGTAGGCAATACTATGAGTGATTACTCAATCGCGCCTCGATCTTCTTGACCGAGTAGTTGAATCCTTCGAGTATGATTCCTGTGAAAATTGATAGGAGGCCCGCGAACCAGCAGAAGAGGGCAACCAGTATCCGTCCGATGAGTCTGAAGGTTCCTTGTTGTATGTACTCGACTATTACCGGCCACGCTATGATGAATCCTATTGCCTCCAGCAACAACCCGATCTCGAGAAAAAGGAATAACGGATCGTAATCCCTCAACATCTTGAAGCTTGCCCAAAATATTCGTAACCCGGACATTGCGGGATTGAGCTTAGTCTTCCCCACTCGCCTTCTGTAGGTGACCCCGACTTCTGCTATTCGCATACCAAGTTTCGATGCCTCTGCGAGGATCTCACTACAGAATGGAAAGCCTCTCTCCCAGAGTGTTACTCGGATTAACATATCTCGCCTGAAGGCTTTCATTCCGCTCTGAGAGTCCTTGATGCTTGTATGGAAGAGCATGTTTCCAAGCCATGTGAGGAACATATTGCCGATCTTGTTGCCGAAGGGCATAGCCCCCTTTTCCATGTTATAGAATCGATTCCCATTCACTAGATCAGCTTCGCCCCTCAACAGAGGCTCAATCACTTTGTGAATATCGCTGGGATCATACGTGCAGTCGCCGTCAAAGAATATCACATACTCTCCTCGAGCCCAGTAGAATGCCTGAATGAGCGCCTCCCCAACGCCGCCGCTTCCGATCTGCTTAACGAGTTTTGCCCCTGCTCTTATGGCCTCTACCGGCGTGTTATCAGTTGACGCATCAACAACGACAATCTCGTGCTCAATTCCCTCAAGTGCCTTCTTGGATTCCTCAATTACAGCGGCTATGCTGCCCTGCTCATTCTTAGTGGGGATGATCACGGAGATTTTCAAGAATTTCACGCATTAGTTTGGTTACTAGGCTTGGATCGACGCCGTGCTTTCACCCCAGAATCAAGTGAAAAGTTGAAACGGGAACTATTTTAACGATTCGTGAATACGTTACATGTTTTGTGGCGGTTTGCCTGTGGGCCAGAACTCAAGTCGCGGCATTTGCGTACACCTCTACCCCTCAAGCGAACTAGGTGAAAGCTTCAATTGAGCCAAACTGAACAGGAGATGTGACGGCGGCTTTGAATCAAACAGTGAACAGACCAAGTCGATATGGCGAGGTGTGGTCACACGTTCTCGCCTATGCCTTTGCCGCGCACTTCCTGTTCGGCTCAGTTTCTCTTTTGAACTCACTGAAATTGGAATTCATCTTCTATTATCCGAGGATAGTCCACATAATACTCATTGATCCTTGGATTGACATCGCAGTCTGGGCAGCCTCGGTAGCTTGCATATCCGTCCTGGCGATCTGGGCATCGGAGGGTCGCGAGAGGAGGATCGCACAGATTGGAATGGGACTTCTGGCGATGGCCCTAAGCATAACCTTGGTCGCAACAGTGAAGGATAGTTCTGCCAACAGGATCGGTGTCTATTTCCTCTTTGCAGTCGCAACACTGGAGTTTGCATCACAAGTACTGTTTCGCAAACCAGCAAGAACCGCACTAATCTCCAGAGTTCTAATCTATTTCTTGGCAGCCTTCGCCGCGATAGAGATCGCTTCGGCAACTCACTACGTCATTCGATCTTTCGATCAAACCACTCAAGTAGGTCGATTCTATGCCGGAATCGAACTGCAACTCTCCTATGCCTCTTACGGCCTGCTCCCTTGGCTCTACGTGGCCTTCCTGTTCTCATGGGCCTGGATTCCCCTCGTCCAGAGATTGCTGCCAAAGACTATGCTCAGGGTGCAAGCAGATTCCGAAACAACGATCATCGGTCACGAGAACTCAGGTGATCAAAAACCTTCCAGCAAATGGTTTTCGAAATTGCTGGATCCCAAACTCTTCTTGGTGCTCGCTTTCGCCGCCTTCATAGGTTACTATCCGTATTTTCAAAACCCTCCATGGCTGGTCGGGACTGATGCGTACTGGAGGTACTACGACCCGCTCATCCGTATGAACTCTAGCGGTGTCTTTGGTGGATTTGTTCAGGCGCTGAAAGAGAGGCATCCTGTGCCATTGGCTCTGCTGTATGCGGCACAAGTGATCTTTCGGACAACGGCCTTTGAAGTTGTAAGACTTGCACCTCTGTTCCTGGTTGCAACCCTAGCGTTGTCCATGTGGTGGTTCTTGGCGCGAAAGAAGAAGATGAGCTTCGGCCTGATTGTGTTCATGCTCTCTACCCTGTCGATTACAACAACTGTTGGCATGTATTCTAGTATACTCGCTAATTGGATGACTCTTGTTGGCTGGATACTCTTCTTCGCCTACGTTAGTCTTAGGGGTGATAAAGTCTTCAGGGTTGTCGATTTTCTCGTTCTACTATCGCTATCGACCTTCATACTTCTCCTACACCCGTGGACTTGGGGAGTATTCGCGGCGACGACCTTGCTCGCCGCCCTAGTTGCTGTGATTCATGAGAAGCGCAAATGGTTGCGATCGGGAGGTCTGCTAGTTCTTGTTATCTTGTTGGACGTCGCGTTTGCTTTTCTGAGTATTACACTGCTTGCGGGAGGGCAGGGATGGAGAGTTGCCAACGCCTTGAATCTATATGCCTTCATCATTCGAAAACCCACGAGCATACTGTACTTCTGGGATGCCTTGACTCGGCTAACCCAGATTTGGGCACCATTCTTCAGCCCATTATATATCGCCGTCAGCATTCTCGGTGTCTTCTGCCTAGGAAGAGCTAATCTTTCTCCATGGCGTCGGCGCCTCATTTTCTCCTGGCTTGCCGTTTCAGCGTTAGCATCGATCCTAGTGGCGCCGGTGGGCTTTGATCCCAAGCGTCCGACCGAAACCGAAAGCCAGTTGTGGAGAGTCTTATTTCTGACTCCCTTCCAAATCACGGCTCCGTTCGGAATCATGTGGTTGGCTCAACTCCCTTTTCGGGGTCAACTTAACGAAGCCAAGAAACAACTAGGGCTCGGCAACGCCGTTGGGTATAACCGTCGGGTTTGGGTCGTGATCGTATTCGTGATCGGGTTCCTATTGGTTTGGGCTCCGGCGTGGCTGAGGCTTATCCTTATGGTGATAGCGCTTCCCGCCGCGACCGGTCTATTTCTTATCAGGACGGGTGAGGAGAAGGAATTCCTCAGAGACATCGTCTTAGCCAGCTTCATGCTTGTCGCATTCAACAATACGACGCGTTCCCTGTCCCAGTTGCTGATAGACCCTCACAACTATCGGCCGCAAGACTGAGGATTACGAAAGCTCAAACTATGTGAGTTCTTAGGTTCGACACGTACGTTTAATACGTACGATGAGTGCGGTTCGAGGAATAGACAGTTTTTTATTTACATGCGTCACCATTAGCGGATTGCAAATTAGGGATTGAGCTTGAAGAAGGTCTTGATAGTCGCCCTCGTGCTATTGCTTGTGCTGGGTTCAAGTGTTCCGTTGGCGGTGTTAGCAATACCGTCTGTTCAGCAGACAACAACAGGTTGTCCGACGTACCAGACGAACTTAGTGGTCGATTTCGTGGATTCGACTCCAATCGATGCGGTGGTGGGAATCACTATCGTCACCAGGGTTCATGTAGTCTATCCTGATGGAACTCCTGTAGCGCTATTGCCTGAAACAATCTCGTTCCTTTGGACAGGTGGTGCAGGACAGGAGGAATTCGACAACGTCCAAGTTATCTTCACTGGAAATCCAGGGTGGTATAACTACACCGAGACCGTAACAGCTGATCTGCTGCAAGCTACAGGTCAGGGAAAGGTCACAATCTCTGTCGTGACGTGCAGTGCCTCCGATGGGCTGGGTAACCGCGGCCCAACAGGTCTTATCAGCTCTGATACGACATTTACCCCTGGTGACAACTCGATCCTGAACATTGGCCCTCAAGTAACACCACCTAGTCAGCCTTTCTCCTGGCTTGTTCCTCTACTTATAGCGATACTCCTGATCATCGCATTGCTGCTGTTCCTACTGCGCGGACGCAAGAAGAGAAAGTAACCAAACAACGAGCACGAAAGCTACGATGCCTAGCGGAGCTAGTATCGATAGATAAGCTTCTATCCGTCTCAGAATATTCAGATTCACGGTTAAAGAGATCCGTGTGAGAGCTGGTTTGGTGCAGGAACGCTGCTGGATCTGCGGATCAGATATTCTACCAGAGGACAATTTCTGCCGGAAATGCGGAGTCGAACTAATCAGCGCAGAGAAGGAGCACAGAGCCGATCGAAGACTTACAGAAGCGAACCGCCAGGCACCAGTTGGCATCTTCCTGATCACAGTCGGAGCAATTGTTGGGCTCCTCAGCTATTTCATGGCAATAGTCCCCATGCTTGCATTTGGTCTGGCCTCCTTCCTGATTGGAATCATGGTTCTTTACTTGCCGGAATCGAGAGGATCAATAGCAGGCCGGCTTGCAACCGATTCGAGTCTTCCCTCTCTGCTCAATATTGAGAAGCTGTTGGAAGACTTGGACCTTGACGAAAGAGGGATCTATATCCCCGCTTCTGGATTAGGCGTCTGTCCCAAGGTTTTCGTCCCCCTTGCGCAGACACCGGCTACTGAGCGACCGCCTTTAGGCTTGGGCGGTAGCCGTAGAATCTTTGTGACTGTCGGAAAGAATCCTGAGGACAGGGGCATCCTTCTTGATGCTCCAGGCGGCCAGATCCTCTTCGCTCTTGAAAACTCGCTACGTGCTGATCTTGCAAAGGTAGAATTGGGTAATCTCGGGACAGATCTCAATTCAGCGTTCGAGTCGCTAGGGATCGCCAAAGTCACCACTCTTGAACATCAGGATACTACAATCACGATTGAGATGAAGTTGACAGCTCTACTCGAATTGGAGGAAAGGCTAAGAAACTTGGCGCCAAGACTGGTCGCCCAAGTCGGAACGCCGATCGCAAGCGCCCTAGCTGCCGCCGTCTCAAAGGCTACTGGAAAATATGTCAAGTTTAAGAACGCAGTCTTGCAGGTCCCCGAGAAGAAGCTTACTATAAACCTCAAGCTGAGCGAATGAGCAAGAAAACGGAGCATAGGCGAATGAGGAACACGAACACATTCCTCCTGACGTACACTGCACTGGTCTTCTCAACCCTGATCGTCCTGGGTCTTCTGGGCGTTGACAGGATTGACGTCTATGTGGCATTATTCATAATCGAGTTCTTTGTCATATCTGAGCTTACATCGCCACTAGGTCCAGCCGAATCGCGCAGAAAGACCATTATAGGGATTCTGATGCTCGCAATCTTCACCGGAATAATTGTGGAGAGAATAGCGGAAATACTGAGGTAAGGGCGCCGGGCAGAGTGACATAGTGACTTGTCAAGAAATCTTAGGAGAGCGCTGTTCGCAGTCATCGTCATAGGTTTGATCCTGCCAACCTTCTACATAGTAGCATCATCGCTGAGGGATCGATCCCTTGGCATCTCGCTGAGGGATTACCAGTATTCGGATGCTACCGTTGCAAAGCCGACTGAGGCAGACATTCAAGCCATACTTAGTTCGCTCGAACAGACGATAAATCCTGAGAACCTAACCTTTCTTCGGGACAAACTGAGTGGTATCGCTCAATTCCCGGCCAGCAAAGATGACCCCCTAGCAGACTACATTAGAACACTCTCCAATTTCACAGATAACATGGGCGCGATTGATGCCAAGTTACATGCTGCGCGCGCATCCATAGCTTCCGGAAAAACAGAACAAGCTCTGGCAGAGGTTAGACAACTGAACGAATTGAGAGACAGGACTAGGCCGCTTCTAAGGTCTTTATACTCACTGCTCAATCGCGTAGAGAGTAGGTATAAAATCGACACGACGAATCAGCTTCAAAAGATGAATGCGCTCGACCTGTTGTTCCAAAAATACTCTAAGCAAATTGATCAGCTCAGCTCCAAACTCAAGACGCAACAAGGATTTACTCAAACTGTCTTGAGCCTCAATGCCTCAAAACAAGAGGTATTCATCGACGAAGTATTCCAAGTGTATGGTTTTCTCAAGACCGAGAATGGAACAGCCCTTGCAGGCAGGAACATTACAATTGCTTGGAGCATTAACCAGACCATCGTCAGATTGACGGATTTCGAAGGCAAATTTGAAGCAGACCTTTCTTTTCCAGTCGGATTCCCCGCTGGATCAACGAAGATTGAAGCCACTTTCGAACCTGAAGGTTCTGACAAAGGGGCGTACCTGGCTTCAAGTTCGTTCCTTAGGATCCAAGTTGTTTACCGATCCTCCTACATTTCAGCTAGCATCTATCCGACCATTGCCAGACCGTTGAATTTTGTCTATGTGACAGGTAATCTTTCGACTGTAAGTAAAGAACCTCTTGAGAACCGAACAATCGTAATGCAATTGGATGGATCATATCTAGGTAACACCACCACAAACACAAGCGGCTCGTTCTGGTTCAGGTTCTCTGTTCCCCGAACTCTCAGCAACGGCACTCACACCGTACTTGCGATTTTCAACACTACCGGCGACCGCGTCGCGCCATCCAACGCAACATTACCCTTTGTCGTCCAACTACTCCAGAGCGAGGTTCTGTTGAGAGTAGATCGCTTATCTCTTTTCTCGGGAATGCAACTTACAGTCAACGGAACTATCAGTTATGTGAACACCACCTACAACAAGGCCACCGCGGCCATGTCAGGGAACGTGACCGTTTATGTTGACGAGATTCCGTACGGCAATGCGACGGTCAACGATGATGGATCATTTGTTCATGTGATGCAGCTACCGATAGGGCTGAGCTTCGGATCTCATTCGATCAGAGTCCAATATAGTCCAGACGAACCTTGGATACACAGCTCCGAAACGGCGACACGGATTTTCGTCTACAATACTCCACTTATCGTACTAGCGACAATAGGAAGCGTGACGGCAGTCTTCTCTGGAACCTACCTAGTGAGGAGGAATAGACGTGCCGCACTGATCACAGCTGCTCCGATGCAAGAGTCCACAACCCTGGAAGAACCCGTTCATATAGAGGAATTGTCTCGCGAGACTTTGATCTCGGAGATAGGGGCTGAGGTCGACAACGGTGCTAAGATCAGAAGAGCCTATGCGCTTGCTCAGTCCTTGATACAACTCAGACTTGGAGAAACACCTCGAGAAAGCGAAACGCCATCGGAATACCTCTCACGGGTGACGAAGACCGCGCCTGACATCAAGGATGCACTCGAACGTCTTGTGGGGCTTTTCGAATTGGCCGAGTACAGTCCTTACCCAATTGGTAGCGCTCAGAGTAGAGAAGCAACAGAGCTCTTACTGAAGCTTCGAGAAGAAATCGAGACCGTGAAATAGATAGTGAAACTGACAAGTGCTAAGAGCCTAGCATTCGCGGCGATCCTATCCGCAACCCTGATGCTTTCACTCGCCTACTACTGGCCAATACAAGAAGCATACCACCCGCTCAACCCGGATTGGAACGGATGCAGCAAAGTTGCCAACGCTACCCTGAATCTAACATTACTCTTTTCCTATCGCATACCCCTGCCGAACCAACCATCCCTCCTAGCCATCATAGGGCCGAGCACGATATTCACGAAAGATGAGATTGCCGAGATACGCAGTTTCTTGGAAGCAGGTGGAACCGTGCTTCTCGCAGATGATTTCGGAACAGGAAACACCTTGTTGAAAGGCCTCAACGTGAGCGCACAGTTCTCGGGGAAACCCTTGGCGGATCTGTACTATTATAGTAAGGCCCCACGCTTCCCACTCATTAGCGCGTTTTCTCCGAGTCCAATCACCGCGAACGTTACCACTGTCGTCTTGAATCGTCCATCTTACATCGATATAGCAAATTCGAGTCTAGTGACGAAGCTCGCATCTTCCTCTCCCTTCTCCTTTGTAGATCTTAGTGGTAATGGTAGACCCTCACCAAACGAAACGATCAATTCCTACCCTGTAATGGCGGACGCCAAGATCGGCAGAGGAACCCTCATACTCATCTCCGACCCGAGCATGTTCGTGAACGATATGATTGATCTCTACGACAATATGCAGCTGTTCCGAAATCTACTAGGGATTGGTCACGGTTCCCTATTTTTCGATGTCGTACATCTATCGAGAGCTCCTCTCACAGACTGGAGGATCATGCTGAAAGGCGTGATTGACTCTTTTCGCCTTTCCCTGTTTTCGTCTGAAAGCAACAGATACGTTCAGCCCATAATTGTCATTTTGGCGCTTGGTCTTGTCTTTTCAGTTGAGCTGATTCGAGTTAGAAGAAGCAAAAGGCGACCTAGGTGACAACGAACCTTTATAGCGAGATTCTAATTTGGGATGCGCAACCTGCAATTTAGCCAGTGATCTAGGCTAATGGATACACCCAAAGAGGTCCCTGACAAGGCACGAAAGGTCATCCAAGGCATTGTCTCTGAATGTCAAAAGATGATTGTTGGCAAGACTGAGCTACTTGAAGATCTATTGACGGCGCTCCTCTCAGAGGGTCACGTACTATTGGAGGGTGTCCCAGGTGTTGCGAAAACCACGACAGCCAGCACATTCTCACACACCTTGGGTCTAGTATTCAAGAGAATTCAAGGGAGTCCGGACATTTTACCCGCCGATATCGTGGGCACGCACGTTTTCGAGCCCAAAACAGGTTCCTTCAGATTGGAGAAAGGCCCAATCTTCTCAAACATTCTGCTCATCGACGAAATAAACCGCAATACCCCGAAGACCAACAGTGCAGTGCTTGAGGCGATGCAGGAAAGACAGGTTACGATAGAAGGCGAGACGCAACGACTTCCATTCCCTTTCATGGTTATTGCAACACAAAGCCCAATTGAATTCCACGGGGTCTTCCCGCTACCGGAGGTCCTAATTGATAGGTTTCTGCTCAGTGTGAAAGTCGATTACCCAAGCCTCCAAGAGGAAATTGAGATAACCGACCGCATGTACTCCATCAATACCAGTGGAATCAAACAGGTCACGACAAGCGAACTGATCTCTTACTTGATAGATCTAACGAAGGACGTCTACGTTGCTCCCCAAGTTCGCTCCTACATTGTCGACTTAGTCCACAGAACGAGAAATATGGATGAAATATCACTAGGCGCAAGCCCACGAGCATCAATTGCGCTGTCAAAGAGCTCGAGAGCAAGGGCACTCATTAAAGAAAGAATGTACGTCTTACCTGACGACGTTAAGTATCTGGCCGCCCGCGCCTTGAGGCATAGAATTGTTCGATCAGCTCCGGGACGAAATCAGCAATTTTCAGCTGAAGCGATTGTTGGGAGTATTCTAGAAGAAACACCGATTCCCAAAAGACCTACCTAGGCTAGAGCTGAAGGGTTTTGGAACTTTCCAACAATGGGCGCCTTATCCTCTTGCTTGGAACTACCCTGCTAATAGTAGGTTTCCTTTTCTCTAATACACTAGTGCTTGTCCTTGCTGCGCTGCTGTTCATCTATCTTGTTTCCAACGGAATATCCTTTCATCGAGCAGTCCGCGTCTTCAAAGATTCGATCAGGCTTGAAGACCATCCTCCAAGGACCGAGGTAGCGGTTGGCCATTGGTTTAGGATAGAGACTACACTCAACAACTCTTCTAGTCAAAATTTCCGAATTATTCGATTTTCCCACGAACTGCCGACCGAGTTCGATGAGCAAGACCGCGCCCCAGAGTGGCTATCGTTACCTTCGCATGGAAAACTGCGAATCGAAAACTCCCTCAAGACCAAAATCCCTGGAAGATTCGAGATAACTGCCTCGATTGTTGTCTTCGAAATGCAGAGGCGATGGTTTAAACAGTCCGTAAGATTACCTTGTGATGTAACCGTGATAGCGCATCCTCTTGTCGAGAAAACCGGCCCATCCTTCGATGCAACCGTACTGTACGACTTGGTCGCTGACACCCTCCGTCGAGGACCTGGAACAGACCTAGCGGGATTAAGACCTACCAACCCCATGGACGATTTTCACAAGATCGACTGGAAGGCTACGGCGCGAACGGGAAAGTTGATGACGCGGGAGTCTTATCTTGAAAGAGACCCGTCGATCGTATTGATGATCGATCTTAGCTCTTCGATAAAGAACACAAGGAGTAGTGTGTCCCCACGAGTGCTCCTTACTGAACTTGCCAAGCTTCTAGCGATGGTTCGCCTCGCCACTCCTGTTGGGCTCATCTTGTATGATGAGCGAAAGGTTATCGCTAATCTTCAGCCGAGCCTGGGCGTGGAGAGTAGAGAGAGGGTTCTGCGAATGATTCTAGAAAGAACTAGCTTGACTCCCAGCGAAGCGCCGCCCGCCCGCCAAGCCATCCATTCCTACGAAGATTTGACCAAAGAGACACACGCTTTGACAGCTCTTTCCTCCGGAGCGAAGTCATACCGAGAACGATTCAACTCATTTTCTCGCGCTGTTCTTCCTTTCTACAAACGCTTGGAATCAACGTATCTTGAAAGGCTGGGAAAACAAGGAGCATTCGCGGCCTTCGATATGGTTTGCAGCCTGCCCGAATCAGTGCTAGTCATAGCGATTTCTGATGGCAAGACAAACTCGGTTGGACTGTTCGAAGGAGCGAAGAAAGCGGCTAGGTCAAATCATCGAGTCGTAATGGCGCTTCTTGCCGACTTTGAGGAAACCTTACCGATTAAGACAGCGCTAGGCACTCAAGAGTTCGGGTTGCGGGTCCTAGAATGCGCCCCCCGGGAACTTTCGCAAAGAGTCTATGCTGAAGTCCTTGAATTGAGTCGCATTAGATCTACCACCATTAGCTCCGCACGATGACCTTCCTTAACCAGTCACGTATTTCGTTTTGGGACATGCTGTCATGAGGTCGCGTTTCTGCAATGACGCTTTACTGTTTTTGGATTTGCTAGAACGAACAATGTGAGATCTTTCTCGGCAACCCAATTACGTATTTGATATTCATGCCAGTGGAATGATGAATACGGCGCTCGACTAGCGATCCAGTACCGACATTCATCTCCTGATTATCCACGAGCGTTTGTCATTTGCGATCGACAATCAAGAGAGGCTGGCCACCTCAAGGCGCAGGTCATAGGCTTAGGACACAGGGAGTGTTCAAGGCCTTCGAAAGAG